>JGI12104J13512_1001380_pt1 | contig 18023 bp, 14 predicted proteins | sample TerdegcTABiofilm_FD_13512 | JGI IMG/M metagenome (IMG submission 13512)
ACCCGGCCGGTCAGCCTCAAACTGTCGTCAAGCAAAGTATCGTCCAAATCTGCGGCAACTAGTTTAAAATTTGACATATGTCCCCCATTGCTGTATCAGGTATTTTATCCAAATAATCTAACATATTCCAAGGAGATGTACGATTCTCTTACTCCATCTTTTGACTACTGCCTGCCCAGCAGTTTACTACCCTATTTACTACCCTATCCTGGAAACAACTTTACCTGGGAAGGGTGGTTGTCCCGAGTGAGCGACTTGCGCAGCGCCGGTAACAGCACCCGGCGAAGCGAGGAAGCGAAATTGGGGGCGCGGACAGGACGTCCGCGCCAGCCTTCACCGAGCCAGGACGGCGAGTTGAAGGCGGCCTAATTTCGCCCGAAGCAAGCCCTGGTGCTGTCGGCGCGAAGCACCGGAGCGAACAGGAACAACCACCCTTCCCTCGACCTATTTTCATCCTCTGTTGGTGCCGCATAAGCGGCATGGGAGTCTATCTGTGAAAAAATTCATAGACGGCCTGGGCGGCTTTTTTATTCATCCCCTTAACCGCAGCCAGTTCTTCTAAGGATGCTTTCTCAATCTCCTGGATACTGCCGAATGCCTTCAGCAGGGAGCGCCGCCGCACCGCCCCGATGCCCTCCACTTCGTCCAGCAGCGACTTCAGCCCGGCCTTGCTCCTCAGGCTCCGGTGGTAAGTTAAAGCAAAACGGTGCGCCTCATCCCGCAAGCGCTGCAGCAATTTGAGCGCCCGGGATTCCCTGGGCAGAACTACAGGCTCCTGCCGTCCTTCACAAAAGAGAAGTTCCTCCTCCTTGGCCAGGCCATAAGCGGGTATACTGTCCACCCCCAGCTCGCGCATGACAGAAATGGCGGCAGAAAGCTGCCCTTTCCCGCCGTCCACAATCACCAGGTCCGGCAGACGGTGAAATTTCGCATCTTTGCTAGAAATCTGCCCCGTGCGCAGAAGCTCACGCTCTTCCTGCGCGCGCGTAAAGCGCCGCCTGATCACCTCCCGCATGGAGGCAAAGTCGTCCGGTCCCTCTACAGTGCGGATTTTAAAGCGGCGGTACTGGTCTCTAGCAGGCTTCCCGCCTTCAAAAACAACCATTGAAGCAACGCTGTTAACACCCTGCGTGTTTGAGATGTCGTAACACTCCAGCCGGTGGGGCGGCCGATCAAGCCCCAACGCGCCGGCCAGTTCAGCCAGGGCCTCCGTAGCGCCGCCGTCCCGGCCAGCATTTTCCAGATTCTGCACCTGTTCCAGGGTTAAAAATGCATTTTGGGCAGCCATTTCCACCAGTTTTTTCTTCTCCCCGCGCCGCGGTGTCTTCAGGAAGACCTTCTCTTTTTTATTGCCGGTAAGCCACTCCTCTATAACCGCTTTTTCTTCTTTTATGTCTTCAGACAGGAGAACTTCCCGGGGAATAAAATCAACGCTGGTATAATACTGCTTGATAAAAGCAGCGAGCACTTCGGAGCGGCTCAGGCCTTCTGTGCCCTTCAGCATAAAATGTTCCCGCCCGATTAATTTGCCGCCCCGCACAAAAAACACCATAATACAGGCCTCGTCGAAGGCCCGGGCCAGGGCCATCACATCTTGATCCTCAAAGCGGTCTGAGATAATCTTTTGTTTTTCAACCACTTCCCGGACAGCTTGCAACTGGTCACGCAATTCGGCAGCCCGCTCAAATTCCAGGTTATCAGCGGCCTCTTCCATCCTGGCAGCCAGGCGCCTAATGAGATCATCCTGCCGCCCTTCAAGGAAAAGGCACACTTCATTGATCATTGCCCGGTAGGTTTCCCTGTCCACCAGCCCGCAGCACGGGCCCAGGCAACGTTTGATGTGGTGGTTCAGGCAAGGTCTCTCCCTGGCTGCCGGCTCCCGCTGCTTGCAGGAGCGGAAAGGAAAGATCTTCTTCAGCAGCCGGAGGGTTTCGTTAACTGCCCCAACACGGGTGTACGGACCAAAATATCTCGACCCGTCCTTAATGCGCCGCCGGGTGATTTGCACCCGGGGGAAGTCTTCACCTAAAGTTACTTTCAGGTAAGGATAGCTCTTGTCATCCTTGAGCAAAACATTGTAACGGGGACGGTTCTCCTTGATCAAGTTCTGCTCCAGGATCAGCGCCTCCACCTCGGAATCAGTGACAATGAAGTCCAGGCTGGCCACTTTTTCCAGCATCAGCTTTGTCTTGGGCTGGTGCCTAGCGCCCGGCTGAAAGTATGAGCGGACGCGGTTTCTCAGCGAAACCGCCTTGCCGACGTAAATCACTTTACCGTTGGCATCCCGGTAAAGATAAACCCCGGGCTTGGCCGGGAGAAGCTTTAGTTTCTCTTCCAGCTGCATCTAACCACCGCTTCCCCAATTTTTAGATTGCCGGCAATGCTTCCTCCGCTTCCTGCCAGAGCCCGGTCCCCTGCCGGGGTCCCTTCGCAAGGACTTTTTTCAGAAATTGACCGGTATACGACCCCGGCACCGCCGCTACCTCTTCCGGGGTACCGGTGGCCACCACCCGGCCTCCTTTGTCGCCACCCTCAGGACCCAGGTCAATGACATAGTCAGAGGTCTTAATCACATCCAGATTATGCTCAATCACCACCACTGTATCCCCGGCTTCCACCAGGCGGTGCAGCACTTTCAGGAGCCGGTCGATATCTGCAGTGTGCAGGCCGGTGGTGGGCTCGTCCAGGATGTAGAAGGTCTTACCGTTGGACCGCCTGGATAGCTCCGTAGCCAGCTTTACCCGCTGGGCCTCGCCGCCGGAAAGAGTGGTGGCCGGCTGCCCCAAGCGGATGTACCCCAGGCCGACATCTTGCAGAGTCTTCAGCTTACGGTAAATTTTCGGGATTTGCCTGAAAAACTCCACTGCCTGATCCACCGTCATATCCAGCACATCGGCGATGTTTTTCCCCTTGTAACGGACCTCCAGTGTTTCCCGGTTATAGCGCAGCCCCTTGCATACTTCGCAGGGTACGTATACATCAGGCAGGAAATGCATTTCGATCTTGATGATGCCGTCCCCCTGGCAGGACTCACAGCGCCCCCCTTTGACGTTAAAGCTGAAACGCCCGGCTTTATAGCCACGCATTTTTGATTCTGGCGTCAAGGCAAAAAGCTCGCGGATATCGTTAAAGACACCGGTATAGGTAGCCGGGTTGGAGCGGGGTGTGCGCCCGATAGGAGACTGATTGATGTCGATTACCTTGTCCAGGTGTTCAAGACCGCGGATGCCCCGGCAACGCCCGGGCTGTGTCCTGGCCCGGTGCAATTCCTGGGCCAGCTTCCTGTACAGAATATCGTTCACCAGCGTGCTTTTGCCCGATCCGGACACTCCGGTCACACAAATAAACACGCCCAGTGGGAAAGACACGTCAATATTTTTTAAATTATTTTCCGAAGCACCCTCTACTATTACCGCCTTACCATTAGGCCGGCGGCGAAAAAGAGGCACCGGGATAGCCTTCTTCCCACTCAAATACTGGCCGGTTATAGAATCCGGGTTATTAACGATATCTTGATAGGTCCCCGCCGCCACCAGCCGCCCGCCATGCACTCCGGCTCCCGGGCCGATATCTATGATGTAATCTGCGGCCCGCATCGTATCTTCGTCATGTTCAACAACTATAAGCGTATTGCCGAGATCCTGCAAACGCTTTAGCGTCTGGATCAGGCGCTGGTTATCCCTCTGGTGCAGCCCGATACTGGGTTCATCCAGGATATAAAGCACTCCCATCAGGCCGGAGCCGATCTGAGTGGCCAGTCTGATCCGCTGCGCCTCGCCGCCTGAAAGGGTCCCCGCTCCCCGGTCCAGGGTGAGGTAATCCAGACCAACATTGACCAGGAAACCCAGGCGCTCGTTAATCTCTTTCAGAATCTGCCCGGCAATCATTCTTTCCCTGCCGGAGAGCTCCAGCCTGTTGAAAAATTCCTGCGCCTCCAGCACAGAGAGGCGAGTCACTTCATTAATGGACCGCCCCCCTACTTTCACCGCCAGCGCTTCCGGTTTGAGCCGCGCACCGCCACAAGCAGGGCAGGAACGGCTGCTCATATAGCGCTCAATCTCTTCCCTCTGGTGCTCGGACGCAGTTTCTTTATAGCGCCTGGCCAGGTTGTTGATCACTCCTTCAAAGGACATATACATCTCGTGCCTGCGGCCGTACCATTCATTTTGCAAGACAAAATGAATTCTCCTGCTGCCCGTGCCGTACAGGACCACGTCCAGGTGTTCCGGCGCCAGTTTTTCCACCGGGGTATCCAGGCTGAAGCCGTATTGCCTGGCGAGTTCCTCCAGAATCTGATAACCATAGCCTCCCCTGGTCCAGCCCTCAATCGCTCCGCCGGCAATGGACTTGCGCCGGTCAGGAATGACCAGATCCGGATCGATTTCTCTCTTTATCCCCAAACCGGTGCACTCCGGACAGGCCCCATACGGGCTGTTGAATGAAAAAAGGCGCGGTGAGATTTCCGTAATGCTGATCCCGCAATCGACACAGGCAAAATTCTCGCTGAAGGTGATCTCTTCCCCGCCGTCAATCGCCGCCACGGCCAGGCCACCACCCTGCTTGAGTGCAGTTTCAAGCGAATCTGCCAGCCGCCTCTCGAAGCCTGGCCGGACAATAATGCGGTCTACCACCAGCTCGATGGTATGCTTTTTATTCTTGTCAAGCCTTATCTCTCCAGAAACGTCCAGTACCTCACCATCCACCCTGACCCGGACAAAACCGTTGCGTCGGATATCCTCAAATACCCTGGCGTGCTCGCCCTTCTTACCGCGGATCACGGGCGCCAGGATCTGGAGCCGCGTGCCTTCATGAAGCGAAGCCAGGTGGTCCACCATCTGCTCCACCGCCTGCCGGGTAATCAGCTTGCCGCAGCGGGGGCAATGGGGGCGCCCTACCCTGGCGAAAAGAAGCCGCAGGTAATCATAAATCTCTGTAACCGTGCCTACTGTCGAGCGCGGGTTGTGACTGGTGGTTTTCTGATCAATGGATATAGCCGGGGAAAGCCCCTCGATATAATCCACATCCGGCTTATCCATCTGCCCCAAAAACTGCCGGGCATAAGCTGAAAGAGACTCTACATAGCGGCGCTGCCCTTCGGCATAAATTGTATCGAAGGCCAGTGAAGACTTGCCCGAACCGGAAAGGCCGGTGATTACCACAAATTTATCCCGCGGAATCTCAACATCAATGTTTTTCAAGTTATGGACACGGGCACCCTTGACTAAAATCCTGTCACGCATTATAGTGCTCTTCTTCCCTCATCTCTCAATCTTACCTTCAAACACGCATTTATGTTACCTTTCTCCCGTACCAGCCGCATCATACTTTTATACCCTGAAAAAAGAATTTACCCGGGAAGGGTGTTATCCCTGTTCACTCCAATGCTCCGCACCGACAGCACCAGGGCTCGCGTCGGGCGAAATTGGGCCGCCTTCAACTCGCCGTCCTGGCTCGGTGAAGGCTGGCGTGAACATCCTGTCCGCGCCCCCAATTTCGCTTCCTCGCTTCGCCAGGCGCTGTTACCGGCGCTGCGCAAGTCGTTTACCCGGGATAGCCACCCTTCCCCCGGTTATTTTCATCCTTCTGCTGGTGCCGCATAAAGCGGCATGGAGGTCTATCCTGCCTTCAGCATTTCAACAATTAACACCGTCCGCAGCAGGATCCGGTATCGCCGGCCTGATTCCTTTTTCACCCCTCAGCTGGAGCCGGAGTTCAATAATCATATCTCTGAGCTGGGCCGCCCGCTCAAAGGCAAGCTGGCGTGCCGATTCCCGCATTTCTTTTTCCAGAGCAGCGATTTGTTTCTTCAGCTCGGCCCTGGTCATCTTCCTGGATGAAGGCAGGCCGGCTTTATATAACACACGCGGCTCCGCCGCGCGGGTGGCCTCGATCACGTCTCGCACCGCCTTCCGGACGGTTTCCGGGGTAATCCCGTGCTTTCTGTTATACTCCATTTGTATTTTGCGGCGGCGCATGGTTTCCCTGATTGCCGCAGCCATAGAGCCGGTTACCCTGTCCGCATACATGATTACCTTTCCCTCAGCGTTGCGGGCTGCCCGGCCTATGGTCTGGATCAAAGAACGCTCAGAACGCAGGTAGCCTTCTTTGTCGGCATCAAGGATGGCCACCAGGCTCACCTCAGGAAGATCCAAACCCTCCCTTAAAAGGTTAATTCCTACTAAAACATCAAAAATTCCTAGCCGCAAATCGCGCAGTATTTCCATGCGCTCGATAGCATTGATGTCCGAGTGCAGGTAACGCACCTTTATCCCCACCTCGCGCAAATAATCGGTGAGATCCTCGGCCATTTTCTTGGTCAAAGTGGTTACCAGCACTCTTTCCCGACGCTGCACCCGCTGACGTATTTCCCCCAGGAGATCATCGATCTGCCCTCGCGTGGGGCGGACAAAGACCTCCGGATCCAGCAGCCCCGTGGGGCGGATAATCTGCTCCACCACCTGGACACTGTTTTTCAGCTCGTAATCCCCCGGTGTGGCAGAAGTATAGATGACCTGGTTTATGCGTTCCACAAATTCCGAAAAGGTCAGCGGGCGGTTGTCGTAAGCGGAAGGCAGCCGGAAGCCGTGCTCAACAAGGGCACGCTTGCGGGAGCGGTCCCCCTCGTACATGCCGCCCACCTGCGGGATAGCCACATGTGACTCGTCAATAAACATGATATAATCCTTGGGGAAATAATCCAAGAGGGTATACGGGGGCTGACCCGGTTTTCTCCCGGTCAAATGCCGGGAATAGTTCTCAATCCCGCTGCAGAATCCCATTTCCTGCATCATTTCTAGATCGTAGCTGGTGCGCTGCTCCAGGCGCTGAGCCTCAAGAAGTTTGCCTTCTGAGCGCAGCTCTGCCAGGCGCTCCTCCAGTTCAGCCTTTATCGAAACAATAGCCTGCTCCATCCTGTTTCTTGAGATAGTATAGTGGCTGGCTGGAAAGATTGACACGTGCCTGCGCTCCCCCAGGATTTCTCCGGTCAGAACGTCGAACTCCAAAATTCTTTCCACTTCGTCACCGTAAAAATCTACCCGGATTGCCTTCTCCGCAGCAGATACCGGAAAAATCTCGACAACATCGCCCCGCACCCTGAATTTCCCCCGGATAAAATTAACATCATTACGCTCATATTGAATACTTACCAGCTTACGCAAAACGGCGTCGCGGTCATAACTTTCCCCCTGGCGCAGGGAGAGAACCAGCGTGCTGTATTCCTCGGGGTCACCCAGGCCGTAGATGCAGGAGACGCTGGCCACAACGATCACATCACGCCGCTCAAAAAGGGCACAGGTGGCCGAGTGGCGCAGCTTGTCAATTTCATCGTTGATGGATGAGTCTTTTTCGATGTAGGTATCTGTATGGGGTATATACGCTTCAGGCTGGTAATAATCATAATAGCTTACAAAATACTCAACCGCATTGTCCGGGAAAAACTCTTTAAACTCGCTGCAAAGCTGGGCAGCCAGGGTCTTGTTCGGCGCCAGCACCAGAGCAGGCCTCTGGACAGCCTGGATCACCTGAGCCATCGTAAAAGTTTTACCCGTACCGGTGGCACCCAGCAAAACCTGCCCTTTATAACCCTTCTGCAAGCCTTCCACCAGGGCAGAGATGGCCGCAGGCTGGTCTCCTCTCGGTCTGTATTCCGATTTAAGTTGAAAAGGGCGCATGGTTTTTACCTTCTCTTTTTTTGTTTATATTATATAATGTTCTATTGTCAGCATGAAATACCTGCTACCTTGCACCGGCTCCTTCTCCGGCCTGTCCCTGACTGCCCTCGCCCTTGCTGCCGCCGGTGCTGTCGACTGTTTCAATTTTTTTGATTTCACCGTTAATCTGCATCTCTACTGTTTTTCCATCCTGTGTGGTAATCCGCAGCGTTGTTTTCCTGCTGCCTTCTTTTGAGCCATCGCTGCTGCCCTGCTGCTGCCCGGCCGGCTGATTAGTCTGGCTGCCCTGTTGTCCCTGCTGCTGCCCCTGCTGTCCGCTTTGGGAACCCTCCTGCCCTGCTGTCTTACCCCAGCGCTGCTCAAGAAGGTACGACTCACTGCTGGTAACCAAACGTACCGGAGTTACCCTGGCAGGCACGTCAAAGTCGCCATTATTAACCTGTTTGTCAGACTGCCAGTGTCCGGTGGTAGCCAGCCCTACCGCCGCGTCAAAGGCGTACTGAGCTACAAGCTCCGGCATGACGTCCACTTCCGAATCATGATCCCCCGCTGCCAGCGCCCGGGAGGCCTGCTGGCCGGCCCCGACACCTATGGTCAGAATCCGCTGGCTTAAGCCCTTGCTTTTCAACATCTCAATAACTGCCGCAGTTATACGGCTATCGGTAGACAGGACCGCATCAATCTGGTTGTTGGTGGAAACCAGCACCTGTTCAAGTGTCGCTATTGCCATTTTCGGATCCCCCCCGGCATGGTCCTTAACCAAAACCACCTGGACCTGCGGCTGTTCTTTCAGGTTACTCAGCACCGCGGAAGTGATTTCCCGTGAAGACTGGTCGTTTTTATCGCCCTGCAGGATCACTGTTTTCATTGGCGCGGACCGGCTGCGGGCCATATTAATAAGGTAGCGCGATTGTAATTCCCCGGCTCTGGCGTAATCCGGGGCAATGAAACCATCCAGCGGGGAATTGGCGGGGAGTGTATCCAGGGCGATCACTTTAATATTGGCCTGGGCCAGCCTGCGCACCAGCCTGGGCCCGGCCGAAGGGTCAACCGGCTGGAGGATAACCACTTTAACCTTTTGATTTACCAGTTGTTCCAGGTCCTTTTCCTGACGCTCAGGATCGTTTTTGGCATCCAGCCAGGTAATATTTACCCTCTGATTTTGACTGCTTTGTTGATTTTGCTGGTCTCCCTGGCCCCCGGCCTGCACCGGCATAGCATTCTGAACAGCCTGCTGGCCTTGTTTATCCTGCTGGTTACTTTCCTGCCCGCCCTGCCTGCCCTGGCCCTGCCGGCTGGTCATGGTTTTCCTGATAATCTGGTTTCCGTCTCTCTCCAGGTCAGCCAAACTCACGGCAATCTTAATTTCCTGCTGCCCTCCGCTGGCACCGGCCGGTTTTTTTTGAGCCTGGTCATTTGATCCGCACCCGCCCAACAGCACAAGCGCAATTACCACAAAAATCAGGAGCAGGCATCCGAATTTCTTTTTCCGGCAGTCCACAGCTTTCACCCCGTTTTTTTGGTTACAAATTATTATGTGTAAAACAAACTCGAAATATTGAACAAGGTTAACGCAAATGCTGGATACTATTTTTCATCGGATCAGCATATTTATACTAACGAGGTGAAAGGACATGAACATCATGCCGGTAATAAAATTATTAAAAACAGAAATGGCCAAATTAAGGAAAAAACAGGCGGACGAGCTTTGCCCCCCTACCCTGTTGTCAGCCACTGAAAGAGCCAGGCGGGAATGGTTACAGGCGTTGAGGGAATTGGACCACATCGACAGTGATCTCTCAGATTATGTTATTTTTAAAATAAACGCGGCAGAAAGACACTATATGACGCTTTTAAAACAGGCCAAACAGGAAGGCGTCATAGCCTGGCCTGCTGATCCAGATAAAATTGCTCCTGCATCTTTAGATATTCATCCCTGACTTTCTGAAAGTCTTCCCAGACAGGGCGTTTTTTGCTGGTATCCCTCAGCAGCGCGGCCGGGTGGTAGGTAGGCATGATCATGATCCCGCTCTTGCTAATCAGCCACTTCCCGCGCATAACGGTAATCCTGGCCTCCGGGTCGATCAGGTTCTGGAGGGCGGTGCTGCCCAGCAAAACAATGATCCTGGGGGAAACCAGCTCGATCTGGCGGTACAGCCAGGGGAGGCATGATTCAGCCTCGTCGGGGCGGGGTATCCTGTTTCCGGGCGGCCTGCACTTCACCACGTTGGCAATGTAGACATGGGTAAACCGATCCATGCCTATTGCCGCCAGGATCCTGTCCAAGAGTTGCCCTGCCTTCCCTACAAAAGGCCGGCCCAACCGGTCCTCGTCAGCCCCCGGCCCCTCCCCGATCAGCATCAACCTTGCTTTCGGGTTTCCCTCCCCAAAAACCACTCTGGAACATCCGCTCCGCAACCCGCACCTGGCACAATTGCCGGCCATATTCTGCAAATCGGCAAGGCTGTCAACCTTGCTCAAGTCGAAATCCTCATCATAAATAACCTTATTCAAACCTGATGCCTCCAGGACTTCTGTTAAAAAACAAGAAGCCGGGCCAACCCCCTTCCCGCAAAAGCCATAATCTTAAAAATGTCAATTCACAATTTTTTTCCAAAATTTCCTCAGCCAGTGCCCCAGAGGGCCGGTTGTAAGCAGTTCGACATATTTATCTTCGTTCCCTTCCGGCACAGGTGCAATCCCCCAATGTTTCCCCGGACCGGGTGGAATCAGGAGTTCACGCCGGTTCTCACCTGCTGCGCGGCTGAAATAATCTATCATAATAGGCAAAAAGGCTTCCTGCTGCAGCTGGTAAAAACTATTTCTATCCGCCAGCACTTCACCATTTATTGCAAAGACAATATCTCCGGAGCGGATACCAGCCCGCCAAGCCGCCCCGCCCGGTAGAACGTCGAGTATTCTGACTCCCCGGCCGGGCGGAACATAAAGCGGCTTCCCGCTGAACTCAACCCGCCGGCTGATGTAGATTACCGCCTCATGTCCCAGCGGGGAGAATAGCGCCGTTACCAGCATCACCGAACGGCTCTGGCCAGCCAGTAATGCCATGACTAACAAAGTCAAGCTGTAGATACCCAGGTAAAGTGCGGACAGGCGGCTTTTTTCCGCCGGACTCCTGGCAATTGCTACGTCTCCGTAGCCCAGGCCGGCAATCACAGGTACCAGGATATATGCCAGGTTCCGTGGATCCCCGGGCATATCCGGCTTAATCAACGGCCACCAGTATGGCATTTCCAGGCCTTCCCGGCCCACATCAACGCCAGCAGCCATCAGCACCACAAGCGGTATCGGCCAGAATTTTTGCAGGGTAAAGCCGCCAGTCACCTGCCCGCCGGCCCCTTTGATATAGGCCGGTGCCGCCCCCAGGTGGCCGCTGGCTAAAATTAAAAGGCTCTCCACCATATGCAGCACAGCAACCAAAGCCATAATCTGCGCGACGTTAATCTGGGGGAACCCCAGGAGCAGGCTGGACAGAGCCAGCACCCCGCCGGAATAGGCAAAGCACAAAAAACGCATATTGATCAACATTAACAGAATGGCTACCGGCCATAGATAAACCAGCCCAGGACCTGAGAGTGTCAGACCGATAAAAACCATCAGGTAGCTTCCCACCAGACCGCCCAGCAGTCCAAAACCTGTCGCCGTGAAAACATCAGCCCACAGGCTGTCGGCTTTCAGCCCAAGGAAATCCTCCTTCATTTTTTCCATCCGCCTGTACTGCATAGCAATTAAAAATATTACCAGCAAAAAGAGCGGCCAAAACTGCGGATCCGTAAATGCCCGCAGAAAAGACCGCAGGATTAGAGGCAAAACCTCCACAAAGGGAAACAACTTGTTTCACCTCACTTAAATTTGACCACCAAAAAGCCGCGGATAACTTTTTCCACGGCTAAACACTCTTTCAAAACTCATGATGCCTACTGCAAGCCTATGGATAAGAATGGCTACTTATATCTTACATATTAAGACAGGGGGCTGGGAAACCCGCTATCCGCCAACCTTCTGATTCATTATTTCTATTGCTTTATCGAGCTGGATATCCTGGGAGCGGTCCCCCGATGACTGAACCTGAACGTCAGGCTGAATGCCTTTTTCATGAATATCATTTTTGGCCGGCGTCAGGTAACGGGCAGTAGTCAGCTTCAGCCCCGCCCCGCCTTCCAGGGGAAATACAGTTTGCACGACTCCCTTACCGAAAGTTTTGGTACCTACCAGAGTACCAACGCCGGTATCCTTTACCGCCCCAGCCAGGATTTCAGCGGCGCTTGCGGTGCCCTCATTAATTAAGACCACCAGGGGAAGCTGGACTGTTTGCCCATCAGATTGAAAAACCTGTTCGCGACCTGTCCGGTAGTCAATATAAACAATGGGACCCTTTGGAATAAAATTCCTTGCCACATTCACTGCCGCAGTGAGTTCACCACCTGGATTATCCCGGAGATCCAGTATAATTCCTTTTACATGCTCGTCCTGCAGCCTGCCCAGAACTTCTTTCATTTCATCGCTGGTTCGCTCGGTGAACTGGCTTATAACAATGTACCCGATACCGGTACCGGGGAGCACCCGCCCCTCAACCGTCGGAACGCTGATCTCTTCCCTGATCAGGGTGAGCTGCAACTGTTTCGGCGTTCCCTGCTGCCTGTTGATAGTAAGGCTGACTTTTGACCCAACCGGCCCCCGCATCAGGCTTATGGCTGTTTCCAGGTCGATCCCTTTAGCATCACGGTCGTCAATCCTGGCGATCACATCCCCTGCCATGATCCCAGCCCTAGCAGCAGGCGTTCCCTGATAGGCACGCACAACCGTCAGATGCTGCTCTTTTACTCCCACCAGAATACCCAGCCCCCCAAAAGAACCTTTGATCTGCTCCTGAAGCTGGGAAAAAGTCTTGGGATCAAGGTAGATCGAATACGGGTCGTTTAAAGAATTAACCAGACCTTTAATTGCCCCATCGACCATCTGAGCAGTATCCACCGGATACAGGTACTGCGTCCGTATCAGAGTGATGACTTTAAGCAAGTTGCCGGCATGCTTGTAGTTACTGGTCAGAAGACCGCCTGCTGCCAAGAAAACAGCAAAGACTAAAACTGCCAGAACCGAACGCCATCTACCGTTCCTAGAACTGGCACCAAAATCATGATACCTCAATTTCCAATACACCTGCCAATCTTGTCCTTACACGTTATTATACTACAATACTATGGAAACCATGTCCAGAAAGTATCTATTTCCCGGGGTTTTTAAAAAGAAAATTTATCCTCGCAAGCCGTTGCCGCTAATATTCCGGCTTGACTAAAAAAACAACGATACCTATAATATAATATACATAAATATTTAACTATTTAAATATGTAGAGCAAGGTGGTGCTATGATCAACATTTTTAAGGCTCTAGGGGATTCGCACAGGCAAAGTATATTAAAATTGCTGGCCTATCAGGAAATGGGAGCCTGTGAAATTATCTACGCCATCGGCCTGTCGCAGCCTGCCATCGCCCATCACTTGAAAATCTTAAAACAGGCCGGGTTGATAAACAGTAAAAAGGAGGGGAAAAATGTTTTTTATACCTTAAATAAAGATGCTTTTAAAGTATTTCAAAACCAGCTGAATTGTTTTCTGGAAGAGCTTTCTTGTTTTTCCTGTACTCCCCCAAAACCTTCGCAGCTTAGGCAAAACCCCAATCTTTGCATAGAGCTGGGTTTCGATCCTCAAGTTTGCGAAACTGAAATCGATGAAAAAAAATATAACAGGAGGTAACCTGAGATATGTCAGAAAAAGCCTCAGCAAGGCTTTCCTTGCTAGACCGCTATTTAACTTTGTGGATCTTTCTGGCTATGTTTTTTGGTGTAGGGCTGGGTTATGTTGTTCCAGAAGTAGCTAACCTTCTAAAAAAATTTCAGGTCGGAACCACTTCGATTCCCATTGCCATCGGCCTGATCGTGATGATGTATCCGCCTCTGGCCAAGGTAAAGTACGAGGAAATCGGCAAAGTATTTAAAAACGTTAAGGTCCTGGCACTCTCTTTAGTGCAGAACTGGATTATTGGGCCGGTATTGATGTTTTTTCTAGCTATCATCTTTTTGCAAAATTATCCCGAATATATGGTGGGCATTATTATTATCGGCCTGGCGCGCTGCATTGCCATGGTCATTGTCTGGAACTCCCTGGCTAAAGGGGATTCAGAATACGCAGCGGCGTTGGTGGCCTTAAACTCAATTTTCCAGGTCCTTTTCTTTTCAGTTTACGCGTACTTCTTTGTTACCCTCTTTCCGCAGTGGCTGGGCATGAAGTCGATGATTATTCATATTTCAATGGCAGAAGTGGCTAAAAGCGTGGCGATTTACCTCGGTATTCCCTTCCTTGGTGGAGTTGTCACGAGATTTTCCCTGATGCCGGTCAAGGGCAAAGAATGGTACGAAAAAAAATTCATCCCCAAGATCAGCCCGCTGGCCCTAATAGCCCTTTTATTTACCATTATCGTGATGTTCTCTTTGAAAGGCAACTATATCATAACTTTGCCTCTGGACGTAGTAAGAGTGGCCATACCGCTGCTTGTTTATTTTGTAATCATGTTCTTCCTGTCTTTCTTTCTCAGTAAATCATTCAGAGTCAACTACGGCCAAGCCACAACGCTTGCCTTCACCGCGGCCAGCAATAACTTTGAGTTAGCCATTGCGGTAGCCGTGGCGGTATTCGGTATTAACTCCGGCCAGGCCTTTGCTGCAGTTATTGGCCCCCTTATCGAAGTGCCGGTTATGATTGGGTTGGTTAACATTGCCCTTGGGTTCAAGCGCAAATACTTTACACATGAAATGCAGGGGGCAAGGTAGCCACCGGCCTGACGGTCCGCGTGTATATCCATCTGGTTTTTGAAAGCATAATTTTATTATGAGTAAGCAGGTGCATAGGCATGGACGAAAAAAGGTTGCCGGTGCCGCAGTGGCTGGTTGATAAAATCCGCCTGAACAGGGCAAAAGCCGACCCTGTAAAATACAATTTCATCAGTAACAATCTGGCCAAATACAGATTAAATACGGTTTGCCAGGGTGCCAGGTGTCCTAACAGAGGCAGTTGCTACTCACAAGGTACTGCTACTTTCATGATCCTCGGTAACGTGTGTACGAGGAACTGCGCCTTCTGTGCCGTCAGCCACGGCAAGCCGGCTGAAGCTGACCAGGAAGAACCGGTGCGGCTTAAAGAAGCGGTCAAAGTCCTGGGGTTAAAGCATGTCGTAATTACTTCTGTAACCAGGGACGACCTGCCCGACGGGGGTGCAGAACTCTTTGCCGGAGTAATCGAAGCACTGCACTCCTTGTCGTCCCCTCCCACAGTTGAAGTACTGACGCCTGATTTTGGAGGGTCCCTTTCTTCCCTGGAGATAGTCCTTGAAGCCGGTCCTGAAGTTTTCTCCCACAACATAGAAACCATACCACGGCTTTACCCGGCTGTACGCCACGGGGCCTCCTACCGCCGGTCCCTCGGCCTGCTGGCCGAAGCAGTAAAAAAAGCCCGGAAAGGGACACTGGTAAAGACTGGTTTCATGCTGGGTCTGGGAGAGAAAAAGCAGGAGGTGGCAGACTTGATTCAGGAACTGGGAAATGCCGGTGTAATCATGCTGACCATCGGCCAGTACCTGGCGCCATCTTTGCACCACTATCCAGTCAAGCGCTACGTCTCCGCAGAGGAATTCGAAGAATGGGCCGCCTTTGCAAGAAAAACAGGCTTTAAGAGTGTAAACGCCGGGACTTTGGTGCGCAGTTCCTATCGTGCCGGCGCTTGCTACAAGGAGGTGCTGGACAGTGGCACAATGCTGGCGTTTGATTGAGAGTGGCCCGGGCGAACCGTCCTGGAACATGGCTGTTGACGAAGCCCTGGTAATCCGCCATTCCCAGGGTAAAAGCCCGCCGGTTCTGAGATTATATACCTGGGACCCGCCTGCCTTATCGCTGGGTTACTTTCAAAAAATGACCGGCATTAACTTTGACCTTTTAGACAGGCTGGGCATAGTACCTATAAGGCGGCCTACAGGAGGCCGGGCGGTACTGCATTCCGGCGACCTGACCTACAGCATAGTCATTTCCGCTCAGGACATACCGCTAGGGTTGGCAGATTCCTATCGCTACCTGTGCCAGGGTCTCCTTACTGCTTTTGCCTCTCTGGGCATTGAAGCCAGGATGGGAGCTGAAAGGCTGAGGAAACCCTTCCCTGCTTCTTGCTTTGCAATAGCCACGCCAGGTGACATTACCTGGCACGGCAAGAAATTTGTTGGCAGCGCCCAGAAACGTTTTGGTTCGTCAATTTTGCAACATGGGGCCATTCTTTTGCGTTCACAGGAAAAGACTCTTGCCGAAATTTTTTCCGGCCAGGGAAAAGTCACTTCACAAACTTTACTAGAAAAAGTTACCTGCCTGGATGACATACTGGAACGGCGGATAGAAGTGGGAGAAATTTCAGAGGCCCTGGTCAACGGTTTTAAAAGAGCATTAAATATAGAACTTCAGACTGGCAAGCTGAGTAGCGAGGAAGAAATGCTAGCAGCCAGTCTGGCAGTAAAGTATGCAAAGTTATGTTAACAGCAAGTTATACCACTGGTAAAAAAGGCTCCCTGAATACTACTATATAACCTGGAGGTTGATTTAAGAATGAAAGAGGTCAGTGTAGCCATATTTGGAACTAATGCACCTATGCCCGCCAGCTGTTGCTGCTGTGAACCATCCCCGGAAGATACATGTTGCGGATCTACAAAGACAATGCGAGAGGAAGCTGAAAATCTTAAAGAATTTCTTGTAGAAAAGTTTGGTAGCGCTATTCAATTTAAATATGTCGACGTGCAAAGTGAAGAAATGAATAATTACCCGGATATTTCAGCAATCCTGGATAGAGTAAGACTGCCCTTGACTGTGATTAACGGTGAGCCTCGTTTTCACGGCGGTTTTTCAAATGCCATGATCTCGGAAGCAGTAAGTGATCTCTTGTAAAATTAAAAAAGCCACCTTGCGGTGGCTACAGATAATTGAGCGGGTTGACTGGATTGCCGTTCACCCGTACTGAAAAATCCAGATGCGGCCCGGTAGACAAACCGGTACTCCCCACTCTGCCGATGGCCTGGCCTTTTTTCACTTCCGCCCCGTTTCCAACCAGTTGTACCGAAAGGTGGGAGTAAAGAGTGGTCAGGCCACCACCATGATCGATCATAACGATATTGCCGTAACCGCTCATGTAACCCACATCTATCACCACACCGTCCTGGGCGGCTACCACAGTAGTGCCGGTAGGTGCAGGAATATCAATCCCGTTGTGCATCCTGCTGGTTCCCAAAATAGGGTGGACACGCATACCGAAGCTGGAAGAAATGGCTGTATAGCCAGGTACCGGCCAGGTGAAAGCTCCTGTGGAACGTGGCCGGGAATTTGCACGCTGCCTGGCAATCTCACGCAGGATCTCCTGCTCCTGTGCTTCAAGGCGGGCAGCTTCCGCTTCAATATCCCACAAATTCGCCTGCGCCTCTTTAAGCAAGGCATTTTTCTCGCTCTGCCTGGCCATCAGTTCCTTGCGGGCCGCTTCCTGCTCGGCGATCATAGCGGTAAGCCTCTCCTGCTGCGCCTCCAGCTCAGCCTTTCGGCTATTTATTTTTTGCCGGTCGGCCTTGACCTGGTTGATGGTGGCAAGGTCCTGCTGAGCCACTCGCTTTAAAAGTTCGAAGCGATTTATAAAGTCATTAAAATCTTTCGCAGCGAAAAGCACTTCCAGATAACTGACATTGCCCACCTGATACATACTGCGGATCCTCTTGTTCAGAACCTCGGTACTCTTACTCAGCTGTAATTCGGCTTCCCTCAAATCCGCCTCAGCCTTGCGCAAGTTTTCTTTAGCCAGGGCAAGGTTTCCTTCCAGGTCCTTCAACTGGAGGGATTTTTCATCAATCGACCGGTTCAGGGAAGAAATTTGCCGGGAGTAGTCCTTAACAACCTCTCTGGCCTGGCCGGCCTCATTTTTCTTTTGATATAACTGCTCCCTGGTATCATTTAACTGTTGTTCGAGATTACCACCGTAAGCTGCTCCGATGGTACCTGCCAGCAGAACCATGCCTAACGAGAGTACCAGTATTTTTTTCTTAAAGAAACTGATATCCATCTGGCTGCTTCCTCCGGTTATCAATTAATGACTAACCTGAAAATAGAATTTACCCGGGAAGGGTGTTTTCCCTGTTCACTCCAATGCTCCGCGCCGACAGCACCAAAGCTCGCGTCGGGCGAAATTGGTCCGCCTTCAACTCGCCGTCCTGGCTCGCTGAAGGCTGGCGCGAACGTCCTGTCCGCGCCCCCAATTTCGCT
>JGI12104J13512_1001381_pt1 | contig 18014 bp, 19 predicted proteins | sample TerdegcTABiofilm_FD_13512 | JGI IMG/M metagenome (IMG submission 13512)
TTTGATACAAGTTGTGGTATAGCAGTTGCTGCAAGTATCCTTAAGTTTTTTTATAACATTAACCTCGATGAAAAAAGTTTAATAGAACAATTCTTCACAAGACTTACTGCAAAGAAAGATTATACAATATCCCTTTTAGATATAAAACAGATAATTGAATATTATGGATTAAATGTAAAAGGGGTAAAGATAACAAGAAATCAGATAATAAAATATAGTTACTATGCACCAATTATACTTCATTTTGAGAAACCAGACAAGCATTTTACAATATTTACTGGTTTTTATGGTCAATATCTATTTCTATTGGATCCATCAATAGGTATTCATTTTATTTCAGATAAAGAGTTTGATAGTAAATTCTCAGGTTATGCTCTTATTATCTATGGAAAAGATGAAATAAAGAATAGCTCTTTAATAAATAAAATAAACCAGCAGTTAAAAGATAAAATAAATCATCTTTATATTATATCTAATATAGGGATTCATTAAGATGAAAAAGAAAAAAATAATAAAAATATAAAGAAGAAAAAGAATTAAAGAAAGAAAAGAATAGAAAAAGTAAAAAAAGAAAAGTTAAAAGTTATAAACAAATTAAAATGTATAGAATAAACAAGAAAAATAAAAATAATTATTAAAAAAAAAATGAATAAATATGGAGTAAAAAATGTATAAAATAGATATAAAAAAGAAAAATATGAATAAGATAGATTAAATATTAAGACAATCCTTTTAATCTTTCTTTTATTGAGTTTAATCTTTACTTCATTTAATAAGATCTATGCTCAAGAGTTTAATAGAGTTAAAAGGGAAAGTATCCCATATTCAATAACATTTTCCTTCTCATTCTATTATTATGGTGGTTCCTCTTTTACATCATATTGTTTTAATCCATATATATACCTTAACTTTTCAATATTAAAGAATTTGGATCTATTCTTTCAAATACCTATGGATTTTTATTATTCTAAAAGTTATGAAACAAGATATGATGAAGAATTTAACCCATATATTGTAAAAAGTGAAGATTATCTTTTATCTTTATCCTCTATTTTACTTGGATTTCAATATACCTTTTACACTAACTTTATAAATGATCTTTTCTTTTATATTAATTATCCGATTGGTATATATCCTATATTTTACAAAAGGTCATCGTCAAGAATTGAGACTGTTTCACCAATAGTTACAATAAGTCTTGGCTATAGATTAACATTCATATATGATCCACTATTATTTTCTATGACTCCACAAATAACAGCAAACTACAATATCCCAAAGCTTATAGAAGAAAAAGGGAATTGGATTCAAAAGTATAGTTTATCCTGTAAGTTTAATCTAACCATAGTATTTAACTCTATCTTTTCAACATCAATATCTATAACACCAACTCTTATTTTTCCCCAGATAAATGAATTTGAATCTATAGATGGATATGAACTATATAAATATAACATAAGTGGGGAGTTTGTCATAAATCTAAGGATAAGTGAAAATATATCTTCTGGTATTTCTATTTCAAGTAGTCTAATTGGATATTTAATACCAACATTTGAAATGTATATTACTTTTAGGGGATAAAAGATAAAAAAAAAGATAGTAAAACATATAAATAACACTAATCGCCTTAATGTTTTAGTATTAAATAATAATAATAAAGAGCCAAAGGAGGTATGTATGAGATATACAAGTGGATTCATTTAGGTTAGGATGAATAATATTTTGAACCAATTTTTATTTCAGAAAGAAAAATACTGCCAAAAAAAGGTTTTTTAAAGAATTAAAAGCTAAAAAAAGTAATAATCAAAAAATAAAAAAGTAAAGCTAAAAGATTAAAAGTTAAAAAAGATTAAAAAAAATAACAAGAAAAAAGAAAAACAAAAAAAATATTAAAAGAAGGAGATTGATTTTATGAAAAGAACTATTATTATTTTAATAGCATTAATATTAATTGTATCACTTCCAGTATTTGCTTCTACACCAGAAGAAGAAAATGCACCAGCTGCGACAAGTGAAGACAGTATGTTTATGGATTTAACACAGCTTAGTGAAGAGGAGTTGACTTTAGCAAATGGAAACGCTGATATAAATGGAGTAGCTGGAACAGGTGGAGCAGAACTATGTCTAGAAGGTGATGGAGGAAGTGGAACTGGTCCCCATTTTATTGGATATTTATATGAAGGTTTGGTAAAATTAGCTCAAGAATTATTAAAATTGTTAGGAATAGGTTAGAAAAACTAAAAATTTAAAGTAAATAGAGGAAATTCTTTTCTTCCTCTATTTACTAATTTTATAAAAATATTATTTAAAAATAAGTTAGAATTATTAAAATGTCATTTTTTTCTATTATTAACAATTATTATTTCGATTTAGTTTTATATAATTACTTTAAAATTACTATAAAGAAATAATATTAAAGGAAATAAAAAAGATTTAAACTTTATATCTATTAAATAAATCATAGAATAATAAATGTTTATAGAAATATAATGTAATAATAAAATGAAATAAATAATTTTTAGAATAAATGTTTTTTATAAATTTAGATTAAATATTTAAAAGTAAAAAAAATAATAATTATAAAGGGAATTTATAATATGTATGGGTCAAAATAAAATACTAATATTAATAAAAAATATTTTAATATTAGGTTTATTATTTATATTCGCAGTATTATGTTTTGTTATTCCTTATATTTTAGTAAATTTAATAAATAAAAAAAACACTGATTTTAATAATTTTTATTTTATTTTATTTATGATTTTATTTTATGTACCTTACATAATCTATTTTATAATTAGAAAAAACGAAATAAAAAGTGAAAATATTATTAGTATAAAACCAATTAAAAAAAATATTTTTTTTGTTTTAAAATATTTTGTACTTCCTTTTATTATTTTTTTTATTCCATTTTTAATATTAGAAATATTTAATCTGATAGACATAAAATTATTTATGTTGAATTCAAGTAAACTAAAAATTCAAAAAATGATATATATTTTATTCCAATTTCTTAACTTTTTATTGGTTGGCTTTATAGAAGAATTGCTTTTTCGAGGTATCATATTTAATAGGTTATTAAAAGTTTTTAAGATATCAGCTGCAATTTTAATATCATCATTATTATTTTCATTCTATCATTTTTCAATTTTAGAATATATTCTTGCTGATATAAATATAAAATTATATTTTAAAAATAGTTTAATCCAAGATATGTTATTTTTTTTTATAAATATCTTTATTATCAGTATAACGCTTTCTTTATTAAAAATAAGGACCAAATCAATACATTCATCAATCGGATATCATTTTGGGTATAATTTTTTTTTATCAATATTTTTTTATAATTCTTTACCAAATAATACCTCAAACTCAATATTGTGGATTCCTATTCTCAGATTTATTCCGCATTTTAATTATCCACAACAAATTAATATTTTTAAATTTCATATAAATACCCCACATTTTATTTTTCTTATAATATTTTTATCTCAATTATTGTATTTAATATTAATAATAATAGATATTATTATAAAAAATAGAAAAGAATTAAAATCTATTTAAAATATAATAATAAAATATATTATTGTTTATAGTCTTTATTGTAATTTCAAAAATAATATCAATTAACGAAAACATAAAAACAATTTAGATTATTTTTTTATATTATTAAATATAGTTTTTTAAAGTATAAAAACTTAAATTTCATATATTTAAAAGAAAATTAAAAACACAATAAATAAAATTGCTAGAGATTGTAAAAATTAAAGGTCTATTATTATTTTAATAGCATTATTATTAATTATATCTCTTCCAGTATTTGCATCTGCACCGACGGAGGATAATGCAACAGCATCGACAAGTGAGGATGGGATGTTTTTAGATATGACACAACTTAATGAAGAGGAGTTAACTTTAGCAAATGGAAATGCTTGGTTAACAATAGAAGATTGGAATTTTATGGGAGGAAATATTGTCGGTGTAGATAGTTATCCTCCTGGTACACTTAATGGTTCAGATTCAAATAGTAATTCTACGACAAATTCTAATAACAACTCGTCTTCATCAAATCAATCAAATTCATCATCTTCTAATTCATCAAATGGTGGATGGTCTGATGTTGGCGCAAGTAAACCCTAATTCATAAAAACATAGTAAAGGTAACCTCTTTAGTTACCTTTACTTTTTAAAAAATTTAAAATAATAATATTATTGTAATAAAAATAAATTACGGGATTAAACATGAAAGTAGATAAAACCTTAATAATTATAATTCTATTCTTTTTAATAACAATAATTTTAATATGTTTTGTATTTAATAAATTAAGAAAAGATAGTGATCATAGTTTATCTTTTAAATTACTGCAAAAAGGCAATAATACTTTTATATACAATGATAGTATAGATAAGAAGCAAATAAAAGATTTTATGGATACCTATGATGTAATAATTAAATAAAATATTAAATGATAATAGACTTAATATAATGAATATACTTGATAAGAAATTCACTGTTATAATTGCAAAGGATAACTTTGATGAAATTAAATTTATAAATAAAAGAATAATAAAAAAGATTAATAAAAATAAAGAAAATTTAGATTTTATTGATCCGAATACGATATATAACCAAATATTTTTATATAATATTCCAGAAATGCAAGGATTTTTCATTCCTATTAAAAATGTAATATTAATTAAATTTTTTATAAACAAAAATGAACAAAGAAATGTTATAGATTCTATTTTGACTTTATTATGCGAATTAAATCACTTATTTATATCAGAAAATCTATTAAGAAATTTCGGCAATGAATATAGTGAGCATTCTTTATTAAAAAAACAAAATTATGAAATTGGAAAAATAGTAAAATTGTTAGACGAAAGTATAACAAACTTTATTGGTTTTTATTATATTAGTTTATTTGATAGAAATTTAGTTAAAAATTATACATATATTTTAAATAATGATATGAAATTCAATAAAGAACATATTTTAGGATTTTATAGAAAATTATTGCAGGTAAAATTTAAGAATATTGATATAAAAAACATTTCTACAATTTTTTAAGGTGGATTAGATTTTGATTCATTGACATATCATTGGTATTACTTAATGATTTTCTTAATCAATAAGTTTGGAAATGATATTATTTGGAAATTTATAAAATTTCTTTATTTTTCCAATTATAATAGCATGTATGAAATTACAAAAACATTATTTAATTTAAATAAACAAAAATTTTATGAGTTATGGAGTTTTGAAGCACAGAATAACAAATAATCTTAAATTAATATAAAATTATGAATATTTTAAATATATTAAATAAATATAAATATGCGATTTTGTTTTTATTATTCATATCTCTTAATTTGTTAGGTATAATATATATTGTTTTATTAAAAAATTTTTACAAAATTAAACTAAATAAATTAAGATATAATTTATTATATGTTCTTGAATTTATAAATGTTGTCATTTTATTTTTTATTTTTGAACTTCAAATATATTTAGTAGTAAAAGCAAATACTAACTGGATTTTATTGATAATATCGTATTTAAATATCATATTTTTAATTTTCCTAATATTTTTAAATAACCAAATGATTTTTAAAAAGAACTGTTTCCTAAAATAAGAAGAGAAAATGTTAGAAATTCAATTATTTTATCATTTCATTATTATTACCACCTATATTGTTTTTATTTGAGAATAAAATTAAAATATTAATAATAAAAAATGGATATGAAAATTACTTTAATATAAGTTCATTTCCTTTTTCTAATTTATTAGGATATAAAAACATTAATATTAATATTACATTTATTATCTTTATTGTTCCCCTTCTGATAATAATATTTTTCCTCGAAGAGTATTACTTTAGATTTATTTTAGAATATAGACATAATAAATATATTGAAATTTTCTCAAAGATAAAAGAGATTGAATATATTGATTATTTAAAAGAAAACAAAAATCATTGGATAAAGTTTTCATTTTTATTTGCACTATTTCACCTAAATCTGAATCCTATAATAATTATTTATTTTTATCTTCTTTATATGATTTTTTCTATAAAAGTAAGTGTAAATCTATTATTTTTAATTTTTTATATCATTTTACTTGGGATTTTCAATTTTTTTATTTAATATGAAAATAACTATATTTAATTAAAATTCTATTAAATTGAAACATTTATGGACATTTCGAAAAGAAAATAAAATTTACTTTAAAAAATCAAATAAAAACAATATATTCTTTCACAAATAATAGTAGTTGGATTCTTTAAAAAAATAATATAAATAACCTAGAATTTCAAAATTTATTTAGCAATATTAAATAAAGAATTCTATACTTTTTCTTATCGTTTTCTTATTGTAAACAATAATTTTAAATCTTCTGAAAAGATATTGGCCACTTTATTTTTTATTTTGTTTTATTTTTTTTGTTTATCTTTTAATATGGTTTCTTTTGATATTTTTCTCTATAAAATTGATACAGCATCTTCGCTTCTTTATTTGAAAGATACTTTATTTTACTTATTTTTTTGGATTCACAATAGATTTTACATCCCTTTTCAAGTATTATTGCACAAACCAAAGCTTCATTAAGTGTTCTTCCACAGGCTATTGCACCATGATTAGCCAAAAAAGCAGCATTTGAGTCTTTTATAACAGATAAAGTTTTTTCTACTAAAAGTTGACTTCCTGCTATGGCATATTTTGTGCATTTTATAACTGGACCACATATTTGAGCGATCTCTTCTAACATTGGTTTTAGTGTTTTATGCGTTGCTGCAAAAATTGAAGCATATAAGGAATGTGTATGTATTATAGCATTGACATCATTTCTTTTTTGATAAATTGCAAGATGAAGATTTAACTCTGTTGATGGCTTTTTCCCACTAAACTCGAGTGTTTTTATATTTACAAGGCTGATACTTTCTTCATCAAGCTTATCATAACTTACTGCACTTGGGGTTATTATTATATAATTCTCATCTATTTTACAACTGACATTTCCCCAGGTTCCAGAAACAAGATCTTTTTGTACAATCTGATTACAGATGCTTATAAGTTCTTTTTTCTTTATGTGAAGATCATTTTCAAACTCACTGTTAAATTTTTCCATATCTATCCTTCACTATTTTTGGTTTTTTAGTAATATTTTGAATGTATATTCTTATTGAACTTTTTTTCCCATTGTCCTATAAAATTTATATAAATTTATAAGGCATGAACTGGCTCATCTATTCTGATTTCAAAAAATTCAATCTTATAGGAGTATTTTTGATTAATTTTCTCAATAGTTAATTTAAGTTTATCTATATCTAAATCTTTATTAGCGACTACAAGACAACTTCCACCGAAACCTCCACCAATCATTCTAGCCCCATATACATTTTCAAGTTTCTGAATTTCAAAGATAAGCTCATCAATTTCCTCTGTTGATACCTCATAAAGACTTGATAAAGAAATATGAGATTGGTTTAAAAGTGAAAATGCCTTTTCGAAATATTTTTCTTTAATAAATTGGTAAAATTTTTTTGTTCTATCTGTTTCTGAAACAAAATGATTGAATCTTTTATTTAATGTAGCATCATTTAAATTTAATATAACTTCACTATAAAATTTATAGTCATCTATTGATTTAATAACAGCTTCTCTAATAGAAAGGTTAAATTTTTCTTTTAAGATATTTTCTATTTTTCCCTTCTCTTCGATCCTTTTTTTGTAGCCTTCAGCAGCTATTGAATGTTTAATTTTTGTATCAATTATTAGAAATCTAAGATTTTCATCCAAAGAGCAATAAGTATGAGTAAGATCATTGTAATTTAAATATAAAAAGTTGTTTTTTTTACCAAACATGACTGTGTATTGATCCATTATTCCGCATGGGGCATTCATGTATTTATTTTCACTATATCTTGTAATTTTTACAATTTCCATTTTGGATAGTCCAAGAGAAAAAAGTTCATTTAATCCGTATAAAAAACCGACTTCTATTGATGCGGATGATGAGAGACCAGCTCCATCTGCTAAATTACTAATGACTTTAACCTCAAATCCAGATAAAATTTTAATTCCTTTATCATTTAAAACTCTTAGTACTGAAGTAAAATATCCATACCAGAATTTGCTAAAATCATATTCACTAGTATTATAAATCCGATCAAATGATATTTCTTTGGAATCTCCGAATCTATCAGAATATATTCTTATTGTTTTACCAGCTGTTTTCAATATTGTTATGTCATTATAAAGATTGATAGTAGCAGGGCAGGAATATGTTTCAATATAATCGACATGTTCCCCTATGAAATTTATTCTACCTGGGCTTCTAATGCAGATACTATTCATTAAAACCTCTTTTATAATTTTTTGATATGCTATAAATAATTGATTTTTTATCAGACCAATATTTTTTCTTACAATTCATTTATTTTTTATTAAGAAAATAAAATAAAAGGTCAAAAAGGAGTCTTACTCTTGCTCCTCTTTCTCTTATTTGAATTTTTAAACCAGCTAATCCATAGATCGGTTTTGTAGCGAATCCATCTAATTTTAACCCTAAAACTCTACCTATAAAGATAGCTCGTTGCAAATGAAATCTTTGAGAAACAACTATGGCCTCGCTTATGCTATATTTTTTAACAAGGTTCATAATAGAATAAATTGTTCTAAAGCCATCAGAATCTACCATTAAATCTTCCTCTGGGATTTTTAAGTTTAATAAATCTTTTTTCATATATTTTGTTTCATCGTAATACGATTCTCTGCTATCTCCACTTAAAATTATCTTTTTTATTTTTTGGTTTTGATACAAATATTTAACAGTATCTATTCTATAACTATAAAATAGATTTTCAGAGTTTTTTATGGTATATTTTGATGTACCAAGTAGAAGGCAATATTTATAATTTTTTAGCAATGAAATATCTGAAAAGATCTCTTTTTGAGTTGATATCGATATATATAGGTCGAATAATATTACACATAGAAGAACAAATAAAAAAAGATAAATAATTATTCTTACTTTCTTATTTTTTATAATCATTTTTTTTTGTTAATTTGGTTCAATTTTAATTATTCTGACAATGATTTTTAAGATAGCCTACTTTTCATAATGAAGGACTACTATACTTTAAAGAGACAAATTCTTATCTAAGTATGATTATCTACTTTCCAGGGCAACAATCTTCAACTGATTTTGGAATTCCTTTCCCTTTAAACATCTTATCATAAAAAATTGAAAACTCTTCAGCTAGTTTTAAAGCTCTCTGTTTAAAAGATGCTTTATCTTTCCATGTCGATTCTGGATTCAAAATTGAGCTATTTTCAATACCAGGACAGGATGTAGGAATATTTAAGTGAAATAAGTTGTCTTCTTCGGTAAATATATTTTTGAGTTCACCATTTATTGCGGCTCTGACCATAGTCCTAGTAATGGAAAGTGGAATTCTTTTCCCTGCGCCATAACTCCCACCAGTCCAACCAGTATTGATTAGATAAACATCTGTATTAAATTTCTGTAATTTTTTTTGTAAAAGATCTATATAAAATTTAGGAGCAGCTGGCATAAATGGAGCTCCGAAAAAAGGTGAAAAAGTCGATTGAGGTTCCTTTATTCCAGTTTCAGTTCCAGCTAATTTTGATGTATAACCCATTAAATACCATAAAAGAGCCCGTTCAATTGTGAGCTTAGATATAGGTGGTAAAACCCCATTAGCATCTGCTGTTAAAAAGATAATTACGGAAGGGTGAGTGCCAACACTTGATTCTTTGATATTTGGAATAAATGAAAGAGGATAACTACCTCGAGAGTTTTCAGTTAATCGTATGTCGAAAAGATCAAAAGATCCATCTGGATAAGTCATGACATTTTCAACTATTGCACCATGATTTAATGGATCCGCTTTTCTAAAGCATGCGTTATAGATCTCTGGTTCTTTAATAGGATCAAGATTGACAAGTTTAGCGTAACATCCATTTTCAAAGTTAGCTATACCATTATCTGACCAACCATGTTCATCATCACCTAAAAGCTTCCTGTCTGGTGAAGTAGATAAGGTGGTTTTACCTGTTCCAGATAGACCTAAAAATAAGGTTATATCTCCATTGATACCTTCATTTGCAGAGCAATGAAGGGGCAAAATATTATGAAATACAAGGTAATAATTCATAACGGTAAAAATAAGTTTTTTGCATGTTCCAAGATAAGATGAACCTATAACTATACCAATTCTATCCTCATAATTTATGGCTATGGTCATTTGAGTTGTCTTACCAGTTTCAGGATTTATACGAAGTCTTCCTTTGTATTTATCTGGGTTTAAATTGTCATCAGGTAACATTAATAGAAGAAAGGGTTTGTCCTTAAAAACACTTGAAGAATCATCGATTAATGGTCTAAACATATTCAAAGTAAAAAGTGAATTGACAGCTTTTGAAGAAATAGATAATATGGTAAGAGCATATGAAGGATCAGCCCCAACAGTTCTTTTAGTCAAGAATATTTCTTCTTTTTGGGAAAGTAGATTAATGGCATCCTCATATAGCATTTCAAATGTTTCTAAGTTGATTGGTATATTATATTGAGAATCCCAGTCAATGGTCTCCTCATTTACATCTCTTTTAACAGTAACTGTATCCTTTGGACTTCTTCCAGTAGAATGCGATGGAGTTATTGAACATAAAGTTCCAGTTTTAAGTACAAATACTTCTTTTTTTTCGATACATTTTTCAATTAGAAACTTTCTTTCTGGATCTATATGAATTTTTACATTTTTTTCATTCAAAGTAGATATTAATTTTTCAATCCTATCCTTCATAACTCCTCCATAAAGTAAATAAATAATTAAAAAGAGAATGTGTCAAGCAGATTACTATCAAATTAATTGAAAAAAATTACAAATGATATATATTTTTAAGGTGATGGAAAAGAGGATTTTTTATTTTATCATATTTTCAATATTAGTAATAATATTTTTCTCTTTTTCTAGCTGTCCAGATAGAAAAAACCAAGAATCACCACAAGTTAAAACACCAATAATCTATGAGACAAATTTTTCAAGTCAATATGAACTTGCACTATCTTTGTTTTATAAATTTCAATTTGAAGAAGCAATTAAGATTTTTACTGAACTTTACTTAATAAGGGATAAAAATCCTTTACTTAGTGAGGATCTTTCAATCTATTATTTTCTTTCGATAGTATATCTTAATAAAACTTCTGAAGATAGGCTTCTTATAATCTTGCCTTATCTTTTAGAAAAATTTAATATTAAAGAAAATCTTCAAAATTTATATGACTTTTTGTACTCAAATTATAATAAAGAGTATTATTATTCATCAAAAAAAGGATTGATGCTTTTCTTTCGTTTTATGAGCATGTATGTCCAAAAGATGTATCTTCACTTTATCACAAAATATCAAAATTTAACAGACACAGAGATAAAGACTTTAGATAAAGAACAAAAAATTTTTTTAGATTATATTTATGCATATTGTTACTTTATGATGGAGAATCCTACAAAAGCAAAATCTATAATTTTAGATATCATTAAAAATAATTCTATAAAATCTCCCTCTTATCTTTATAATTTATTAGCTTTTATAAATATTCAATATTCAAAAGATTTAGTTGAGTATTCAGAATATGAAAAATTTATGAAAGACCCCTCTGATTCAGGTTTGGTATTTTATAGTTTATTAAATCCACTGAATGAAGAATTTATAAAAAAGGAAAGAGAAAAAATACTTTTCATAGTTTTTCATAATGATGAATTTTTTAAAAAATCAGCTATTTATTCGGTTGGAACAATTAAAGGTTTTATATTTTTAGGGACATTCTTAGATGGTGTATACCTCTATGATGAGTCTCGCAATCTTATTCAGTTAATTCAAACATCAAATTCAAATCTTTATTCTAATCTTATTAGAGATTTCTGGACATATGAATCAAGAATGCTTATCTGCACTTATGATGGTATTAATACAATTGATTTTTCAAATATTGATATGAAAAAATATAATGAATTTTCTTTTGCTCAAAAGGTTCAATATGTAAAATCAAATATGATAATTTCAAAATTATCTATCTTTCCTTATGGGAAAAAATACTCATCAGTTTATGAAGATGATAAATATATAGTTGCAACTACTCATTATAATGGAATATATGTTTATAATAAAAAGAAAAAAGATTTGATAAATATTTTACCAAATTATACTATAGAAAAAGCAATATGTGTGCAGGACCTACTTTATATTGCCACATACCAAAAGGGAGCCTATATATATGATTTAAATGAACAACGATTGTTGTATAATTTATTTAAGGAAAGTGATGTAAAATATGTATATAAAAAGAATGATTTTGTATATTTTATAACTTATAAAGATGGGGTATACAGAGCAAATATTTCTGATAATTCTGCTAGATATGGTTCATTTAGTCTTTTATTGACTTCAGAAATGGTTTCATACACAAGATCCTGTGCCATAATAAATGATAATTTATACATAGGGAGCATGAAAAATGGATTATATATATTCAATTTAATCACTGGAAAATTTCAAAACTTAAATACTTCCACCAAGTTTTTTTCAGATAACATTACTTCTTTAATTGAATATAATGGTTTTTTATTAATTACTTCTCTAAATGATGGAGTAGCGATTTATAATAAAAATGAATAAATTGATTCATAGTCAGATTAAAAAAACTATTTAAAGGTTTAAAAAGATGAAAAGGTTTTTTTCTTTCTCTCAATTTGATAAATATTACTATAAACAAATTATTATTTATTTTTTAGGCTCAACAAGTATTTTTGTTCTTCTTTTTGTTCTTGGTCAGGTTAGAGTAATTTTGGAGACAGTCAGTTTAGAATATTTATCATTCTGGTACATTTTAAGGTTATTAATATTGACTATACCTATGCATCTATTTGTATCTATGCCAGTTGGATTAAATCTAGCTAATGCTTTACTATTCGGTTTTATGTCTATCAATAGTGAAATTCTTGCATTAAGAAGTTTTGGAACCAAAGTAGAAATCTTTTTAAAACCAGTTTTAATATTTGCTTTAATAGTATGCATTTTAGTATATCTAGATATGGATTATTTATATCCTTATGCCAATAAGATTTATCTTGAGCTTTTAATTAAAGGGCAGATAAAGACAATTCAGTCTATTATCCAAGAAGGTAAAGTAATGCCGTATAAAAACTATAAAATTTATGTTGGATCATCATCTCTAAGCAATGGGAATAAAATTTATCATGATGTTGTGATAACTCAATCATCTTCAAAATCTTATAATTCAGTTTATGCAAAAAAAGCTGTTATTGAAGATAATCCTAATAATTTAGGTATAATTTCTTTAACATTATTGGATGGTGATTATATAATCAATTATGAAGATAAAAGAAATTTAATAGCAAAATTTGATAAATTATACCTGTTGTTTTTTAAACCAAATACCAGTTCAATAGGTGAAAGTTTCTTAATGTATACTATCAATAAATTGAATAATATAATAAAAGAATATAAATCTAAAGGGGAAGATAAATCTTCCTATCGCTTTATAGAAGAAAAATTACATTTTAAGGTTGGTCTTATAATTTCCTGCATATTATTTGCTTTTGCAGGCTTTGCAATAGTAAAAGCATTCCCAAGGCTAAATCTTGGGATATCGCTTTTTACCTCTATTTGTACTATAATGATATTTTATTTTATCTTTATAGGATTATCTAAAACACTGGTTGCAAGGACATTGATACCTATTCCAATTATATATTATCCGCTATTAGGAGTTATTTTGTTGATTAGTCTTATTTTATACTTTATTGGTATAGTTAAAAATTGAAATTAATCTTTGGAGGTTTTATGCCTATTCATGTAAGAGGTGAACCAAAGGATATAGCAAAGATTGTTTTACTTCCAGGTGATCCACAAAGAGCTGAATATATTGCCAATAAATACTTTGAAAAACCCAAAAAATATACTGATTACCGTTTAATGTATGGTTTTACTGGAACTTGTAATGGATATCCAATCTCTGTTCAAACTACGGGTATGGGGACCCCATCGCTTTCAATAGTTGTTGAAGAACTTATAAGTTTAGGAGCAGAAGTTCTTATAAGAGTCGGAACCTGTGGATCAATTAATTCTAATGCTGATCTAACAGATGTTATTTTAGCTACATCGGCATCATCTAGTCATGATATCTTTTCACGAAAATTCAGTGGTGCTTGCTTTTCAGCATCATCAGATTTTGAACTGAATTTAGCTATATATCAAGCAGCAAAGACTAAAAACAAAAGGTTAATTTATGGAGATATACTTACTTCTGAGACTTTTTACGAAGATGATTTCGAATTATACAAAAAGTTTAGCAGTTATGGAACTTTAGCAGTTGAAATGGAAAGTTATGCCTTATTTGGTCTTGCTAAAAAATATGGGAAAAAAGCAACTGCATTATTGACGGTATCAGACATTGTTTTTGAAAAGAAAAGAGCAGATTCTGAACTTATTCAAAAAGGTGTAGATGCCATGATAGATCTTGTAATTGATAGTTTACCAGAAATTTATAGATTTATTAAATAGTATTTTTTAAAGAAGTTTTTACAAATTTTTAATTATTATTTTTAATTTTCTTCATTCCCATTTTTTTTAGGAGTCTTATCAAGTAATTTTTTAAGACTTTCAGGAGAAATGTTCTGTGCTTCAATATTAGCTGCTTTTATCTCATCATAAATCTCTTTTCTATAAATTTTTATTGAAGTTGGAGCAATTATACCTATTTTTACTTGATCTTGTTTAATATCTACAATCATTATTTCAATATCATCACCTATCATTATACTTTGGTTAGTTTTTCTTGATAGTACCAACATGGTATTTCCTTATTATTTATTATAAATAAAAAATCCTTATCTACTTTGAAAAAAGATAATGTTTTGTAGTGTACTTAGGGTTATTAATAATATATTGCATAGCTTTATGTGTTTTTATATTGATTACAATAGGTCCTACAAGATTTGCAGAAACTTCTTCAATTTTATCTGATAATGTTACTATTACTAAAACAAGTAAATCTGTCGATTTTTCCAATTCTAACAGGTTTTTTGCTTCATCTGAAAGGTCAAATTCATAATCTGAGAAAAACAGAAATGGATCGCAGACTATAAAACCGATAGCTTCATCTTCCAATGATTGAAGTAGCATAAAAGGCGCTAGATTTGCATCTATCAAATAATATTCCTTTATATGTTCAAAACCAAAAATTCCATCATCAAAATAAAGTTTTTGAGATTCATCTACTTTAAAAGATCCAAGATTTATATTTTTTATAATTGTAGTAGAGTTTTTATTCACAAAATCCTCCAATTAAAACAAAAGATTTAACGGATAAAATTTAATAGAGTTAAATCATATATTTTTGAACCAATTTGTAATGCTGCTTGATGCATTAATTCATATGCTTTCAAATCTGTAATAGTTTTAGTGACATCTGTTTCAAGATTGTTTGATAGTTGATCCTGCAAGATTAAGGAAAGATTTTCATATTGATTTGATGCAAGTAAAGCTTTTTCTGATCTTGAACCTATTTCAGCTTGATATTTAATCAAATTATTAATAGAATTATCAATGAGAGCTAGTGTTCTTGTGGATAAAGATTCAATATCATTTGATTTTAAAGCTTTAGAGAAATTTATTAGCTGATCAAAAAGACTTCCTCCAAATTTTCTTACATTTCGAGATAGATTTGCAGGGGGTTTACCTATTGGATCTAAAATTCCCATTTTCTCTAAAAGGTTACCTTTTATATCTTCGAAAAATGGTTGATGTGGATAAGTTGTTTCAAAATAAAACTCAGAAGTATTAATATCAAAGTTGGCTTTAACTCCAGTATTTGCTTTATTTATTCTTTCTATTATTACATCAATAGTATCACCTTTATAGATATTTATTTGAGTATTATTTATCTTGATAGCGCTATCTTCAGTTGCTATGAAATTTGCTAGATTTTTTTCTGGAATTATTGTTTGATTTTCAGAGTAAAATAATTTACTTGCAGGCAAAGAAAAAGCAACTTTATTTGAATTTCCTATATCTGCAGTCATTTCTCCACTATCACCCACATAGTTAATAGCTTGTATTTCACCTTCTATTTCTGTAATTACAAATGGAGGTCGTAAGGTTTCAAAACCACTAAATAAGTATCTTCCATTATATTGCTCATTTGCTGTAGCTGCAATTTGAGATGTCAGCTGTAAGACCTCTCTTCTAACATTTTCTCTATCTTTTTCTTCTAGTGTCCCATTTACTGCTTGAATTATTAATTCCCTTAATCTTTGAAGGGCATTTGTCATATGTTGTATATTTGAATCTATGAAGTCAAGATTTTCTTTAGCAAAATTTGCATTATCTTTATATAGAGATATCTGAGATAAAGATGATCGCAATCTTAATGAACTTAAAAATGATATAGGATTTTCACTTGGTCTTGAAAATGAAATACCAGAAGATATAGAATTATTGGATTCGAAAATTTTTCCTTCCAAGCGCATCATGTCTTTTTGGATATTTAAAGTATGCATAGAAGAACTTACTCTATACATCGCAAACTCCTTTTCGCTTATTTATTTTTCGGCTTATGAAGAAATACTATAGTTAAATATTTGTTATTATATCATTTGTAATTAAAAATAATTTGCAAATTATAAAAAATTTTTTAATATTATTAAAACTTACATGAGGTGCTTATGGAAAAAGAATCGAAAAGATCTTTTTACTTAACAACTTTTTTAATAGGTCTTGGCTTTTTTACAATGGGGATGATGGATCCATTATATGACTCTTTTGTTCCTATTTTTTTACAAAAATATATTTCAAGTAAGGGAATTATAGGCTCAATAATGACTCTTGATAATATCTTTGCTATATTTTTAATTCCTATAGTTTCAGCAATTTCCGATAGAACCAGAACATCTATCGGAAGGAGAATGCCTTATATACTAGTAACATTGCCCATGTCTGCTATATTTTTTGCATTGATACCTTTTGGTTATTTAAAAAGTCTCGCAGCTTTAATCATTGTTTTGTTTTTACTAAATATTTTTAAGCAATCTGCAAGAGGACCAGTTGTGGCTTTAATGCCAGATACAGTTCCAGCTGATTTTAGATCCGAGGCAAACGGAGTTATCAATACTATGGGTGGTATTGCTACAATCATAGGAAGTCTTTTTTTAGCAAAATTAATGGATCTATCTATTAATCTTCCAATAATTGGAAATAGTAAGGATAAACTTCCTTTTATAATTGCAGCAGTCTTAGTTGTTTTCGCAACAATTATCCTATTCTTAACTGTTAAAGAGAAACAAAGAGGGGAAAGCGAGAAAAAAGTTTCGATAGGTAAATCTTTAAAGCTTATATTTTCAGCAGAGGATAAAAGTGCACTATTAATCCTTTTTTCATTATTATTTTGGTTTTTAGGATACCAAGGTGTTCTTCCATTTGTAACAATGTATGCAATGCAATTTATTGGAGTAACAAAGGGTACCGCTGGGATTTCTCCAGGTATGGTAGGATTGGCATATGCAATATTTGCTGTTCCTTCAGGTATTGTTGCTCATAAAATTGGTAGGAAAAAAACTATCTCTATTTCTTTAATTGGCATTTTTATAATAATACTATTGATATTTTTCTCAAAACCTTTTGCAGATTCCATTAATTTATCTCAAACAATTCATCTTTATATCTTTTGGGGGCTTTTATTTTTATTTGGTATTTTCTGGGTAAGTGTCATAACAAATTCGTTCCCTATGTTATGGCAGATGGCGACTTATGATGATATGGGTATTTATACTGGTCTTTATTATACCTTTTCTCAAACAGCAGCAATATTAGCCCCTCCTATCGCTGGATTTTTAATGGATTGGTTTGGTTTTAGAGTTGTTTTTATTTATACAGCTATTTGTATGATGATTGCCTTTTTATTAATGCAGTT
>JGI12104J13512_1001382_pt1 | contig 17985 bp, 19 predicted proteins | sample TerdegcTABiofilm_FD_13512 | JGI IMG/M metagenome (IMG submission 13512)
ACTCGGTCAGTGACAAACCTCTTCAAGGCGCGGATTGCCACTGGCTCGTCCCCGCTGGCGCCAAGAGTACAGCGGTTTTCGCATTTACGGTCACACACCCTGGAACTGACTGCAGGAAAGGGGTTGGCCGACCGTATCACCCGGTATGCCCCTGTGTAATCCCCTTTCTCCACAAGTGCGATATACCTCCACGGTTCAGTGTCTACGGGACATGCAGACTGACAGGGGGCACCTACCAATTGCTTACAGACAAAAGCATCACAACGTTTGTCCTGAATATGCCGCTCATATTCCTCTCGAAAATACTTGAGTGTGCTCAAAACCGGGTTTGGTGCCGACTGGCCGAGGGCGCACATAGTCGTATCTTTCACTGTGTGAGCAAGTTCCTCAAGGAGCGTTATATGCTCAGGTGTGCCTCTGCCGAGGGTTATATCCTCCAGGATTTCATACATTCTCTGTGTTCCCTTTCGACAGGTAAAACACTTCCCGCATGACTCATCCTTTAAAAAATTCATGAAATACTTGGCCACATCCACCATACAGGTGTTGTCGTCCATCACGATCATACCGCCAGAGCCCATAATAGAACCTACATTCTTCAGGCTCTCATAGTCGATGGTGAGATCAAACATAGACGCCGGGATGCACCCGCCAGATGGACCGCCGGTCTGAATAGCCTTGATCTTTGCCTTGCCAGCCGCTCCCCCACCGATATTCTGAACAACCTCATTTATAGTTATCCCCATCGGGACTTCGACAAGCCCGGTGTTCTTGATCTTACCTACGAGACTGAAAATCTTTGTTCCGGAACTTCTTTCCGTCCCTGTTCCGGCAAATGATTGTCCACCTCTGCTTATGATGATGGGGATGTTTGCCCAAGTTTCGACATTGTTTATCATGGTCGGCTTTCCATAGAGACCCTTTACGACTGGAAATGGAGGTCTTTGCCGTGGTTCGCCCATTTTACCCTCGATAGACTTAATCAGGGCCGTTTCTTCACCGCAAACAAAGGCACCTGCACCCTTTACGATCCCTATGTCAAAGCAAAAACCTGTACCCAGGATGTTTTTTCCCAGCAGACCTAATTCTCTGGCCTGTTCAAGAGCAATGTTGAGATGTTTGATCGCCAACGGATATTCAGTACGTATATAAATGATACCCACGGTAGCCCCGGTCGCATAAGCGCCTATTAACATGCCTTCAATAACGCTGTGCGGGTTACCTTCGAGAACGCTCCTGTCCATATAGGCACCCGGATCACCTTCATCAGCATTGCAGATTATGTATTTGTCGCTTCCATTTTGCCGGGAAGCGAAGAGGTCCCATTTTTGTCCCGTGGGGAATCCTGCACCTCCGCGACCTCTCAGGCCTGACACCTTTACCTCATCGAGAACGAAATGGGGGCTTTGGTTTGAAAGAACCTTTCCCAGAGCAGCGTACCCTTTATTTTTTATGTAGTCATGGATACGGATAGGATCTACCTTTTCGTTCCATCCAACTATTGTCCGAACTTGTTTTGTAAAAAATGGTATATCATCCAGTCTCTCGATCGACCTACCGGTTTCAGGGTCAACAAAAAGCAGCCTGGCCACGATGTCACCTTTCATAATCGCATGAATAATTTCTATCATATCGTCCGGACTGATTTTTGGATAAAATGTCCGCCGAGGTTCCACAAGCACAGATGGCTCCATTGCACAGAACCCATGGCAACCTGTAATACGAAGACGAATTTTATCTGCGAGCTTTTTCTGCAGAAGCTCCTTTTTTGCCATACGGATTAAAGCATTTGCTCCGCTTGCCTGACCGCAGGTACCAGCAGAAATGACGACAGTCGGTATCTCCCTATCGTCATTTGCTACAAGCCTTGTCTGCATAGTGATGAATTCGTCTATTGATGCGAGTTTATTCATATTCATATCCATTAATTAGTAGTTCCTCGTTCTATTAAGATCGAGCATGTGCTCATTACATCCGACACGAGTGCATATACGAATAACACTGTCTTTTCCGTTTACCGCCATTTCTGCCATAGGAGCGTTACATTCCGTGCAGTGGGTCTTACCCTGGAGGCCAGAGCCACAATGGGGACAGAAAAGCCTGACCACTGTATTCTCGGGAATCTCATGTTCGTAAGTTCCGGCGAAGTTGCCATAAAGGGACGGAAGTCTTACCCAACCGTTCTTCTCCCCCATGGAGCCATCAATCCGCACGGATGGATAACCGTTGAGATAATTTTCATTGTCCATCAAACTCCGGCCACATTGTGGACAAAAAACCTCTAATGGAAACGCATATTTTGTTAAACCTCCATCTGATCCTTTTATCCCCTCTTTTGTTTTCTGGATTATTTCCTTTATCTCTCTCTTATTCACATTAGCAAAATAGTGGCCGTCACAAACAACAATCGGGCCTAGCGCACATGCCCCAAGACAGTTTACCGTCTCAAAGGTAATCTCGTTATCAGGGGTCGTTTCGCCGGATGCGACATTGAGCTCACGTTTAAACTCTTCAACGACAGTCTGGGCGCCCCGTACATGGCATGCCGTGCCCAGGCATGCAGAGATGCTATGTTTACCCTTTGGTTTCAGGCTGAACGCCTTATAGAATGTTGCAACGCCATATATATCGGTAAGAGAGTGACCGGTTTCCTGGGCAATTAGTCTCAACGCTCCTTCGGGAAGATAGGTGTAAGTTTCCTGGATCGCTTCGAGGATAGCAATAAGCCCTCCATTGCTGTGACTGTTGTTTTGTATAATAGTGAGAATATCTTTCGTGTCCATATTTCTCCCTTCCGTTCTATGTGGATTTCATGTTCTCTGCATTCAGTGTCTTACCGGTATTCCTCGCAGTGCCATACGCCTGCCTCATCCTTAGGAAAGATGCAGTTACCAGAATTCTCACATGAGCTGCATAAATCATCGTATCTTTTCAGGTGAACCCGGCCTTTCGTGACTTTCTTCTGCTTTTTAGCGGCCTTAGCCGCATTTGAGGTGCCGTTGTTAAGAAACTCCTCACAAAAGGTGACCGGCAGTTTTGGAATATGTATGAGGCTGCACAGAGGGAAGTTCACGCAGGAAGGACAAATACCCTGATATTGAATTGTTTCAACAATAATAGATTTTTTCTTTTTTCTGGCCACATGGCCTTCGCTCTTCATTTGAACCCCCTTCCAAATGGGATAATTTTGAATCCTTGTAGAAGAGAGATAGAGCAATCTCCTTGCCATCGGTGTTTTTCAAAAAAATTCGCGAGGATGATTCTTTGATGTTATGCTTTTAATTACATGATATTAACAACATAGGAGTAATGGGTGTCGATGGAAGTCGAGGCTTACTCTTTTCGGGCACACTGGAAAAGAGCGGCCTTCCCCGGGGAATTTTGTACCAGCGGGGAGATTTGATTCAATAAAAAGAATCACATTAATGATTTTCTAACGATGACTTTGAAGACTTTTGTTTCTCTGAACGTGGAGTCACCAAAAATTTTTATGAAGATAATTTCGCTTTCTGGAGCTTTTCTCTAAGTGTTTTCCTGTCGATTCCAAGAATTTTTGCTGCGTTTGTTTTATTATTGTTTACACTGAGCAGAACACTTCTTATGTATTCAACTTCTACTTCAGCCAGGGTATGGTTGAGGGTCACGGCCTGGCGAGCAGAGAATCGCATCAGGGAAGGAAGATCCGGAACATCTATGATATCTCCGTCTGTCATGACAATAAGACGTTGAACTACATTTTCCAGTTCTCTCACGTTTCCCGGCCAGTGATACTTCCTGAGCACCTGCAAAGCGCCATCAGAAAACATTGGCGCCGGACGCCCCAACTCCTCAGCAAACTTCTTGGCAAAGTGCCGGATAAGGAGAAATATGTCATCCTCTCTCTCCCTCAATGGTGGCAGATCCACCATTATCACATTAATACGATAAAAGAGATCCTCTCGAAATAGGCCCTTTTTCACCAGTGCAGAAAGGTCTTTATTTGTTGACGCGAGAATCCGTACATCAACTTTTCTCGTTCGCGTTGATCCGATCATACAGACCTCTTTATCCTGGAGAACCCTCAGGAGCTTGACCTGCATCGACAGACTCGTTTCACTTATCTCATCAAGAAATATGGTTCCTCCATCGGCCGTTTGAAAGAAACCGGCGCGTGTTTCCGTGGCTCCTGTAAAGGCGCCCTTGATATGGCCGAAGAGTTCACTCTCCAGCAATTCTTCAGGAATGGCTCCACAATTGACAGGTACAAAAGGTGCAGCAGCTCTTTTGCTTCTATAATGAATAGCCCTTGCAACAAGTTCCTTGCCGGTGCCGCTCTCACCTGAGATCAACACGGTTGCAGGTGTCAATGCAGCCTTCGAGATAAACTCTCCTATCCGAACCATGGCTCTGGATTCACCAACAAGACCGTGTGAAACGGAAACCCTTGGTTTGGAGGACTCATGCGCAACCTTCCGAATGTGAAGTTTTCTAAGTGTCCGTTCCACTGTTGATAAAAGTTCTTCCTCTGTAAAAGGTTTTGCCAAATAATCTTCTGCCCCTGTCTTTACAGCTTCAACTGCACCTTTTACGCTGGGGTAGCCAGTTATAATCATCACCTCCGTATCGCTGAAATTTTCCCGGACATGCCGAACAAGGTGCTCGCCGCCAAGCCCGGGCATCTTGAGATCCGTAATCACAAGATCAACATGGTTATTCTCCAGGGTCCTCGTGGCTTCGGCAACGCTGGATGCCATAAGCACCCTGTATCCTGCAGACAGCAGATTACGCCGAAGTAATTCCAATGTTGCCGGAGCGTCATCGACTATCAGAATACAATCTCTGTTGTCAGGCAAGTGTATTTTCCCCTCCCCGTTTAATGGGTTTATGTTTTTTTATAGGCAACCTTATTATACATTTCGTGCCCTTACCCACTTTGCTTTTAATTTTTATAGAGCCTCCGTGGGCTGTTATAATGCCATGGGCGACAGGCAAACCTAACCCTGTTCCGAGACCAACATCTTTTGTCGTAAAAAAAGGCGTGAATATCTTCTGAAGAATATTTTCTTCCATCCCAGTGCCAGTATCCTCTATAATAAGGTAAATTTTTGTACGTTCCTTCAACGTTGAGATCGTTATTTTTCCGCCATTAGGCATTGCCTGCATGGCATTAACCACCAAATTAACAAACACCTGGTTCATCTGGGAAGGATCAGCATCAATCTCCGGCAGGTCAGGATAGAGCAGACACTGTAGCTCTATACCGTCGCTGACACATTTTGAATCAAAAAAACTGAGCCCATTTGTCACGAGATTGTTAAGATTCACTTTCGTTTTCTGTGGAGTTATTTGCCGGGAAAAAATCAGGAGTTTTTTCACTATTTCACGTGCATAGAAAGATGAGCTGAGAATCCTGTCTACATCTGTCTGTGCCTGAGCAGGAAGTCCCGGACATTTTTTTACCAATTGAGCGAAGCCAAGTATGTGGCCCAGGGGCTCATTTAATTCATGGGCAACCCCAGCCGCAAGTTGGCCTATGGTAGCCAATCTGTCCGCATGTCTGAGTTGCGCTTCCAACTTCAACTTTCCCTGCTCTGCTTCCCGCCGCATAATAATAACTGCAACCTCTTTTGCCACGGCATTAAGAAGGTTCCGCTCTTCCTTGAGGAAGGGCCCCTCATCACGCGCCGGCATTTCCTTCTGATACGAAACCTCAACATAACCGCGCCGTTTGCTATCAATGATAATCAGTGCCCGCTGCCGATGCTTGACTCGGTGACGATGACGCACCGAATATAAGCAACCATCGAGCACAATGCTCGCAAAGGCTATGTCGGGGTAAAGCCAGGCGGGAGGAAGAATTTTCACAATACCTTCAAGCACATCGTCAATGCTCATGCTCGTGTCCGCGGCAAGATGGGCAATTCCATAAAGACAGGACAGCTCTTTGATGCGCTCCAACAAATTTAACTGCGCTTGCTTGTTGAGGCTTTTTTCTGTATTCATTTTGTTTCTTTCTTCCATTTTAGACAATACCAATAATTATTGCAAGGGTACATTCCCACGGGCAAGCCCATGGTACCAAAACATGCACACGCTACGCGCGAATAATAAACGCATTCACCCATGCTAAAAAGCGTGGTCCTCTGTGTGGCTTACGTTATGCATGGGAAGCTTTACACGAGCACAGCGAGTGCGAAGGGGAGTCTCTGAAGGCTTAGCCGGTAGAGGGGGCGACGCAAGCCCCAGTAATAGATGTTCCACAAAAGCACAATCTTTTATGGCACCTCTTTTGCTATAATATGCATAGCTGAGGGAAAAATATACAATGAGCTTCGACAGGCTTAGGGCAAAACTTATAATTACGTTTATTCTTATCTCGTCGGTGCCCCTTATCTTCTTCGCCACCGTGGTTTATAGGAAGGAGGCTGAGCTGGTCCGGAAAAAAGTTCTATCGCACCTGGAGAGCATCGTGGATCAGAACACTCTCATGGTTGAAGAGTTCCGTATTGAGCGCATACGGGATCTCAATCTGCTTGCATTAACCATTCAGGCAAATGGTGGAGAATGCAACATGATCCATCTGAATAACATGCGCCTGGAACGCAAGATTTACAGACACATTTTTATGGCCAATAAGGAAGGAAAAATCATTTGTAAAAATGGTACCAAACATATATTCGGGCGAAGGCCTGCTGATCAGCCATGGTTTAAGGCTGCAACGCAGGGAAGATCTTTCGTGGGAGACGTAGTATCCCCAGAAGTCAAAGGAAGATATGACCTCCTCTTTGCAGTTCCCGTGAAGTCTACCAACGGCAGGACAAGCGGAGTTCTTGGCGCCACAGTTGATTTTAACGGCATTGCTCATATTATGAAAAGCACCGGTATAGGCCAGACGGGAGAAATTTATCTGTTAAATAAAGATGGAGTTTTTCTTACTTCCACACGGGTGGGTGAAAGCCGTGCCGGGGAACGCATGTTACCAGAGTTGTTCGCAGAGTACTTTAAAGAAGTAAGCCCTGACCAGTATATCGACTACCGGGGTAAAAAGGTAGTCAGGGTGTACAGAAAACTGTCCAACCTCAGTTGGTATCTTGTAGCAGAACAGGATTCAGCGGAGGTATTTAAGGATATCACCGATCTTCGAAATCTTTTTGCTGGCATAGTAGTACTTCTCATTGCACTTATAACCCTTATAGGGTACCTCATATCAACCAGGATTGTCCGGTTGCTTAAATCTGCCTATGAACAAAAGAAGGAGTTGGAAATACAGGTCATTCAGAAGGACAAACTCGCTTCGATGGGACTCCTAACTGCCGGGATCGCCCACGAACTGAATACACCTCTCGCAAGCGCCCTCCTCTATACCCAGATGCTGAAAGAAGACTTCAAGAACACATCGCCTACCTCTGTCGAGAAACTCACCTCTATCGAGGGAGAAATAAAGAGGGGAAGCAAGATAGTAAGGAACCTTCTTGATTTTTCGCGACAGTCCCAGACGGATTCGTTAACCACGGACGTTAACGAGGTTCTCGGAAAGCTCCTCGATATTACCCAGCAGCTGTGCGCTGACAAAGGGATCAAAATCAAGCGCACCTTCGAGAAGAATCTCCCGCTCGTAAAAGGGAACGCAAGCATCCTCCACCAGGTCTTTATGAATATCGTCGCCAATGCTGTGGATGCTATGGAGAGGGGGGGCACGCTGACTGTCGTTACGCGGTACATCCCCGTATTGCACAGGGCCGTCATCGAGATCCAGGACACGGGCATCGGTATACCGGAAGAGCTCTTGGACGACGTGTTCGACCCTTTTTTCACCACGAAATTGTCCGGTGAGGGAACAGGATTGGGACTTGCCATAAGTCATTCCATGGTGAGAAAGATGGGGGGCAACATCAGAGTGACGAGTACATGTCTCAAAGAAGGCCATAATGACTCGCAGCCAACAGGAACAACCTTTACGATAGAGCTACCTGCTTTGGATCACGACCAGCAGGATACCGAAGAGGAAAGGACGGTGAGCACGTAATGAAACCTGCACAAATCCTTATCGTAGAAGACGATAGAAAGATGAGACTCGCACTACGGGAGATCATGACAAATGAAGGATATGTTGTCGACACTGTGGAAACGGGAGAAGCAGCCCTTGGAAGGGCAGATGGAAACGGATATGATCTTGTGATTACTGATCTTAAACTTCCGGGTATTGACGGAATGGACGTTCTCAGGGCAATCCGCAAATCAAGGCCGGAAACCAGTGTGGTGATCATAACAGCTTATGCCACGGTTGACACGGCGGTGGAAGCAATGAGGGAAGGCGCCGAGGACTATATCTCGAAGCCTTTCAACCTTGACGAGATCAGACTTATTGTCAGGAAAGTTCTCGAAAAAAAAGCACTCCTCGATGATAACAGGCTTTTACGAAGCCAACTGAGAAAAAAATATAGCTATGATAACGTGGTGGGAAACAGCGAGGCCATGATTGAGGTCTACAAGACTATCGATAAAGTCAAAGATTCCAAGGCAACGGTCCTCATCCTGGGAGAAACGGGAACGGGAAAGGAACTCGTAGCAAGGGCTATCCACTATAATAGTGCTCGTTCGGAAAAGCCCTTCCTGCCTGTTAACTGTGCTGCTCTCACCGAATCCCTCCTTGAAAGCGAACTCTTCGGCTATGTGAAAGGCGCGTTCACAGGGGCCGTTAAGGATAAACAGGGCGTCTTTGAAACTGCTGATGGAGGCACTGTGTTTCTCGACGAAATCGGGGACATAAGCCCTCGCCTACAACAGGTATTGCTGCGGGTCCTTGAAAACGGGGAGATTCAGCCAGTTGGCTCAACAACACGAAAAAAGGTCGATGTCAGGGTTGTTGCAGCAACCAATAGGAACCTGGAAGAGTTGATGAGGTCATCAGCATTCAGGGCAGACCTCTATTATCGTCTCAATGTAATCTCCATTAGACTGCCTTCCCTCGCTGAGAGGAAAGAAGACATTGCAGCCCTTGCGAGCCATTTTCTCCGAAAATACAGCGCCGAGAACAATAAGCCCATAACGGGCATAACGAAAGAGGCACTGCGTATGCTTGAAGCATACGACTGGCCGGGAAACGTAAGGGAACTCGAAAACGTGATCGAGCGAGCCACACTCCTTGAAATAGCCAGTGAGATCACCCCCGAAAGTCTTCCGGAAAAAGTACGGACTTCTCTGGATAGTCCTCCTGCAGTGTTCGATGAGGATCTGAAAACCCTTGAAGAAGTCGGAAAAGCCTATATAATAAAAGTTCTTGAAAAGACAGGGGGAAACAAGGCCAAGGCCTCGGATATCCTTGGTATCAACCGCACATCTCTTTGGCGAATGATTCAGAGACTAAAAATCGTTGCATAATGCAGCATAAGCTGCAAAATGCAACATAACCACGAACAGACTGTCCGGTTATTCCGCACTTTAATCATATTCCTTGCAACAAACATTACCACTTACAGGGACTTCATGCATTTTTCTCTGAGGCATGCGGTTTGCTTTAGTAATTGGTAACGAAGCAAAGGAGGAGTAAATGAACATCAGTTTTCTGGACAACCACAGAGATTGGGTAATTACTCTCGACAAACTTCAGGAGTTGAAAAATGCATTTATCCTAGACGATTATCAGCAGTATCTGTGCAGAGTTCTCGGACAAGACGGGGACTGGAGGCTCAAAGAAAGGATTTTGGAGTTCGCGATTGATATACGGAAACCCACGGATGAGTTAATCGAAAATATCTGTGCCGTCATGATTAACAAAAATACTTCCATAAATGCCAGGATCCTTGCTGCCGATGCGCTTCGGGTCGTTGTGCCAAGGAAGATAAGGCAAACAATGGTCTATCCCACGTTTCGCGGATCATCAGTCTTGCGGGTTATGAAGGATATCCTCAAAGCCCCCGAGGTGCCTGCTCTTCATGAGGCTGTAACCCGTGCTTTAAAGGCCATAAAAGACCAAACATAAAGGATAGCGCCAGGAGGGATGGATCATGAAAAATGTCGATAATATGCAAGAAGTCACCAGGGTATCAAACGGATTCAACTGTGACGGCATGGAAATAATAACATACTTCTCCGGCGGTAAGGAAATCGCAAAAGAAATTCTGTGCGATAATGGAATGCAGCTTGTAATGACTGGCAGAATACCAGAAGGGAAGGTCTTGGAGTATTACTGGGCAGGAACACTGCGACGTGTCTTTACGTATGCAAACAATAAAGCTCATGGCCATAGCCACACATATTACCCGGATGGCCCAATCTGGATGGAACAAAACTTCAGAATGGGCTTGCTCGATGGCCCAATGAAAACGTTTTACAAGAGCGGGTCGATCCGGGAAGAATGCACATACAAAAGGGGCAAACTCCATGGCGATCATAAAAGCTATTACGAGGATGGATCGCTTGATACCGTGGCATACTTCAATGAGGGCAAGTTGGACGGAGATTACAGAGCATACTTTCAGAACGGGATGCCCAGGGAAAGAAGCACATTCAGAGATGGAAAAAAGGAAGGAAGCTGCACTACATATTACGAGACAGGGGAAATACAGTGTATTGACATCTACCTCGAAGGAAGAGTGATTCAGAGGAAGAACTTCGATGAGGAAGGAAGATTGCTCTCTGAACAGTCGGAACCCGTTTCCGAGATTGAGGAAGAAAAGACAAAAGAGGCCGAAGACCACCTGAACCGGGGTATTGATTTAGCGGTTATGGGCTGTCACAAACAGGCTGCAGAGGAATTCCAGAAAGCAATATCAACGGATCCACTTAACTACGAAGCATACCTGAGACTTGCAGTTGCATACAGACGCCTTGGATTCTACGGTGATTGTATCAAAACCCTGGCCCAGTTACTCGACCTTAATCCCTATCACCTGGAGGCCCGCTTCAATCTCGCTGTCGCACATATCATAACAGGGAACAGAGGCGAGGCCATGGCTGGATATCATATCCTTCGGGACATTGATGAAAAGTATGCATGTGGACTCATGGCCATTTTGGAGTCGCCCAGATCGTATCTTTAATTCCTGATATAGAGGGAGGTATGGGGATGAAGTTGATATGGCCTGTTCGTATTAAATGGATGCCCATTCCATGACTGAAGAGAAACAACTCTTTGGCATATGGGTTGCCGGATGGCCTACAGCGGCATTTGGTGAAGACTATACAAAAGGGTACCATGGGAGATGAGATGAATCGATATGTACAGGATGATTTCTGCGGCTTTATCTTCAATAAACCGCAGCTGGTCAAAGAAAGTTTACGAGGCTGGGTCGATCATTTCCGCAACATTGGCCACAGATTCGTAATGCTCCAGCACAGACTCACGGGCAACTACGTGATCTTTAAAGAAGGCCAAGATGTAAGGCATCTAGAACAACCTATTCCATTGAGCGAAGTGCTTAATGATGGGTATCGAATGGTAGAATACCTCGATAGAGCAGATGAGACATGCAAGCGGGAAAATACTCTACAAAGCGGCATCTGACAGTAATTATCTATTCTGAAAATAACTTAGGGGAGGCATCCACTGATATACAAATTACCCAATATCTGAATGGGACAGAAACGAGCCGATTCTTTAAAGAAAAATACACACCGAGGAGGAAAAAATATGGAAACGAACACAAACATTTTCCAAAACACAGCAGTAAACCCAGTGGTAATCAAGGAAAACATTGCAATCGACCTTGCTAATCCGGAACATATTTTTTCCTTTCTCAACGTAACGCAGGATCACATTGGTGAGAAACCACTATCTGCTGGCATATTGAGACTGCGTTCAGCTTGTAAACGGGCCCCTATCGGCATGTCGGTAATAAGAGTGGAAGACGGCACGGTTCTTTTAAGCAACCCGGCGATGCAGAGACTTTTGGGATATACCAAGAAAGAGCTTACCGGGATGCCTTTTACACAGTTCACCCACCCGGATGATGTGGAGAAACAGAAGGCAGCCTACCTGAAGATAAAAAACGGGCAGCGCGTTTCCTTCGACATGAAGAAACAATATATCCGCAAGGACGGAACATCATTTCCGGCGCGCCTTATATCTACCGTCATCCGCCGTTCAAAAGGAAAACCCGCTGTGACGATCGGGATGATTATGGAATCAAAATAAAAAACCATTAGGACGGACGATAGGAGAAAAGATGAAATTAGACCTGCGGCCTAAGGATGTGTATGGGTTACTCCCCACGGACATCCTTTTTCAGACATCATATTGGAGTCAGGTGAAATCCCGCCTGGGCTGGAAAGCTCTCGCTTTCGATTTTTCAACCCCGGGATTGAACGGTGATATCCTTGTCCTTACCAAGTCTTTCGGGAATGAATTTTCTGCAGCGTATGTTCCCCAGGGTCCAGAGTACGCTCCGGAACCGGATGATTACGGACTTTTCCTTGAAACCCTATCCGGCACAATGGTCAGACATCTCGATCCGACACCTGCTTTCATCCGGTATGACCTTCCCTGGGAGTCGCACTATGCCCGGGATATAGCAAGGGGAGAACGCTCTGGCCCGCCTGAAGCACGTTTGTGGGAACTGAGAATGAATTTTGGAACAGAATCTTGGAACCTGAAGAAGGCGATCACGAATATGACCTTTGCCGATACCTATGTCGTCGATCTTTCCCGCCCCGAAGAAAAAATCCTCCAGGCTATGAAGCCCAAGACAAGATATAATATACGCCTGGCAAAAAAGAGAGGCGTACGGGTATTCACTGCGTCGGTTGAGATGCTGCCCGCATTTTACGACCTGTACCGGAAGACAGCGGCACGAAATGGTTTCTACCTGTGCGAGTATGAATATTTCCTTGCCCTTTTCTCTGCCCTCGGTTGTGATCCAGATTCATCAGAGGTTCATTTGTTGTTCGCCGCCCAGGAGGAAGATCTTCTTGCGGGTGCAATCATCACCATTAGCGGCAGGACGGCAACTTACCTCTTCGGTGCTTCATCGAGTGAAAAAAGAAACCTCATGGGCCCCTACGCTGTTCATTGGGGTGGTATGCGCTTGGCGCGTTCCAGGGGATGCCGCACCTATGACATGGGAGCTGTTTCACCAACGGAAGATCCGGCTCACCCATTTTTTGGACTTTATCGATTTAAAACAGGTTTCGGCGGGAAGATTGTTCACCGGACCGGATCATGGGATTACCCATTGGACCACGATACATACAACACATTCAGAAATTCAGAAGTTTTAAACAGAGACGGGGCAATTTAAAAAAACAGGAATTGAGGAGGGCGGTATGAAACAAAAGACACGGTACCTGTTCATCACCGAGCATGATGCGGAACAACTGGAGCATCTTATCAAGATAGGAAGCACGCTGGATGCCGCACACCTGGAAAACCTGGAGGAAGAATTGTCCTACGCCAACATCGTGAGCCCCAAAAAAATTCCTCCAGACATAATAACAATGAACTCAACAGTACAGATAAAGGACATGGATTCGGGAGAGGAGAAGACATACACCATCGTTTTCCCGAATAGGGTTGGCATGGTCGAGAACGCAATTTCCATTCTTGCGCCTATTGGCACCGCCCTGCTTGGATATAAAGAGGGGGATTTAATTGAGTGGGAGGTTCCAGCAGGTACAAGGCGATATAAAGTACTTAAGATCCTGTATCAGCCGGAGCGAGACGGAGAGGTAAGCTCTTAGATGATTAGTAGATACCAACCGATTCACTTGTAAATACATCCGTCATTTTGCGGTACTAGATGACGGTAATTGCAGTATTTATCCTCGCTTTCCCGCGAGAAGAATACGTCAGGAGGTAAAAGAATGGGAGACAGAGGCGGAAAGAAAAATAGAGACAAACAACAGAAGCAGAAGGCCATTAAACTCGAAAAGAATTTAAAAGAAAAACAGGATAAAGAACCGAAAAGCATACAGAAATAGCTTCAGCGGCAAAGGTTCTGATTATACACAATTTGTTGAATTTCCATGCCCGGAAGAAGTCTCGTTGGTGTATTGTCCAACCCTTCTGTGTCTACTATTCTGCTGAGCAAAGCAAAGATTTCTCCGGAGTTGTTTGGAAAGAAAGACTAACTGACTCGTACTGGTTCTTTGCCCGGCAGAGTTAACTTTATAACAGAATAATAAGCATCATGGAACCCATCCCCAAATTGTACTCATGAACTTAAAAACATTCAATTCTCAATAATTCCTACCAACATTATTAAGATTTAATGATTCAAAAAGCAAAAATCCATGCTTTGTTTTTAAAAATTGTGATGTTTTCAAAATGGGTATGAGCGAATCAACAGGCGGAAGATAGCTCTATCAAATCTACCGTTGAAAATTAATCCAGATTGTTCGAAAATGAATGCATGGCTTTTAAATCTATAATTTTCATGAATCGTGGCCCAGATATCATTGAACGAAAAAAAGGTGGAGGACGCCTTGTTCTGCTTGGCTTGCCCTTCTTTCTCGTTGGTCTCTTTGTCACACAGATTCCTTTTGGCATCATTCCGGTTGAGCTTGAGGGGGGTCCCATTGTTATGGCTCTTTTGCTTCCCCTAGGACCACTCTTTGCCGTTGTTGGCTTTATCCTCATGCTCAGCCGCAGCGGCCTTGCTATTAATCGCCGAACACGCGTGGCATCACAATGGTGGGGCCTTCTCATTCCCATGAAAAAAAAGGAATACAACCTGGACAACTTCGAAAAGGTTCGGATAGAATTTCGGGCAGGAGACAGACATTCTCCCGACACTTTTCTCATCAACCTGTGCAGCCCTGGTTCGAAGAACATGCTGAATATCATTTATCTTACCAACTATGCGATGGCAGTGAATGCAGCAGAAGAATTGGCCAGCTTTATCGACAAGCCCATTGAGAACCTTGCATCGAATTCTCATCACGAGGAACCATCGCAGTAAGAGCAGACGTTTTTTTGTTGACCCTATTTCAAAATTGAAGGACAATGATGATGATTCGTTAGCGAGGCTCCTACACGATGAATCAAATGGAAATGATACTTGCGGTTATCACTGGCATAGGTCTGAGCGCAGCATGCGGGTTCAGGATTTTCGTGCCCCTTCTTGCCATAAGCGTAGCCACAAAATATGGCCTCATAACCCTTGCGCCGGGATTCGAATGGATGAGCGGTCACTACGCTATGGTCGCCTTTGCCTCAGCAACCATCGTAGAGATAATTGCCTACTACGTCCCGTGGCTTGATAATATGATGGATGCAATTGCGTCGCCAGTGTCTATCCTTGCAGGCACCATCGCGACAGCATCAGTTATTACTGATATGCCGCCGTCATTGAAATGGATGGTGGCAATCATAGCCGGCGGAGGGATTGCCGGACTACTTCAGGGCGCCACAACCGCTCTCAGGGCAAAATCGTCTTTTTTTACAGGAGGCATAGGGAATCCAGCTGTCTCCACCCTTGAACTCGTCGGTTCAGTCGTCACTGCCATTCTCGCCATTATACTCCCCATTATTGGCTTTGTACTGGTAATAGCCTTTATTGTTTTTGTGTTGATAAAAGCGGGTCGAAGTTTCTTTAAAAAGATGAAGGCTGGCAGCTAAAGAGGGTAAGCGATATATGTTTGACATTGGGCGTTGGGCGAAGATCAAAAACCACTTATTTTCTTTTGAATCGATTTGCGAACTTTTGTATGGTGAGAAAAAAAAGTGGTTATCATGTGTACTGTAAAGCGAAATTCCAAAATCACGAGCATTATTTTGTTGGGATTTTTTAATTTCTCGTTGATATCATGTGGGATCGGCACAACTAAGATCGGCGACATAACAGGTCACCCAAGGGATTACGCAGGCAAAGAGGTCACGATTTCCGGCGAGGTTACGGAAGTCTTCTCTCTCTTCATTCTCAGATACTTCACTGTCCGTGATGGCTCAGGAGAAATCAGCGTGGTAACCGACAGACCCCTGCCGGCCAAGGGTCAGAACATAAAGGTAACAGGCGTCGTGAAGGAGGCTTTTTCTCTGGGAACTACGTCCGCCCTTGTCCTGGTCGAGCGGTCGCTAAAGTAAGGCCTATGTTCCCTATTCGGGATACCATACCGAGTCATTCTCCACCCGTGGTCACCTGGATGCTCATAGGCATCAACTCTATCGTATTCTTGTTTGAATTAACCCTGGACCACGAGGAGCTGACACGCCTTTTCTATCTCTTCGGGATGGTCCCTGCCCGGTACTCCCATCCTGATTGGGCCCTTGCCCTCCGATTTCCGGCGGACGATTACTGGCCCTTCCTCACCAGCATGTTTCTCCACGGGGGTTGGATGCATGTCATCGGCAACATGTGGACACTCTGGATTTTCGGCGACAACGTGGAGGACCGCATGGGAAGAGTTCGGTTTCTCGTTTTCTATCTGCTCACGGGCGTGGCAGCAGGCCTCGTTCATTGGTTTACCAATCAGGACTCGTCTGTACCGGCCGTAGGCGCTTCGGGGGCCATAGCCGGGGTCCTTGGGGCGTATATGATTCTCTTCCCCTTTTCCCGGATCATCACGCTTGTCCCCGTGTTTTTCCTTCCCGTCTTCTTTCAGCTCCCGGCTGTTACCTATCTCTTGTTCTGGTTCTTGAGTCAGATGTTTGGTGCAACTTTGACACTCCTTTCACCGGGCAACGTAGGCGGAATAGCATTCTGGGCGCACGTGGGGGGATTTGTCTCCGGGGTTGTTCTCCATCGGCTGTTCTTATTGCCAAGGCGGGTCAGGCCACGTCGGAATGAACCGGACGAATTCTTTCCCGAGCAGGCTTGGACAAGGTATTTGTAGATGGAACTGCAAAACATATCAGGAGGATGTGCATGGACGTAGGGAATTTGGCATGGTTTTTTTTCGTCTTGGTGGCGCTTCAACCGGTGATTAAGCAAAAACTTCTCGAGAGCTCGCGCCAACGTCAATTGGGGCTCATTGAACGCACGAGAAATTCACGGGTCATCCTCCTGGTCCACCGACAGGAAACCATGAGTCTCCTCGGCTTTCCACTGATGCGGTACATAGACGTCAACGACGCGGAGGATGTGATGCGGGCGTGCGAAATGACCGATCCCGAGGTGCCCCTCGATCTTGTTCTTCATACTCCCGGTGGATTGGTTTTGGCATCCCTCCAGATTGCCCGTGCAGTCAACAAACACAAGGGCAAGGTGACTGTTTTTGTGCCTCACTATGCCATGTCGGGAGGCACTCTCATCGCCCTGGCGGCCGACGAAATCGTTATGTCGCCCCATGCCGTATTGGGACCGGTCGATCCACAGCTGGGCCAACACCCGGCTGCTTCTCTTTTGAAGGTCGTGTCCAGGAAACCGATAGACGAGATTGACGATCAGACTCTTATCCTGGCGGACGTCGCCGAAAAAGCCGTGAACCAACTGCGGGAAGCGGTCAAAGAACTGCTTCTTCGCACGCAGTCTGCTGAGAAGGCTGCGGAGCTCGCCAACCTCCTGAGCACAGGTACCTGGACCCATGATTATCCCATCACCTTCGATGAGGCGAAGCGCATGGGCCTTAAGGTACGTTCTGATATGCCCCGGGAAATACTCCAACTCATGACCATGTACCCGCAACCGGTGCGTCGGCAGCCCTCGGTAGAATTCCTCCCTGTTCCCCGCCGCGCAGACCGGGCGAACCACCCCCAAGGACCAACCTAAATGAAGTGTCTCATAAACGACTGGAGTCGTCCTTTCCTTATTTGCGAGATTGATACCGTGCAGCACAACCCGGCTGGATCTTTTCCATTGATCGTCATGGCTTCAGCGATATCGTGATCCTTCTGACCGTTTGCAGCATCTAAAGCGATACGGCACAACTGTGAAACGTGCTGCAGGGTGCGATGATCGTTCACCCACTTCTCCAATTCCTGATGAACTGCATTACTCAAGGTTACCGGCATAGCGTATCTTGGCAGAAGATAGTATATCAGTGCGTTCTATTACCTCGGCAACTAAATACTTGAATATTACAGCATAATGAGTTATACTGTCCCCATGGAAAAGATCGATGCTCGCAAAT
>JGI12104J13512_1001384_pt1 | contig 17976 bp, 14 predicted proteins | sample TerdegcTABiofilm_FD_13512 | JGI IMG/M metagenome (IMG submission 13512)
TATAAAAGTTCTTAGAAAAAGAGAAGTAGAAGAACATGAAATATGGATAGTTGATGAAACAAGAATTAGAATAAGAAAAAAAATTTAATTAAAAACAAAATTGTATATTATTTTAGAGAATAGTGTACACGGGGTCAGGCACCTTGTACACTATTTTTTAAAATCAAATTAATAATTTAATAGAAATTCAATAAACGGTATAAAGGCAATTTTTTTATTATTAATAATCTCTTTCTTTTTCAGATCTTTTGTTAGCAAAATACCTTCATCTAATTTAAATTTATCTAAGAAATAAATCAGTCCATTTAAGTCATCATTTCTAATTCTTTCTTTATATTTCAATTCAATTGGGATAATTTTATTATTATCTATTTTTATAAAATCTACCTCTTTTTTTGATGTTGTTCTAAAGAAAAAGTTGATATCAAAATTATTTATAATTATTGTTTCATAGATAAATGGGAGAGTTTCATTTAGATTAGATGTTTCCTTTGAAAATAGATAACTATATGTTGTGTTTATATTATAAACTTTTTTTAATTTCTTCTCAGAAGTTGACAAATTCTTAGAAAAGTTAAAAATTAGATTTATTAACATACTATTTTTTAGATAATCAATATATTTTTCAATAGTCCTTCTATCTCTTCCCAACTCCATTGATAAATTTTGATAATTGAGGATTGAACCCGGCCTTGAAGAGATTATTTTAAAAATTTTTATCAACATCTCTGGTTCAGAAATTCTAAATGATTGAATAATATCTTGATAAATTATTCTATTTAAGATTGAATCTATAAAATATTTTCTTATAAACTCCTCATCGTCTTCATTAATAACTTCAACTATTCCTGAATTTAAAATATACTTTAAGAGTTCTATCTCCAAATCTTTGATGTAAACATTCACTCTTTCCTTATCAACATCTATATTTTTGAAATCAAGATACTCTTTAAAAGTAAGTGGTTTCAGAATAAATTCTATGCATCTTCCTGCAAGATTCTCTTTATAACCTTTATCAATTTCAAGAGAGCTTGAGCCAGAAATAAATATTTTTAAATTTGGGTTAAGGTCATATAAAATTTTTATCTTTTTAGAAAAATCTTTTAACTTTTGAATCTCATCAAAGAAAAGATATATTTTATCGAATTTATCAGTTTTATTTTTTAAAATATCTTTTTGATAAAAATCTAATAATCTGTCTATTTCCTCTATCTCTTCATCAAATGAAAAATATAGAATTTTGAATTTATCAATTTTCATTTCTTTTAAAAGATAATCTATGATTTGATACATTAATGTTGTTTTCCCTACTCTTCTTTGTCCTTTTATGGCAATTATCTGTCTTTTATCAGCGAATTTAATAATTTCATAAAAGGAATTCCTTCTCTTTCCTAAAAGCTCTTTTTTTACACTTCCATCTCTCCACCAAGGGTTCCATTTACTTAAATCCATATTTTCACCTCATCGAAAATTTCATATACATTATAATGTACAAAAAATTAAAAAACAAGTACATTACGATGTACATAAATTTCAATAATTTAAAAAAGTTGTTTTAAATCTGAATTATTAGATTAAAGTTAAACATCTCAAGAAAATCTATCTTAATTATGAATCTGATTTAATAAATATGTGAAGAGAGATAATTTTGGAAAAACATTAGAAGCATCAAAGTTAACAGAAAATTTGATAAATTTTATAAAAAATAAATTAAAGTTATGAATCTAAATTATATTCTTAAAGAAAAAAGATAAGAGAAAAATTACTTAAAGAAAATTTAAAAAAAATTTTAAAAGATTTAAAAAAGCTTGGTGCGAATAAAGTTTATCTATTTGGTTCTCTTTTAAAAGGTGATATAGATTTTTATAATGATATCGATTTATTTGTAATTATGCCTTCAACTAAGAGTGGTAAAGAGCGGTCGAAAATTATTTATGAGGAAGTTGAAAAAACTGTTGCAGTAGATTTTATTGTTTTCAATGAAAAAGAGTTTCAAGAGGAAAAATAAATTAATCCATTTATTAAATATATTATTGAAAATGGAAAATTGATTTATTCCAAAAAATAAAAATTAGTGTACAGGGGGTCAGGCACCTTGTACACTAATTTTAAATTTAAAAATTTGTTATAATTTTTTTTAATGTTTTTAAAAAACAAGGGTTTTACTTTAATTGAATTATCTGTTGTTATAGTAATTATGGCTATTATATCTTCTGGTATGTTTTATCTTTCGCCATCTCTTATCGCATCTCAAAAGTTAAAAAATGATGCATGGCAACTTGTTAATGATTTAAGAGAGGTTCAAGAAAGAGCAAGGGCTCAACTTGAAAAGTTAAAAATAAATTTTTATGTATATAATCCATCAACTCCTGAACTAAACAATGTTTATGTTTATGAACTAAGAAAAGATGCTATTCAAAAAGCATATAATCAGGGTAAAGATATTGTTTATATTATTAATCATCAAGGTGAGTTTCAAAATATTGTCGTAAGAAAATTTAGTAATAATATTGGTTTTCCTTATGCATTTGGTTATACAAAGGGTATTAAAACAAATGATGGATTAGCAAGTGCAAATTCTGTTGTTTTTGGTGCTTCTTCTTCTCCAACCTCATATTATGTTTCATTTTCATTTAATGAATGGGGAAATCCATCAGCAGGTGGTCATATAAATTTAATTTCAAAAAATTTTTTAGGCAAGACAAAAGCAACAAATGGCTCATATCTTCCGAAGGTCATAACTATTTATATAACTCCTGCAACAGGAAGAATAAGATTTATTGGTCCGAGAGATTGGCAATAAAAATTTATATTATACAAACTGATTTTTTAGTTTACAAAAACAGACAGCCTACTTTCGTAAACTATTATAAATTCCTGTGGACGCAAGAATGACAGTTTGATGACTTTTTCAAAGATTAGTATACTTCTTATTGACAAAATATAAAAATTTAGTATTATATAAACTTGCTCCTTGACAAAAGGTTAATCTTTAATATAATTTAAAGAAAAGATTTTTTATTTGCCGGTGTAGCTCAGTGGCAGAGCAGCTGATTTGTAATCAGCGGGTCGTGGGTTCAAGTCCCTCCGCCGGCTCCATTATGTGGAGAGGTAGCGAAGTGGTTAAACGCGGCAGACTGTAAATCTGTTGGCTTACGCCTTCGTAGGTTCGAATCCTACCCTCTCCACCATGCGGGAGTAGCTCAGTTGGTAGAGCATCAGCCTTCCAAGCTGAGTGTCGCGGGTTCGAGTCCCGTCTCCCGCTCCAGNNNAATTGCGGGGTGGAGCAGTGGTAGCTCGTCGGGCTCATAACCCGAAGGTCGNTGGTTCNAATCCANCCCCCGCAACCATTGCCCATGTAGCTCAGGCGGAAGAGCGTGTCCTTGGTAAGGACAAGGTCAGCGGTTCGAACCCGCTCATGGGCTCCAGTGTTAGTTTATTTTTGAATAACTAATAAAATTAAAATAAAAAAGGAGGTAATACCAGTATTTATTTTTTTAATTTTTATCTACTGGGAGAATAACAATGGCTAAAGAAAAATTTGAGAGAACTAAACCTCATGTTAATGTAGGAACCATAGGTCACATAGACCATGGTAAAACAACATTGACCTCTGCAATAACAAAAGTTCTGTCAACCTTAGGTAAAACTCAATATAAAGATTTCTGGTCAATTGATAATGCTCCAGAAGAAAAAGCAAGAGGAATAACAATAAACATCTCTCATGTTGAGTATGAAACAGAGAAAAGACACTATGCTCACATAGATTGTCCAGGACATGCTGACTACATAAAAAATATGATAACAGGTGCTGCTCAGATGGATGGTGCTATCCTTGTAGTATCTGCTTTTGATGGACCAATGCCTCAAACAAGAGAGCATATACTTCTTGCAAGACAGGTTAATGTTCCAGCAATAGTAGTATTTTTAAACAAAGTTGATATGGTAGATGATCCAGAACTTGTTGACCTTGTAGAGGTTGAAGTAAGAGATCTACTCAAGAAGTATAACTTCCCTGGTGATGAGATTCCTGTAATTAGAGGTTCAGCCCTTAAAGCCCTTGAATATGATGGAGACCTGTCAAGAGGAAAAAATGAGTGGATTGATAAGATATGGGAACTTATGGATGCAGTTGATTCATATATCCCAACCCCAAAAAGAGATATTGATAAACCATTCCTTATGCCAATAGAAGATATCTTCTCAATAACAGGTAGAGGAACAGTAGTAACAGGAAAAATAGAGAGAGGAAAGATAAAAGTAGGAGAAGAGGTTGAGATAGTAGGTTTAAGAGCAGAGAGAAAGAAAACAGTAGTAACAGGAGTTGAAATGTTCAGAAAACTCCTTGATGAAGGTTTAGCTGGAGATAATGTTGGACTTCTATTAAGAGGAATAGCTTTTGATGAAGTAGAGAGAGGTCAAGTTGTTAGTAAACCAGGTTCTATCCATCCATATAAGAAGTTTGAAGCTCAGGTTTATATTCTCTCAAAAGAGGAGGGTGGAAGACATAAACCATTCTTCACTGGCTATAGACCTCAATTTTATATAAGAACAACAGATGTAACAGGTGAGATAAAACTCCAAGAGGGAGTAGAGATGGCAATGCCTGGTGATAATGTCATAATAACAGTTGAACTTATCTACCCTGTAGCCCTTGAAGAGGGTCAAAGATTCGCAATAAGAGAGGGTGGAAAAACTGTTGGAGCAGGTGTTGTATCAAAACTCATTGAGTAGGTGAAATATGAGAATGATAATCAATCTTGAATGTACAGAATGTAAAAGAAGAAACTATACAACAACAAAAAATAAAAACAATGATCCAAATAGAATTGAGTTAAAAAAATATTGTCCATGGTGCAGAAAACATACTGTCCATAAGGAGGTAAAGTAGGCCAGTAGCTCAATTGGTAGAGCACCGGTCTCCAAAACCGGTTGTTGGGGGTTCAAGTCCCTCCTGGCCTGCCATTTATAATATGAATGAAAAAGTAGGTTTTTTTAAAAAAATAAAAAACTTCTTTAAGGAAGTAAAATTAGAATTTATTAATAGGACTGTTTGGCCATCAAAAGAGTTAATGATCAATTCCTTTGTAACTGTTTTAATATTCATAGCTTTTTGGGCAGTTATCATTGGAATATTTGATTATGTTTTTGCGTGGTTCCTAAAAATGATAACATCAATATAAGAGAATGAAAAAAGAAGAGATTAAAGAAGAAAAAGAAAAAAAACAAAAAAAGTGGTATATTGTTCATACTTATTCAGGAATGGAAGAGAAAACCAAAAAAAATCTTGAACAGAGTATTGACGCAAATAATATGCATGATAGAATATTTAGAGTTGAAGTTCCTGTTGATTGGAGAGTGAAGCTTAAAGATGGAAAAAGACAGATTGTTCCTGAAAAAGTTTATCCAGGATATATTCTTGTAGAAATGATAATGGATGATGATACATGGTTTGTAGTGAGAAATACTCCTGGTATTCTTGGTTTTGTTGGTGGTGGTGGAAAACCTACACCTCTAACTGATGAAGAAGTAAGAGTGATTATGGATAGAATAGGAATAGAAGAAGCCAAAGCACAGTTAACTTTTACAATTGGCGATACAGTAAGAGTTATGGGAGGACCTTTTGATCAGATGATTGGAAAGGTTGAAGAGATATATGAAGACAAAGAAAAAGCAAAGGTTAGACTCTCAATTTTTGGGAGAGATATACCTGTTGAGATTGATTTTGTCCATTTAGAAAAGATATAAAGGAGGTAATAGATGGCTAAAGAAGTTGAAGCAATAATTAAACTTCAAATACCCGCAGGAAAAGCAACACCAGCTCCTCCAATTGGTCCAGCTTTAGGACAAAAAGGAATCAATATTATGCAGTTTTGTAATGAATTTAATCAGAGAACTAAAGATCAGGAAGGTATTGTTTTACCTGTAATAATAACTGTTTTTAAAGATAAAAGTTTTACCTTTGAAATAAAAACTCCACCCGTTTCAGAACTTATTAAAAAAACTTTAAAAATTGAAAAGGGCTCTGGAGATCCAATCAAAAATAAAGTTGGAAAACTATCAAAAAAACAGTTACATGAAATTGCTGAAAAAAAGATGAAAGACCTTAATACTGATTCAATTGAAGCAGCTATAAAAATTGTTGAAGGAACAGCAAGAAGTATGGGTGTTGAGGTTGAAAGGTAGGTGAGATGAATGGGAAAAAGATATGATGCACTACTTACCAAAGTCGAAAAAGGTAAAAGTTATGATATTGACGAAGCGTTTAGGCTTATAAAAGAACTTGCAACTGCAAAATTTGATGAAACTGTTGAAGCTCACATAAAATTAAATATAGACCCGAAAAAAGCAGACCAAACAGTCAGAACTTCTGTACTTTTACCTAATGGTATTGGAAAAACAAAAAGAGTTTTAGCATTTGTTAAAGGAGAAAAGGTAAAAGAAGCTCAAGATGCGGGAGCAGATTATATTGGAGATCAAGAAACTGTCGAAAAGATACTCAAGGGCTGGATGGATTTTGATTCTGTAATTGCAACACCAGATATGATGCCAGTGATTTCAAAACTTGGAAAAGTTCTTGGTCCAAGAGGTCTTATGCCAAATGCGAAAACAGGAACTGTTACTATGGATGTCGAAAGAGCTATAAAAGAGATAAAAATGGGTAAAATTGAAATAAGAACAGACAAACTTGGAAATATACATTCAGTTATTGGTAAAGTTAGCTTTAGTGAAGAGAAGCTTAAAGAAAATTTTTTAGCTTTGATTGATGCTATTTTGAAAGCAAAGCCACCCTCAGTGAAGGGTCAATTTATTAAATCAATTTATTTAACTACAACAATGGGCCCTTCTTTAAAGTTAGATGTTGTAAAAGTTTTAAATTCTTTAACCTAATTGAGCCTAAGAAAATGGGTGCTTTTTAAAAGCTTAAAGATTCATTCGCCCATCGAGGCATGGAATTAAGAAAAGATGTTTTCATGTCCTTCGGTGGAAGGATTTTTTAATTTTAGGAGGATGTAATGATAACCAAAGAGAAAAAAGGAATTATGCTTTCAGAAATAGAAAAAAGAGTTGACGAATCAAAAATTATGATTTTTACATCTTTTAATGAACTTCCTGTTAAAGAACTTGCCCCATTGAGAAGAGAGTTAAAGGTAAAAAAAGGTGAATTTAAAGTTTTCAAAAATACTCTGATAAAAAAAATTTTAGATAAAAAAGGAATTAACCTGAATAATAATATTTTAGAAGGTCCAACTGCTGTTGTTTTTGGTTATGAAGATCCATTTAAAGTTGTTAAGTTAATTTCTGATTATCAAAGAACACATAGAAAAAACTTTAGTATTAAAGGTGGCATTTTTGGTGAATCTATCTTAGCATTTAATGATTTAATTTCTCTTTCATCTATAAATTCAGTTGAAGAGGTTTATGGAAATCTTGCATATTCACTAAAATCACCATTAATAAGAATGGTATTTGCATTGAAAAGTCCCTTATCAAGGCTTATCAATGTTTTGAATGAAATAAAAAGTAAGAGAGAATAAAGGAGGAAAAAAGGTAATGACAAAAGAGGAACTTTTAGAAGCAATTGAAAAGATGAGTGTTGTCGAACTTGTTGAATTTGTTAAGGCACTCGAAGAGAAATTTGGTGTTTCTGGTATGCCAATGGCAGTCCCAGTAGTAGGCAATTCACAACAACAAGGTGGAGCCCCAGTCCAAGAAGAAGAAAAAACAACCTTTGATGTTGTCCTAACAAATGTAGGTCAGGCAAAAATACAGGTCATCAAAGTTTTAAGAGAGATTTTAAACATATCTCTTAAGGAAGCAAATGACCTTGTCTCATCAGCCCCTCAAGCAATTAAAAAAGGTGTAAGTAAAGAGGAAGCAGAAGATCTTAAAAACAAACTCTCCACTGTCGGAGCAACAGTGGAAATTAAATAGTAGAACCCCGATTTTATTTTTTCGGGGTTCATTTTTTAAAATTTGGAGATTATATGCAAACAAAAGAAGTTATAAACTTCAATAATTTTAATTTTGGTAATTTAGAGATTCCTGATTTATTAGAATACCAAAAGGAATCCTTTTTTAATTTTATTAACGAAAAGATGCCAAAACTTCTTGAAGAGATATCACCAATTGTAACTCCCAAAGCAGAAGTTGAATTTTTTGACCCTGTTGCTTTTCCACCAGAACTCTCAGTCGATGAATGTAAAGAGAGAAAATTGACATATTCAGGATCTCTAAAAGCAAAGGTTAGAATAACAAATAAAAGAACAGGAGAGATAAAAGAGCAGGAGGTTTTTTTAGGAGAGATTCCTTATATAACCCCTTATGGTTCATTTGTTTTTAATGGTGCTGAAAGGGTTATAGTGTCTCAACTCATAAGATCACCAGGTGTCTATTTCACAAAACCATCTTCGGCACATTCAGGAAGGGTACTTTTTGAGGCAAGATTGATTCCTGAAAGAGGAACATGGTTTATTTTTGAGATTGAAACAAACAATACTCTTGTCATTAGATTAAATAAGGGTTCAAGAAAACTCTATTTTCCAACAATATTAAGAGTATTTAAAGAGATGAGTGATGAAGAGATTATGGAGCTCTTTAAAGAAAAAAGAAGAATAAAAATAGACGTCGATGATATTAATAAATATCTTCCTTGTAGTTTTGCAGAAAATATTTATGATTCATCTACTGGTGAAGCTATTTTTTATGAAAATGAAGATTTAACAAAAGAAAAAATAGATACTCTTTTATCGGTGGGAATAAATGATATAGAAATTTTTAAAGATGTTGTTGATAATTTAATAAAAAAAACTCTTGAAAAAGATACAAATAAAACACAAGAAGATGCAATTCTTGATATATATAGAAAATTAAGACCAGGTGAAAGAGTTCTCCTTGAATCAGCAAAAAATTTGATACAGATAACATTTTTTGATAAAAAAAGAAATTATCTTTCAGATGTTGGAAGACACAAAATAAATCAGAGATTCCATCTAAATTTGAAAGACAATATTGTAACACTCGAGGATATTGTAGCAATTATTAGGCATTCTGTAAAAATAAAAAATAATGAAGCATCCCTTGATAATATTGATCATCTTGGAAACAGATATGTTAGAGGTGTTGGTGAACTGATGGAAACAAATATGAGATATGGTCTCTTAAGGATGATAAAGGTTATGAGAGGTAGAATAAGCACCTATTCTGAAGAGATGTTTACAGCGCAGCATATAGTAAACTCGAAACCTATTACCGCAGCACTTCAAAGTTTTTTTGGAACAGGACAACTTTCACAATTTATGGAGCAAACAAATCCTCTTTCAACAATAACTCATAAAAGAAGATTATCATCAATGGGACCTGGAGGATTAACAAGGGAAACTGCTGGTCTTGAGGTAAGAGATATCCACTCCTCACATTATGGAAGAATATGCCCTATAGAAACTCCAGAAGGACAGAATATAGGTCTTATCAATTCGTTAACAATATATGCAAAAGTTAATAAATATGGGTTTATAACCACACCATACAGAAAAGTAAAAAATGGTAAGTTAACAGAAGAGATATTTTACCTTGAAGCATTAGAAGAGGAAAATTATTATATAGCTCAAGCAAATACTCCTGTTAATAAAAGAGGCGAACTTTTAAAAGACGAAGAAGGTAAATTATTAAATAATGGATTTGCAATAGGAAGATATAGAGGTGAAGTTTTAGAAAAGATTCCATTGGATAAAATACAATTTATGGAAATTTCACCTTTACAAGTTTTTTCTGTTTCAGCATCTTTGATTCCCTTTTTGGAGCATGATGATGCAAACAGAGCTCTTATGGGATGTAATATGCAAAGGCAGGCAGTTCCACTTCTTTTTCCCGAGCCTCCAATTGTTTCAACTGGAGTTGAAAAAGAGGTTGCAAAATATGATCCAAGTATAGTGATTTCAGATATAGATGGAGTTGTTAAAGAGGTATCTGGAGATAAAATTGTTATAAAAAGTAAAAAAGAGCAAAAGATTTATGAGCTCAATAAATTTTCAAGATCAAATCAGGATACATCAATAAATACAAGGCCAATTGTTAAGAAAAACGATAAAATTAATAAAGGTGACATTATTGCTGATGGTCAGGCGATAAAAGATGGTGTTCTTTCACTTGGTAGAAATGTTTTAATTGCATATCTCCCTTGGAGAGGTTATAACTATCAGGATGCTATTCTTATAAGTGAAAAGCTTGTTAAAGATGATACATATACATCTGTACATATAAAGGAATATATTACAACTGTTAGAGAGACAAAAGCAGGACCAGAGACTTTAACAGGGGATATCCCTAATATAGAGGGTTCGGAATTAAGAAATTTAACAGAAGAAGGGATAGTGAGATTGGGAGCAGAAGTTAAACCAGGTGATATTTTGGTTGGAAAACTTGCACCAAAAGTTGAGCTTGATACATCTCCAGAATCTAAAATATGGAGAGCAATGTTTGGAGAAAAAGGTAGAGATGTTGTTGATAACTCATTGAGACTTCCACCTGGTGAATTTGGAACAGTTATTTTAACAAAAATTTATGCAAGAGATAAAGGTGATGAACTTCCAGTTGGTATTGAAAAACTTGTAAAAGTACTTGTAGCTCAAAAAAGAAAAGTTATGGTTGGAGATAAAATGGCAGGAAGACACGGAAATAAAGGAGTTGTTGCTGCAATTCTTCCTGAAGAGGATATGCCATTTACAAAAGATGGAACTCCAATTGATATAGTTCTATCTCCTCTTTCTGTTCCTTCAAGGATGAATATTGGACAAACCCTTGAAACTATACTTGGTTATGCAGCATATAAACTTGGATTAAGATATGAAATACCAATTTTTTCAGGAGTAAAAGAAAAAGATATTGAAGAAATTTTAAGAAAAGCAGGGATAGATATTAATAGTAAAGAACTTTTATACGATGGATACACTGGTGAGCCTTTTAACTCTCCTTCTCTTATTGGCTACGCATATTTTATGAAGCTTAACCATCTTGTTCTTGATAAAGTACATGCAAGATCAACTGGTACATATTCACTTGTAACTCAACAACCACTTGGTGGTAAATCTCAGTTTGGAGGTCAAAGACTTGGAGAGATGGAGGTTTGGGCTCTTGAAGCATATGGTGCTGCAAATCTACTTCAAGAGATGTTGACTGTAAAATCTGATGATATAGATGGAAGAAGAAAAGCGTATGAAAGCATAGTTAAAGGTAAGGATATTGAGGAAGTTGGAATACCAGAATCATTCAAAGTGCTTGTAAGAGAATTAAGAGGACTTGCAATAAACATTAGAACAATACCTGATCTTGAAAAGAAAGAGGAAGTGAAAGAGCCAAAATTTTTCCTACCAACAAGAAAAAGAAAAAATAAAAAGAAAGAGGTGAGTCAATAATGATAGAAAAATGTAAAATTAGAAATGTATCCTTGATTTCTCATAGTGGAGCTGGTAAGACTTCTTTAACAGAATCAATTCTCTTTATATCAAAAGCAATTCAAAAAAAGGGAAGTGTTGATAAAGGAAATACAGTTTCTGATTTTGAGCCAGAAGAGATTAAAAGACATATTAGTTTATCAACTGCAATCCTTCCCTGCAATTGGAAAGGATATAAAATAAATTTAATCGATACACCAGGTTATGTTGAATTTATATCAGAAGTTAGAGGAGGATTAATTGCCTCTGAAAGTTCAATTATTCTTGTAGATGCTGTTGGTGGTGTCGAAGTTGGAACAGAAAGAGTTTGGGAATTTGCAGAAGAAGATAATTTACCTATTGCTTTTGTTATAAGTAGAATGGATAGAGAAAATGCTAATTTTTCAAATACTTTTAATTCTATAAGACAGTTCTTTGGTCAAGATGCAGTACCATTTATGATACCAATTGGAGAAGGATTAAATTTTAAAGGTTATATAAATTTAACAACAGGTAAAGCAAAAATTTTAGAAAATAATATCCTTAAAGAGATTGATTTACCTGACAGTGAAAAAGAAAAATTTGAAACATATAGAAGCGAACTTATTGAAAAAATAGCAGAAGTTGATGAGGAATTTTTGAATAACTATCTTTCCAATGGAACTCTCAATGAAGATGAAATAAAAAGAGGTCTTAAAAAAGGTATTGAAAAAAGAATAATTTATCCAGTTTTAATCTCTTCAAGTGTTTTAGATGTCGGGACTGAAGAGATTCTCGATTTTATAGTGAATGAATTTCCTGAACCAAAATTGAGTGAAAAAAAGAAAGGCTATGATCCAAAGACAAATGAAATTGTAGTTACTGATTTTGATATTAATAAGCCATTTTCAGGTTTAGTTTTTAAAACTATCATTGATCCATTTATTGGAAGGATAAATTTTATAAAAGTTATTACAGGAAAAATAACTCAGGACACAAAAATTTATAATGTTAATAAGGAACAAGAAGAAAGAGTATCTGGAATAGCATTTATTTCAGGAAAAAATCAGGAAAAAACTTCTGAGATAACAGCTGGTGATATTGGAGTTTTAATTAAGCTTAATGTAACAACAACAGGTGATACTTTAGCACAAAACAATTTCCCTGTTATTTATAATTATGTTGATTTTCCGTATCCTGCTATTGCTTATGCTGTTGAACCAAAAAGGAAAGAAGATGAAGATAGATTAACTAATGCTTTATTTAAAATGTCTGAAGAGGATCCAACTTTTCTTGTTGAAAGGAACGATATAACAAAACAACTGATAATAAGAGGAATGGGTTTAACTCATCTTCAAGTTAACCTTGAAAAAATATCAAGAAAATATGGAGTCGAAGTTATTTTAACAAAGCCTGAAATAGCATATAAAGAAACAGTTAAAGGTTCCGCAAAAGCAGAAGGAAAATATAAAAAACAGACTGGTGGACATGGTCAATATGGTCACTGCTTTATTGAACTTAATCCACTTGAAAGAGGGAAAGAATTTGAATTTGTAGATAAAATTTTTGGAGGAGCAATACCCAAAAATTATATTCCAGCAGTTGAAAAAGGTATTAGAGAGGCAATGAAAGAGGGTGTTCTTGCAGGATATCCTGTTATTGATATTCAGGTTGTCTTATATGATGGCTCTTATCATCCTGTTGATTCCTCTGAACTTGCTTTTAAGATTGCTGGATCAATGGCATTTAAAAAAGCCTTCATTGAAGCAAACCCAATTATTTTAGAGCCAATTCTTGAAGTTGAAATTAGAGCACCTGAACAATTCTTGGGAGATATAATTTCTGATTTGAACACAAGGAGAGCTAAAATTTTAGGTATGGATTCAACTAAAGGAATATCTATTGTAAGAGCATTAGTCCCAGAACAAGAGATGTTAACATACGGACTCGATCTTGCATCTATAACTCAAGGTAGAGGATATTTTACAGCTAAATTTGCTAAATATGAAGAAGTTCCACAAAGATTAGCAGAAGACATTATAAAAAAGAGAAAACAAGAAGCTGAGAAATCTTAGGAGGTGAATTTATTTGGTTCATAAAAAGTTTGATGCAATTGAAATATCTATAGCATCTCCTGAAGACATAGTTTCCTGGTCTCATGGTGAAGTCAAAAAAGCAGAAACTATTAATTATAGAAATTTTAAACCTGAAATGGAAGGATTATTCTGCGAAAGAATTTTTGGACCTGTTAAAGATTATGAATGTCATTGTGGAAAACTAAAAGGAATTAGATATAGAGATCTCGTATGTGAGAGGTGTGGAGTTGAAGTAACAACTTCTAAAGTTAGAAGAGAAAGATTTGGTCATATTGTTCTTGCTGCACCAATTGTTCATATATGGTATTTCAGATCGACAAATATAATACCTGTTATTCTTGATATGTCTAAAAATGATATTGAAAAAATTGTTTATTATGCAGCTTATGTAGTTATTAATCCTGGAAACTCCTCTTTAAAAGAAAAACAGGTTATAAGTGAAGAAGAGTATAGAGAATATAAAGAGAAAGGATTTAATTTTGTCGCAAAAAGAGGAGCTGAGGCAATTTATGAACTTCTAAAAGCTATTGATCTTGAAAAATTAAGACAAGAACTTAAAGAGGATATAAAAAATTCATATTCAAAACAGAAAAAAACTGGAGCAATGAAGAGACTTGACTATGTTGAATCATTAATAAAATCTGGGAGTAGACCTGAAAGTATGGTTTTGACGGTTCTTCCTGTGATACCACCTGATTTGAGACCACTTCTTCCACTTGATGGTGGAAGATTTGCTTCAGTTGATTTGAACGATTTATATAGAAGAGTGATAAATAGAAACAATAGATTAAAAAAGTTGATTGATGTTAATGCACCAGATATTATGTTACAGAATGAAAAAAGAATGTTACAAGAAGCAGTTGATGCTCTATTAGATAATTCACATAAGGTTCACCCAATTATGGGCTCTCATAATAGACCTCTTCATTCTCTTTCTGATATTTTGAGAGGAAAACAGGGCAGATTCAGACAAAATCTTCTTGGAAAAAGAGTCGATTATTCTGGAAGAAGTGTAATAGTTGTTGGACCAAATTTAAAACTTGACGAATGCGGAGTACCAAGAAGTATTGCACTTGAACTCTTTAAACCATTTTTAATGCACAATCTTGAAGAAAGAGGTATAGCGTTAAATTTAAGAAGTGCTAAATGGATGATTGAACAGGCAGTAAAAGATATAAACAGTCCTGTATGGAAAGTTCTTGCTGATACTGTTAAAGATTATGTAGTTCTTTTAAACAGAGCTCCAACACTACATCGTATGAGCATACAAGCATTCAAACCTGTACTTGTCGATGGTGAGGCGATTAATATCTCACCTCTTGTATGTCCTCCATTCAATGCAGATTTTGATGGAGACCAGATGGCAGTTCATCTTCCCCTTTCTATTGCTGCACAAGCAGAATCAAAATATCTTCTTCTTTCAAAATATAATATAATTTCTCCAGCTCATGGGAAACCATTAACACTTCCTGTTCAAGATGTTGTTGCTGGATGTTATTATCTAACGATGGAGAAAAAGGGAGAAAAGGGTGAAGGTCTTAAATTTTTCACAGTAGAGGATCTTAAAGCTGCTCTTGATGATGATAAAATTACATATCATACAATAATTGATTTCTATTGGAAAAAGAGTTGGATTAAAAACACAACGGTTGGTAGGGTTATCTTCAATGATTTAATGCAGGAAATTCTTGAAGATGATTCATTCCCATATTTTGATAAACTTGTTGATCAAAAAAGTATTAATGATTTATTCATGCAAATATTCAAAAAGTATGGTTTTGAAAAAACAGCTGAACTTCTTGATGCTATTCAAAGAATAGGTTTTGAAATGATAACTATAGCTGGTTTAACGATTGGTTTAGATGATATGTTAATACCTGAAAAAAGAGATGAAATTATAAAAATTGCTGAACAGGAAGAAAAAAAGATAAGGGAATATTATGAAAAAGGCTTAATGTCAGAGAATGAAAGGTATAAAAAAACAATAGATATATGGTTAAATGCAGGTGAGCAACTTGTTCAGGAGATATATAAATATGACCCATTCAATTTCCTTTTACTTATGGCTCAATCAGGTGCAAGGGGAAAACCTGAACAGATACTCCAGATGGTTGGTATGAGAGGTCTTATGTCAGATCCATCAGGAAGAATCATTGAATTTCCAATTAAATCTAACTTAAGAGAGGGTTTATCTGTTCTTGAATACTTTATATCAACACATGGAGCAAGAAAGGGTCTTGCTGATACTGCTTTAAAAACTTCAGATGCTGGATATTTGACAAGAAGACTTGCTGATGTCGCACATAAAGTTTTTATTAAATATGATGATTGTGAAAGAATACCAGTAAAAGCCCTAAAGGTTGGAGATAAAGTTGTAAAATCACTTTACAGACAAATTGTTGGAAAAATTACAGCTGAAGACATCATTGATCCAGAAACAAAAGAAGTGATCGTTCATAAAGATGAAGAGATTACAAAAGAGAAAGCTTCTGAAATTGAAAAAAGAGAAATTGAGACTGTTTGGATTAAAAACTTTACAGATGGTATAGAAGTTGAAGAGATAAAAGAAGGTCAGAGAATTATTGAAACACTTGAAGAAAGAATTCTTGGCAGATATGCTGCAGATGATATCTACTCACCTTCGGAAAAAATAATAAAATATAAAACTGAAGAAAAGATACCCGAAAAAGCAAGTATTGCAAAAGATATTTATGATAATGATAATTTGATTGTTAAGAATGGTTCACCATTAACAGAGAAAATTATAAAGACTCTTGAAGAACATAATATTTTTGAATTCAATATAAAAATACCTATGAAAAAAGAGTTAATTTTGAAAAAGGGTGAAGATATTGATGAAAAAGCTGTTCAAAAAATTAAAGATTATGGTGTTAAAAAAGTAAAAATTCGTTCTATTTTAACCTGCCAATCACCAAATGGAGTATGTGCGAAATGTTATGGGAGAGATTTATCAACTGGAAAGCTTGTAAATCTTGGAGAAACAGTTGGAATTATTGCCTCACAATCAATTGGAGAACCAGGTACTCAATTAACTCTTAGAACTTTCCATACAGGTGGTATTGCAGCAAAAGATATAACAACAGGTTTACCAAGAGTAGAGGAACTTTTTGAAGTTAGAAAGCCAAAAGGTGGAGCAGTAATTTCTGAAGTTTCAGGTTATGTGTTTATTAAAGATGAAGAGGAGTCAAGAAAAATTATCATCACTCCAAGAAATAAAGAAGAAGCGATAGAATTATATGAAAAAATTCAAAATATTTTGAATGAAAGCAATTCTATTGATTTAAATGCTTCAATTAAAGATAGTGAATTCGATGAAGAGATAAAAGAGATTCTCAAAGAGATAAAAATTGAAAAAATTAAAGATTTAACAAATTTTGAAAAGGATGAACTTATAAAGAAGTTAATGGGTAAAGAGACAGTTTATGCAGTTCCTTATGGGAAAACTTTAAAAATTGAACAAGGTGATTTTGTTATGGCAGGTGATAGATTAACAGAGGGGCCACTTGATCCACATAAAATATTCCAGATTAAAGGTTTAAGAGAAACTGAGCAATATCTTCTTAATGAGATACAAAATGTTTATAAGAGTCAAGGAGTTTCAATCAATGATAAACATATTGAAATTATTTTAAGAGAACTTACGAGAAAAGCAATAATAATAAATCCAGGTGATACTAATTTTTATCCGGGTCAAGAAGTTGAAAGAAGCGAAATCGAAGAAGAAAATAGAGTTATTGAATCTGAAGGAAAACAAAAAGCAAGTTATAAAGTTTTGCTTTTAAGATTAACAAAAGCTGCATTATCTTCTGATTCATTCTTATCCGCTTCATCATTCCAAGAAACAACAAAAGTTCTTGCTGAAGCTGCTATTGCTGGTAAAACAGACACTCTTGAGGGATTAAAAGAGGCTATAATTGTAGGAAGTATGATTCCTGTTGGTACTGGATTCAGTGAATATGAAAAGATAAAAATAGTTGAAAAAAATAAGGAAGTAGAAGAGCTGGAGAGTGTTTAACTCTCCAGCCTTTACAAATGAAAGGTACTTTTGTAAATATAATAACAGTCGTTGCGGGGAGTTTTATAGGAATTTTAATTGGAACAAAATTTCCTGAAAATATAAAAAAAATTGCTTTTGATGGTGTTGGTTTATCTTCTTTAGCTCTTGGCATAATGCTTGCATTAAAAACAGATAATATAATAATAATGGTTTTTTCAATTTTATTTGGTGCTATTATTGGGGAACTTTTAAAAATTGAGGAATTTCTTGAAAATTTTGGCGATAAAATAAAAAATAAAGTCAAAGCAAAATCCTCTTTTACTGAGGGTTTTATTACGGCTACTTTAATATTTTGTGTTGGGTCAATGGCTATAATTGGCTCTATAAATGAAGGATTAACTGGTGATGCTACAATATTATATACAAAATCGATTCTTGATGGTATAACTTC
>JGI12104J13512_1001390_pt1 | contig 17948 bp, 17 predicted proteins | sample TerdegcTABiofilm_FD_13512 | JGI IMG/M metagenome (IMG submission 13512)
AGTCGAACCGGCATGGAGGTTATCCAACGGTTTTTGAGACCGCCGCGTCTGCCAATTCCGCCACATCGGCAAGTTTATTTCAATTTCCCTCTCCATAATCCATCTCTGGAATTTGGAGGGATATGGTGGAGGGATATGAAAAACCATAGAGACTATTCAATTATCAAGAACCCGGCAACCACGCGGGTTTGAGAGCCGCCGACCGGTCGAAAAGGGCTTTTTACGCACTGGATTTTGAGACCGCCGCGTCTGCCAATTCCGCCACATCGGCATATAAGTTTTCAGCAAGATTTATTCTAGCAGAAAAGAGATATGCCGTCAATATGCCAAAGGCAGTAAGATGTCTTCTAGTGCCATATTTTACAGGATAAGCTGCTCCGAAATACTTAACTAAATGAAGGATTTAACAGGTATAATGTCGAAAAACATATTGATAAGTGAACGGGATAAGCATGATAATTACCGTGCATTGTTTACAGGTTCTGTTTCCCTGTTCATGGTTGCCCTTCGCAGAGGAGGGATGGAATGCAACCGGCCGATGAGATCCTCATCGAGAGAAGTAAAAACGGGGATATGGATGCCTTTGAGCAACTCGTCCACCGTTATGAGAATAAAGTTTACACTGTGGCATACCGTTTTATCGGCAATCACGCTGACGCGTCCGACCTTGCTCAAGATACTTTTTTAAGGCTCTACCATGCCTTGCCGAGTTTCCGGGGAGAGTCCAGTTTTATGACGTGGCTATACCGTATTACCGCTAATGTTTGTCGCGATGAGATACGCCGTCGGCAAAAATACCACTTTGTGTCTTTGGATAATGAAACGGAAAATAACGGTGATCATATCATGTCGCGGGTATCCGGTCGAACTCCTTCACCTGAGGAAGTGGTTGAGCAAAAAGAGTTTAATGGCATGATCCAGGAGTGTATTGACAGTCTTAATAAAGAGCACCGCTTGATTTTAATAATGCGGGAAGTGCAGGGCTTCTCATACGAAGAGATAGCCGATATATTAAAGTGTTCCTTAGGCACGGTTAAATCCCGCTTAAGTCGTGCCAGGCAGGCGTTTAAAGAAAAATTTAACGACCGTAGGGAACTTTAGGGCGGCGGCTCGCGTCTAGCTAAATAGGGGGGGATGAGAGATGCAGTGCCTGGAAGTTGAGGAACTGCTTTCTCCTTATCTGGATGAAGTACTTGCTCTGCCGGAAAGTGAAGACGTTACTTCTCACTTGGCTGTTTGCGCAAGTTGCCGGGAAAAATATGATGTTCTTAAAGAAACTGTTAATTTCATAAAAGACTTGCCGGAGGTAGAGCCGCCCCCTGGGTTCAGTGCCCTGGTCATGAGCAAGATTGCGATACCGACGCGTGAAAAAGCCGGTTACGGTGGCGTTTTTATGAGCTTCAGAAAGAGCGGTTGGCTGCGTGCGTGCTCTTTTGCCGCCATGTTCGTTGTTATACTTGGAATAACCACATTGATGTATGGAATGCCGAACCAGTGGTACCAAAGGATATCTTCATTATTGGTTCATGAACAACAGAATGAGCCGGCGCCGGACAGTGAAACAAAAAATGATGGAAGTGCAGATACAAGTGAAACTGGCCCCAAAGAGGATAGTCCGGCGCATAAGAATGAGCCAAGTAATGCTCCGGGGTCACCAGCCGGATTACCCGTTGTACCACAAAAAATGGCCGAAAAAGAAGAAGCAATTATTACACAAGTTGCCTATGGTAATATTCCGGCTTCAAATAAGAAGTTGAATAACTTGGTGCTGGATGCCACTCTAGCCCTGTCAACAGAAGATCCGTCTGACGTGCCGGAAAAAATTGCCAACTTGGCTGATGACAACGGGGGTTACTTGGTGCCGGGCGGTTCTCAGGAGGAAGGAACGCTAACCGTCAAGGTGCCTGCGGATCGGTTTAATTATGTGCTAAGCGGCATCAGGGAGATGGGTGACGCTGACACGAGACGAGTTGCGGGTGAAGATGTCAGCGGAAAAATATCAAGTTATGAGAGTAATATTAGAGATTTGGCGAATGAAGAAAGAATACTCCAACAAGCGATGGGAAAGGCCGCTCCTCTGGCCGAATCGGAAGTAGCGCAGGCACGGCTTAACAAGGTGCAAACAGATATGGAACAACAGAAGAAGTTGTATAGTAAATTGTTGACTGATACACAAACTGCCACTATCAAAGTAAACCTGAGGTAATTTTTATTGACGCCTTATTTTGAAAACAGTATTTTTTCTTGTCAGTCGGAGATATAATAGGTAAAATAGATTAGAAATATATTGTCCATGATAAGATATATTATGAAGGAGGGTTGTGAGATGGAAGAAAGAGTTCAGGAAGTTATTAATAAAGTACGGCCGTTTCTCCAAAGAGACGGCGGAGATGTTGAGCTTGTGGAAGTCGCTCCCGACGGGTTGGTTAAAGTGCGGTTGAAAGGGGCTTGCGGCGGGTGTCCGAGCGCCACAATAACCCTCAAGCAGGGTATTGAGCGGATGCTCAAGCAAGAGGTTCCAGAGGTAAAAGAAGTTGTATCTGTATAAAAGATTCTGTATTAAAGTAATTTAAAAAAAATTTGTCCCCACAATGGCCCGAAATAATGATTTAAAACAGCAATCCCGTACCACTTTGATAGTGATACGGGAACTCTTTTGACGCAGCCTCCTTTAATTGCCTGAGAAATAACGCTTCCTTCACAGTTGCTGAAATTGCTAAGATAATAATTGTTTCGTTAAAGCGGGAATCCCTGAACGTAAATGCCGTATCTCGCGTTGTTTTCTTTATACTTGTCGTAATCCATGAAGATGACTTCAAAAGTACCCGTATCACCTGGGGCAAGTTCGGTCGGTTCGAGGTTTGTGGTAAATGTTCGTGTCAGTTCCTGCCCATCGGCGTTCAACAGTTTGCCGTATACAGTCAGACTAGTTAGCTTGCGGTTGCCAGTGTTGGTGACTTCTCCCGACACGGTTAACATTGTAATTCCTTCAACGATTTTATTAACTTTTATTGTATAATCGTCTGTCAGGTCAATCCCCGGACGCACATTTGGAATGGGCAGAGTCACCGACGCTGTATCACTTTCAGGCGTCCATTCAAATGTGCCGCCCATGGCCCTGGCCAGCCCATCGATTGGTATCATTACCTGGCCGTCTACCAAAACTCCGGCACCTTCAAGTTTTTGTCCGTTAATAATTAGGTTTATCCCTTTTGTGTCCGCAAATACGCTTGCGGCACAGATAAAACTCAATACAAACACCGTCAGCAGGGTTTTTATCAAGCGCTTTCTCATCATGATCCCTCACATCTTGGTATTGTTAACCTGGTAAGGTGCTTTTAACATATCAGACGAAAAAACACCCGTTAATGTTCCATTTACTTAAAAAGCGGGCTCGAATTTTCAAGCCCGCTTCTAAAATACTTGAGTTTGTTGTTAATTTGATTATGCTTACTGCCTGTTTGCCACCAGGTTGTCGACCACTGTGGAATCGGCCAGTGTCGAGGTGTCGCCTAGTTCGTCAATAGCGCCGGCGGCGATTTTTCTCAGGATTCTTCTCATAATCTTACCGCTTCTGGTCTTAGGCATACCAGGCGCGAATTGAATCTTGTCAGGCGAGGCAATGGGACCAATTTCCTTACGCACGTGCGCGACAAGCTCTTTCTTGAGCGCGTCGGTGCCTTCCACGCCTTCCTTCAGCGTTACGTAAGCGTAAATTCCTTCACCTTTAATGTCGTGCGGGAAACCTACAACCGCAGCTTCCGCGACTGTCGGGTGCGCTACCAGGGCGCTTTCCACTTCCGCGGTGCCCATCCGGTGACCGGAAACGTTGATCACGTCGTCCACGCGGCCAAGCAGCCAGTAGTAACCGTCCTCATCCTTGCGCGCGCCGTCGCCGCTGAAATAGTAGCCGGGCTGCTGCACAAAGTAGGTTTCTTTAAACCTGTTGGGATCCCCGTATACACCGCGCATAATGCCGGGCCAGGGCTTCTTCATGCAAAGGTGGCCGCCCTCGTTCACGCCGGCTTCTTTGCCTTCAGCCGTAAGCAACGCGGGGACTACGCCGAAGAACGGATTCACGGCCGAACCGGGTTTCATCGGGTGCGCACCCGGCATCGGGGCGATTAAGTGCCCGCCGGTTTCGGTCTGCCACCATGTGTCGACAATCGGGCATTTTTCCTTGCCGATAACTGTGTAGTACCACATCCAGGCTTCCGGGTTAATCGGCTCGCCGACCGAAGCCAACAGGCGCAGGGAACTGAGGTCTCTCCCGTTGGGCCACTGATCGCCGTCCTTCATCATTGCCCGGATGGCGGTGGGAGCGGTATAGAAGACGTTTACGCCGTATTTCTCTACAATTTGCCAGAACCTGTCCGGCTCGGGATAGCTCGGCACACCTTCAAATATCAGGGAAGTAGCCCCTAATCCCAGCGGGCCGTAAACACAATAGCTGTGTCCGGTTACCCAGCCGATATCCGCTGTGCAGAAATAAACGTCTTCATCGCGAATATCAAAGAAGTACTTGACGGTCATCATCGCATAAAGATGATATCCCGCCGTGGTGTGCATAACACCCTTGGGTTTGCCGGTGCTGCCGCTTGTATAAAGAATAAAAAGGGGATCTTCCGAATCCATTGCTTCCGGTTCGCATATGTGAGAAGCTTTTGCCATCAAGTCGTCCCAGTATACGTCGCGTCCTTCCACCATGTTGCATTCTTTGTCTATTCTCTTGACCACGATGCATCTCTTGATGTCGGGACATTGGGTCATGGCGGCGTCGGCCACGTCTTTGGAACCAAGGAGTTTGCCGGAACGATAGCCAAAATTGTTGGTAATCAGTATATTGGCTTTGGCGTCCAGCATTCTGTCGCGAATCGCTTCGGCGCTGAAACCGCCGAATACGATGCAGTGGATGGCACCGATCCTGGTGCAGGCCAGCATGGCAATAGCCAGTTCAGGGATCATCGGCAGGTAGATGCCCACCCGGTCTCCTCTTTTAACGCCTTGGCTCTTCAGGACATTGGCAAATTTGCAGACTTCATGATGCAGCTGTTGATAAGTGTAAGTCTTGCTATCCTCTAAAGGCTCACCCTGCCAGATAAGCGCGGCTTTGTTCCTGCGCGGGCCGTCCAGGTGGCGGTCCAGGCAGTTGTATGATACGTTCAGCTTACCGCCAGCGAAATAGCGGACAAATATGTCACCTTCGAAACTGTATTCTTCAACACTTTCCCACTTCTTAAACCAAGTCAGGTTTTCTTCGGCCATCTGCGCCCAGAATTCGTTCGGGCTTTCGACGGACCTGCGGTACATCTCCTTGTACTCATCCAGACTTTTAATCCTGGCTTTTGAGACAAACTCCGGAGAAGGGTTGAAAACCCTGTTTTCAACCATCATCGATTTCATTTCGGCCATGTTTTCCCCTCCATAATAGTATTGGGTATTGGATGATTCTATCGGCTCTTAAGCACATTTCGACCGTTAATATATTACATCATTATTTTTAATTAATTAAGAAATATGCTTTTAGTTAACAGAATAAGCCCCCTAAATGCATTATGGACGGCTGAATGGTCGAGAATATTATTTGAAACGAAAAAAAACCGGGTGTGAATGGTTGCTGCGGGAGTGTGAAAGTAATAATTACCCCCTGGGCAGGGGGTAATTATTCAGGTTAAGCTATCGGATTTTGTGGCGTACTGGTGCCTGTTTGAAACCCGTATTGCGGGAAAACCGCCTGATAGCTGCCGGGCTGTGCCCCTGTTCTCTGATAGGCGGTAGTTTGCACCCGCTGCAACTCCTGGTTCCATTTGTTAAGATTCTGGTTAATATCGTTGATATTCGCTGTTTTGGGCTGATACCAGCCGCGGTTATTCATTTCGTTAAATATTTCGTGTTGAATTAGATATTCATCTCTTAAAATATTGATAAACGCTTCCTTCAGTTGCGGGCTGGATGCCTCAATGGCGGCGGAATTGCAGTTGTCGGCAATGTATTTTTCCATAACCAGGGAATCAGTTAAACGGTCTTTTTCTTCCAGCATTATTTCATCTCCTTAGAATTATCTTTGGCCGGCCAGGTTTTGTACGCTTCTTAAAATCGTTTCATAGTGGCCCCGGTGTCTGTCCGCAGCGGCAGAGTATATCTGCTGAAGTTTCGGGTCGGTGGACTGCTGGGCGCACGTCGCGTACTTGGCGATGGCCAGCGCTTCCGACCTGAGCAGTTCTCCCGTTTGGAGAAGCTCCATTTCCGTAATTTGAGTCATCGATATCCACCTCCTTATTCGGTTTAAAATAGTTTGGCCCAGTTTTATGAAAAAAATGCAAAAAAATTGACCCCCTTTACCTTGCTCCTTAAGAGAAAAACAGCCTGCTTTGTGTTGCAGGGAAAACCTTCCTTTTGTCGAAGTATTTTAGGGAAGAAGAATAGGAGGGATTCTTATTGGACTTAACATCGCTTTTATACGTTATCGTCGCGTTATTAATATTCTTTTTTGTTGTTAGAGTATTTAAAGGGATAATCAAGTTTCTCATAATAGCTTTGATTTTAGTTGTTTGCATCTGGCTTTATATGAAATACGGCTTTAGAATACCTATTGGCATTTAGCAGAAGAGGGGTCCAGAAGAGGGGTCAGCCCTTGACATTGGACAACTTAAATAGGTTAGCAGTCAATATATTTTTAATCATAAGGTTCTAGTTGTATTATCACCCCATTATTTGTTGCGCTTGTCCAATGTCAAGGGCTGACCCCTTACCCACTTAGGGCTGACCCCTTACCCACTTTCCTTTTTTGCCACCTGAAGAGGTGGTTTTCTTTTGAAAAAATTCATATAACTTTCATGAAAAACACAGACAACACTAAGATTATTTTAAGCAAACAATGTTACTATGAGAAAAATCCGTGGAGAGGGGCGCATTTATGAATATTCTGCATGATAAATTAAATGAACAAAATACGGCTGAACAGGAACAAACTGACGTTTACCTGGTACCCATTCTATTATACTAAAAGGCCCAAAAACTATCACACTCGCTCAACAAAAAAGCACCCTTGAGGTGCTTGAAAGCATAATTTAATGCATACTATACCATGCTACTACTGTTTCCCTTTATCTTCTTACCGGTTTTAATGAAAGATAGGCGATGAAGATAAGCAATAGGCCGATCAATATACCGGCGTAGCCGGCCAGCATATTTATCAGGCCGCCGCCGAACGCTGAGCCAAAAGCTTGACTTGCGTTGTATGCGTTTTGTTTTGCGGCCTGCACCGCTTGCTGTCCGCAAAAGAAAGGCAGAAACCATGATGCCAGCGGGATGGCCAGGCACTCCGCTCCGGCGGCGAGGCAAGCCCTGGACCAAATTTTTCCGGATGATTCCGCCTTGCGGTAAAATAACAGGCTGAATATGAACCAGGCGATCAGAAACGCTGGAAATGCGGCTTTGGGGCTTGCCAGGAAGACGAGCAGGCAAAACAGGAGTCCGGCTGCTAGTCCGGCGATAACAGCAGAGAGAATTCTCACCGGGAACCCTCCTTTCTTTTTGATGTAAGTTTATGCTTGTTTATCCCCGGATATTTCACTAAAAAAGAGCCCCCAAGGGGACTCCTCACCGTCTCATGTTATGGTTTTCCGCCGCGCGGCGGCTTGTTTTGAAAATAAATCACAGTGGCTGCGCCAATGAGAAATCCTAAAATTAATATCGATCCCAAAATCAATAGCAATTTGGTTCAATCCTTTCACCGCTGCTCGTCGCCTTATGTACAAGTGCCACCCATATTGAAATTGCTTCATTATTATAGAGATTATAGAGAAATATTCTCCCACATTTTTAGCAAAAAAATTACAGAGAAAAACTTGACAATCGTCCACGTATGGATTATACTAAGGTCAAAGATAGTCAAGGTTAAATAATCGACAATTCAACCACCGGGAGCAATCGCCTATAAAAATTATTTTTTAAAAAATCAGGAGGTGTTTTTTCATGGCATTGGTTAAATGGGATCCTTTCCGTGATTTGTCAGGCTTGCAGTCTTCGATCAACAGGCTTTTTGACGATAGCTTTCGCTTCTGGAGGGAGCCTGAAGCTGCCTTAACCCAGGAGGGAGCGTTTCCCGTGGATATTAAAGACACTCCCGGGGAGCTCCTGATCAAGGCGGAACTGCCGGGGTTCAACAAAGATAACATCAAAGTCATTTTAACTGATAATTTATTGACTATCCGGGCGGAACGCCAAAAGGAAGAAAAAGAAGAAAATGCCAACTACCTCAGGGTCGAGCGCAGCTATGGTTCATTCAGCCGGTCGTTTACCTTGAATATGCCGGTGAAGCAAGATAAATTGAGAGCCCACTATCATGACGGCGTTTTGGAAATCACTCTCCCCAAAGAAGAGGACGCCAGAAAGAAAGAAATCAATATTAATATTGAAGGATAAACATCTGGCTCCCGGTTGGTTGACTAATAATTCGGACGAGGGATTTACCCTCGCCTTTTTATGAGAATAATAATAATTAGCGGAATAAACCGGTATCGTATAGAAAGGGGGTGAACCGGCGTGCATTACAAAGATTATTATAGCATACTTGGAGTGGAAAAGACAGCCGGCGTAAAGGAAATTAAGAAGGCATACCGGGAGCTGGCCCGGCGCTTTCACCCGGATGCCAACCCGGGCGATAAAAAAGCCGAGGAGCGATTTAAAGAGATCAGCGAGGCGTATGAAGTCTTGAGCGATCCGGAAAAACGGAAGAAATACGATGAAATTGGCGCGGATATAGGCGCGGACTGGCAGAATTTCGACTGGAGCAATTATCAGAAAGGCCGGGGGCAATGGCGGGAAGCCGGTCCCGGCGGTGTCCGTTTCCACTATGAGAGCCCGGGATACGGTGGGTTCAGTGACTTTTTCAGGACTTTTTTCGGCGACATGGACCCGTTTACCGACACCGACCTGTTTTGGGAAAGGCGTGGCCGGGGCCGGGGCGGCGCGGATACCGAAGCGCGGTTGGAGCTCAGCCTGGAAGAGGCTTTTGCCGGGGCAAACAAAGAGTTTTTGGTCAACGGGCGTCATTTGAAAGTGAAAGTTCCGCCCGGCATGCGGGAGGGCTATAAGCTCCGGGTGCCGCAGCAGGGAGAAAGCATGCAGAAAGGCGGCCCGGCGGGCGACTTGTATCTCTCCGTCAGCCTGCGTCCCCATCCGCTTTTCAAGATTAAGGATAAAGACCTGGAGTATGAAGTGCCGGTTGCGGTAACTGAGGCTGTGCTGGGCGGGGAAGTGAACATCCCGACTTTAAAAGGTACGGTTTCTCTGAAAATTCCCCCGCGCACTCAAACCGGCAAGGTTTTTCGCCTGCGCGGCATGGGCATGCCGGACCCCGGCGGAGGCGGTCCCGGAAACCTGCTGGTGAAAGTAAAAGTGGTGATCCCCGAGACTGTAACCCGGCGTGAAGAAGAACTGTATAAGACGCTGGCGGAGCTGAATAAAGAAAATCCACGCGCCCGCCTGTTTAATATGTTGAAGAAGCCCGGAAGGAGGGTTTGAACGATGCGTATGGATAAACTTACATTGAAGACCCAGGAAGCCTTTGAAGCGGCCCAGAGCATGATGGCAAAACACAGCCACCAGCAAATGGAGGAAGAACATGTTTTGCTGGGCCTGCTTGAGCAAGAAGAAGGGGTCGTCGGTCAAATATTGCGGAAAATGGAAATAGATCCGGCGAAACTGAAGAGCCAGGTTGAAGCTGCTGTCGACCGCCTGCCCAAAGTGCAGGGCGGCGGCGGGATGTATGTTTCCAAGGGGCTTGCGGAAGCGATTGATCTGGCCTGGAAGGAAGCCGAGCGTTTAAAGGACGAATACCTAAGCACCGAGCATATCCTGCTGGGGATGGTTGCCCGGCGGGACGGCGAAGCCGGACGGATCTTGCGGCGGGCCGGGGTGACCGCGGACCGGGTGTATAAAATCCTGGTGGAGATCCGCGGCACCCAGCGGGTTACCGACCAGAACCCGGAGGATAAATACCAGTCGCTGGCCCGCTTTACCCGGGACCTCACCGACATGGCCCGCAAAGGGAAACTGGACCCGGTGATCGGCAGGGATGAAGAAATCCGCAGGGTGGTCCAGGTCCTCTCCCGGCGCACAAAAAACAACCCGGTTTTGATCGGGGAGCCGGGGGTTGGCAAAACCGCCATCGTGGAAGGGCTGGCCCAGCGCATTCTCAGCGGGGACGTGCCGGAGGGCTTGAAAAACAAGCGGCTGCTTGCCCTGGACATCGGGGCGATGGTGGCCGGGTCAAAATACCGGGGCGAGTTCGAGGACCGGTTGAAGGCAGTACTGAAAGAAATCAACGAGGCCAACGGTGAAATCGTCCTGTTTATTGATGAATTGCATACCCTGGTGGGGGCCGGCGCCGCCGAGGGAGCGGTCGACGCGGCCAACATGCTCAAGCCGGCGCTGGCCAGGGGCGAACTGCGCTGCGTGGGCGCCACCACGCTTGACGAATACCGCAAGCATATTGAAAAGGACGCCGCCCTGGAGCGGCGGTTCCAGCAGGTTTATGTGGGTGAGCCCGGTGTGGAGGACACCATTGCCATATTGCGCGGTTTAAAAGAAAAATACGAAGTGCACCACGGGGTGCGGGTAAAGGACGCCGCCCTGGTAGCCGCCGCGACTTTGTCCAACCGCTATATCACCGAACGTTTCTTGCCGGACAAAGCCATCGACCTGATCGATGAGGCGGCTTCCCGGCTGCGTATTGAGATAGACAGCATGCCCACCGAGATTGACGAGATCGATCGGCGGATCAGACAGTTGGAAGTAGAGAAACAGGCCCTGTCTAAAGAGCAGGATAAAGGAAGCATCGAGCGGCTGGCCAGGATGGAGGACGAATTGCGGGACTTGAAGGGCAAAATGGAGGAATTGAAGGAACATTGGCGCAAGGAAAAAGAACTGATCCAGGACATCCGGGAGATCAAGGGGCAGATCGAGGAAACCAGACTGGCCGAGCAGACCGCCGAGCGGGACGGCGACCTGGGCAAGGTGGCGGAATTGCGCTATGGGGTATTGCCCGGGCTGAACCAGCGCCTGCAGCAAAGAAATGAGAAGCTGGCGGATTTGCAAAAAGCGCATAAAATGCTGAAAGAAGAAGTGGATGAGGAAGACATCGCCGAAGTGGTGGCCAAGTGGACCGGCATTCCGGTATCCCGCATGCTCGAAGGCGAGGTGCAGAAGCTTTTGCAGATGGAGGAATTCATCCACAGACGGGTGGTCGGCCAGGACCGCGCGGTGCAGGCGGTGTCCGATGCCATTCGCCGGGCCAGGGCGGGAGTCTCCGACCCGGACCGGCCGATGGGTTCGTTTATCTTTCTCGGCCCGACAGGAGTGGGCAAGACCGAACTGGCCAGGTCGCTGGCCTACCTGTTGTTTAACGACGAGCGGGCGATGCTGCGCTACGATATGAGCGAATACATGGAAAAACACACCGTGTCGCGCCTGATCGGGGCGCCCCCCGGCTACGTCGGTTACGACGAAGGCGGACAACTGACGGAAGCCGTGCGCCGCCGTCCGTATGCAGTAATCCTTTTCGATGAAATTGAGAAGGCGCACCCGGACGTCTTCAATATCCTGCTGCAGCTGCTTGACGACGGCAGGCTGACCGACGGGCACGGCCGGACGGTTGATTTCCGCAACACCGTGGTGATCATGACCTCCAACCTGGGCGGGCACTGGTTCAGGGAATTGAACGGGGGCAACCGGGCCGAGCTGGAAGCGCGTGTGATGGAAGAGCTGAAGGCCAGTTTCCGCCCCGAATTTCTGAACCGGGTCGACGAGGTGGTTATTTTCAACAACCTGGGCCAGGAAGAGATTGCCAAAATCGTTGACATCCAGCTGGCTTTGTTAAAACAGCGCCTGGCTAAACTGGGCATATCCCTGGAAGTGACGGCGGAAGCCGGGGCGCTCCTGGCCAGGGAGGGGTTTGACCCGGTATACGGCGCGCGGCCGCTTAAACGCGCGATTCAGAAGCGGCTGGAAAACCCGCTATCAGTCTATATCCTGGAAGGAAAAGGCGCCGCGGGTGATCGTGTCACGGTGAGCACAGACCCGGCCGGCGGGCTGGTTTTTGAAAAAGGCTGATTAAAACGGCTGTAGAGCGAACGAAAAGACCCGGGCGGGATTACCAACTGCCCGGGTTTGATTTTTGGCTCACTAAATCATTTAGTCTTAAATATTGCGAGCCTGCTCTAAAAATTGGGACCTTTTAGATTTATTTCCTGAAACAATTATCATTTCCACTCCTATATATTTATTGGGATTTGTCGGAACTTGTAGTTCATTTTGGAAGGAAAAATCCTTTTATTGTCGAATAGAGTAATTAAAGGTATTTTGTGAGGTGGTGATTATTGATTAAATTCACTCTTACCTGGGACTCAGTTCCCAATGCGACGTGTTACAATGTTAAAAGGGCAACAACCTCTGGCGGGCCATATGAGGTTATCGCGACTAACATAAAAGAAACGACCTATATTGATGCCGATACCGATATGAGCAACGGTACCACCTATTATTATGTGGTATCCGCAGTTACAGCCGATGGCGAAAGCGGAGATTCCAATGAGATAAGCGCCACTGTTGCTGATATTAACGTTGCAGGCGAAAACGGCAATTTGGATGAAGTACATGCCGCGACGCAAGAAACAGAATCGAGTGAGAATAGGGCGCTCATGGTAATCACGATGGTTAACGGCATCCAGAAGGAATATGACCTCACCATGGCGGAAGTTGATGCATTTATTAAGTGGTACAGCAGCAAGCCTAAAGATTTTTATGAGGTAACCAATATATACAATTCTGGACCGTTTCTCAGCATGAAGGAGTATATTGTTTTCGACAAAATACTCAGTTTTGAGGTGATGGAGTATATTGATAATTAGTTGTCCGTAGAAGCTTCCCTCTGGGAAGGCCTTTTTTTTCTTATTAAGGGGTCAGCCCTTGACATTGGACAAGCACAACAAATTATTGGGGTAATAATATGGCTAGAACCTTATGATTAAAATATAATGATCGCTAACCTGCAGAATTGTCCAATGTCAAGGGCTGACCCCACGAATTTGTTCAGATTTTAAAGAATAGTTTTAATGAATAGTTTTTATTCGCAGGCAGGAATAACAAAAGAGACAATAGAAATCATAAAGTAAATTAATCTATGCTGCGCGGGGGATTATGCTGTGAGCGCGAAAGTATATTTTACCGATATGCGGGCGGGAAATGATCTGAGCCTGCTGGATAAAGTGGAAAGGTTGTTTGTGCGGGCCGGACTGCAGGAAATTATCGCGCCGGAAGAGCTGGTCGCCATTAAGCTGCATTTCGGCGAGCGGGGCAACACCGGTTATGTCCGCCCCCAGTTTGTGCGCCGGATTGTGGACAAGGTGAAGGAGTTGGGCGGCAAGCCGTTTCTCACGGATGCCAACACGCTCTACAAAGGCAGCCGTGCAAACGCCGTCGACCACCTGCAGACAGCTGTTGAGAACGGTTTCGCCTATGCGGTGATGGGCGCCCCGCTAATCATCGCCGACGGGCTGTCGGGAAAAGAGTACGTGAATGTGCAAATCAGCCGGAAACATTTTAATGAAGTAAAAATCGGTGCGTCCGCATACCACGCCGACGCCCTGATCGCAGTTACTCATTTTAAAGGCCATGAGCTTGTCGGGTTTGGAGGTGTTTTAAAGAATCTCGGGATGGGGCTGGGTTCCAGAAGTGGCAAATTAATGATGCACTCCGATGTTCACCCGGTGGTGAGCGCCGACAAGTGCAAGGGCTGTGCAAAATGCGGCCGGTGGTGCCCGGCGGGAGCGATCTCAGTACGGCAAAAAGTATCTGTTATCGAGCCCGGCAAGTGTATCGGCTGCGGTGAATGTACCGTGACCTGCCCGGCCGGCGCTATCGAAATCGACTGGCAGTCCGAGCCGGATCGGATGCAGGAGAAAATAGTGGAGTATGCTGAAGGCGCGATAAAAAATAAGAACGGCAAATACGGTTTTATCTCATTTGTTACCCAAGTAACCCCTGATTGTGATTGTTGTGGTTTTAGCGACGCTCCCCTGGTGAGGGATATCGGCATCCTGGCCTCGCGTGACCCGGTCGCCCTTGATCAGGCTTGCGTTGATTTGGTCAACCGGGAAAAGGTTTTGCCGGGCAGCCGTTTGGCCGGTAAAGGAGACGTGGGGGATAAGTTTCTCGCATTGTATCCCGGTATAGACTGGCGGCGCCAACTGGATTACGCTGAAGAAATCGGGCTGGGCACCAGGAAATATGAGTTGATCAGTTGCTGAGAGGAGTCGGGAGCCAGGAGCCAGAATGAATAATTATTTCTAATCCATGAGAGAGGTGATTGCTTTAATGAAGAGTTTTGCAGACATAGTAGAAGAAGCTAAGAAATGCCCTCCGAAAAAGGTTGCCATAGCTGTAGCTCAGGACGGGGAGGTAATAGAAGCCGCTAGGGAATGCCAGGAAAACGGTATCGCCAATGCCGTGTTGGTTGGTGACGCTGACGAGATTGCCCGAATATCAAGCGAAAGAGGCATTGATATCAGCAATTTTGAAGTAATCAACGAACCGGAGATTAATAACGCGGCCAGAAAAGCGGTGCAAATGGTCCACAGCGGGGAAGCCGATATGGTGATGAAGGGCGCGGTTAATTCACCGACTGTGTTAAAGGCGGTTCTGGACAAAAATATCGGCCTCCGCACCGGGAAAGTCTTAAGTCACGTGGCTGTGTTCGAATCACCCGGTTACAATAGATTGATGCTGATGACGGATGCCGGGATGAATATCAAGCCAACCTTTGTCCAAAAGGTTGATATGGTTAAAAACGCTGTATCCGTTGCCAAGTCACTGCGAATTGAAAATCCCAAAGTGGCGCTCATCTCTCATATGGAACTGGTGAATCCTGACATGACCAGTTCTGTGGACGCGGGTATGCTTTGCAAGATGGCTGAAAGAGGCCAAATCAAGGACTGCATTGTTGACGGGCCGCTGGCCCTGGATCTGGCCTTATCCAAGGAGTCCGCCAGGGCCAAAGGCGTAAAAAGCGCTGTAGCCGGCCAGGCCGATATCCTCCTGCTGGACAATATCGACGCGGCCAACGTGCTTTATAAAGCGCTGGTATTCCTGGGGGGGGCGAAAATAACCGGCCTGATTGTAGGCGCCAGCGCACCGGTAATCCTGACATCGCGGGCTGATTCCTCCGAAGCGAAGCTGGTGTCCGTCGCTATCGGAGTGCTTATGGCGAATATTAAATAAATTATGATTATTTTTTGACCAAAATGTTGATGTCCAAGGGGGTTGCATGAATATGAAAAGTTTTTTGCAGCTAATCATCAACCCGGGTTCAACCTCGACCAAGCTTGCGGTTTTTCGGGACAACGACCCCATTTTTTCCGAAACGCTGAGACACGGCGGCGAAGAACTGAAGAAATTCCCGGGAGTTACCGGGCAGTTTGCCTACAGACGGCGGCTGGTTATTGACGCTATTGCGAAATCAGGTGTTAAACCTGGGGAACTGGACGCTGTGGTCGGCAGGGGCGGCTTGCTGAGGCCCGTTCCGGGGGGCACCTATTTGGTGAACAAAGAGATGCTTGAGGATTTGGAAGCGGAAAGACGCGGGTCGCACGCTTCGAATCTGGGCGGCCTGATCGCCCACTCCATTGCGGGGGAACTGGGCATCCCGGCGTATATCGTGGACCCGGTGTGTATTGACGAAAAGGAGCCTGTGTCACGCATTTCCGGGATGCCGGAAAATCCCAGGGAGAGCCTCTTCCACGCGCTCAACCAGAAGGCCGTGGCCAGGCGGGCGGCGGAAGACATGGGGAAAAACTATTCTGAAATAAACCTCGTTGTTGCTCACCTGGGTGGCGGCATATCGGTAGGCGCTCATTTGCGGGGACGAGTTATCGACGTGAATGACGCGCTGGCAGGTGACGGTCCGTTCACGCCTGAGAGGAGCGGGGGGCTGCCCGCGGGAAAACTGGTGGAGATGTGCTACAGCGGTCTTTACACCAGGAAAGAGATGATGAAAAAAATTGTCGGAGGAGGCGGGCTTGTAGCTTACCTGGGAACAGCCGACGCGCTGGAGGTGGAGGAACGGATTGAGCGGGGCGACGAGCAGGCCAAATTGATTTATGAGGCGATGGCGTACCAGGTGGCAAAGGAAATAGGCGCTTGCGGCGCCATCCTGAAGGGCGATGTCGACGCTGTCGTCATAACGGGCGGTATTGCCCATAGCCGCATGCTGGTGGGGTGGATTGAAGAAAGAGTTCGTTTTATCGCCCCGGTCCGCGTTTATCCGGGCGAAAACGAGATGGAGGCCCTCGCGGCCGGTGGACTGAGAGTGCTGGCCGGATTAGAGGATGTAAAAGTATATTAAAAAAATTATTAAAAAGTTACTAAAAAATTATTTAAACGACAGTAATTAATCGATCGGATTGGGAGCAAGTGAAGACAGTATTTGCTTGTCGCCTCAAAGGCGCCAGGCAAATACCGTCTTCACTTGCTCCCTTGTTTTTTTAAGAAAATTAACTCATTATAAGAAATTACATCCATATATGGAGGAATAATGTCGTATGTGTCGAAGTAGTGTATCTAAGTTAAAATATAACATTTTTGGGGAGAGAGTTAGCCGTGGAAGTCACAACAATTACCGGAATATTGTTAGGTGTTTTGTCTCTTGTGATAGCTTTCGTCATTGACGGTGGACAGGTTGCGTCATTGTTCAAACCTACTGCGGCCCTGATTGTTTTTGGAGGGACCATCGGCGCGACGGTGGTTTCTTTTTCGCTGAAGGAAGTGATGACTGTTCCAAAGCTATTCAAAATTATCCTGTTTCAAAAGCTGCCCGACGAAATATCTTTGATTGAGCAGTTGGTGTCCCTGGCTGACAAAGTACGACGGGAGGGCCTTTTGTATCTTGAGAATGAATTGCCCGGCATGGGGGACAGTTTCCTGCGCAAGGGAATTCAGCTTGTGGTGGACGGCACCGAACCGGAGCTTGTTCGAAAGATTATGGAGACCGAAATGTATGCTGTTCAGGAGCGCCACCAAATCGGCGCGAACATTTTCGAGGCGGCCGGGGGCTACGCTCCTACCATGGGTATTATCGGCACGGTGATGGGGCTGGTGCACGTGCTCAGCAACCTGGAATCGCCGCAGGAATTGGGGCCTTCTATCGCTCTCGCGTTTATCGCCACGCTGTACGGTGTCGGCTCGGCCAACCTTTTTTGGATTCCGATATCCGGCAAATTGAAGAATCTCAGCAATAAAGAAGTCATGCAGCGCCAGATAATGCTGGAGGGGGTTATGGCCATTCAAGCCGGCTTAAACCCTGTGCTGATCAGGGAAAGACTGACTGCCTTTTTAAAGCCGAAAACCAGTGAGAAAGAAGAAGCGGCAGCAGCAGAACAATAGGAAGGGAAGATTGATTTTTTAATGAAGGAAAAGAAATCAGAAAGCTCCGGTAAAGCCGGTATGGAAAGGTGGTTGCTGACATACTCCGACCTGATTACCCTGCTGATGATCTTTTTCGTCGTTATGTACGCCCTCAGCAGCATAAATTCAAAAAAATTTGAGGCAATAGCTGTCTCGCTGGCAAGAGCGATGGGCGGCGGTCAGTCGGTATTGAACAACCCCGGCGTTTCGCTGGCGCCCGGCATTTCCGCCGAAGCGGAATTAACTGAAGAGAACGAACTGGAGCGAATCAAGAACGAGTTGCAGGCTTACATCGATCAAAACGGGTTAAACGGCCGGGTAACAGTAAGCATGGAGGAGCGGGGCATAGTGCTGAGCTTCCAGGATGTAGCCCTTTTCCCCTCAGGTTCGGCTCAACTCACACCTTACGCCAAGGATTTGATTGTCAAGGTCGGTCAGATATTGATTAAGACAACACAATACATCAGGGTTGAAGGGCATACCGA
>JGI12104J13512_1001394_pt1 | contig 17927 bp, 17 predicted proteins | sample TerdegcTABiofilm_FD_13512 | JGI IMG/M metagenome (IMG submission 13512)
TTCCTCGGAATGTACTGCTCGCTTCTTGCTTTCGCTTCGACGAGAGTTCATGTGTTTCTTGATTTCCATCCATCCACTGTTTAGTTTTCAAAGACCTGTTTTTTTGTCCACCGTCTTTTGAGCGGCGACAAAAGTAATTTTATCACTTTTCACCGGCACGTGTAAACAGGTATTTACTGGTTCAATTAACTTTTATTTTACCCGCGCCGCAACGTTTATAACTTTATCATAAGCCGTCGTATTCTGTCAAGGCCGTTTTATAATATTTTTAGCATAAATAAATATTTTTATTTGCCGGGTACGTTGCCTAAAATACCGCCTGGCAACGTTACGAAGGTATCTGGAATACTTCCGACGATGATATTCTCCGTCAACGGCATTTGAGTGGATATTAGCGCTTCACCGGATTTAGAAGGCACCACGATGCGCACGTTGGTATCCAGGTTGAGGTAGATTGTATGCTTGGTCTGGTTAATCCCGGCAGACTCGAATTTATCAGTAATATTAAACTTGACCGATCCCACCTGCATAATACTATATCTTAATCTAGGCCCTCTATTAGCAAAAATAGGGAAACCGAATACTTGCCCAATGGGTATACTAAAAGACTGCCGCCTCAGGTTTTCTAATGTTTCTTGCACCGCCATCGAGGTGTTTGACGCAATCCTGTTCACTTTAAGCGTATCAGCCTGCATCAAGGTTATTCTGCCCTCATTGTCCTTATGAATATAAATCAAATCCTGATAACGGATGTTTTCTTTCATCGCTTCTTCCTGTAATGACTCCTGTATTGCCTCGGTAACCAGCTGCACAGTTTTAACTTCAGCTATGTTAAAAAAAACATCTCTTAATTTTATATCCAACAACATTAATATTCCTATCATTGAAATACTGACAGCAGTAATAATAAAAATTTGCTTATAAGGTCGTCTCCTTTTAAACACGCGCTCACCCCCGGGACAGCGTCAACCTTTTTACCCAAACATGCCGGCGATAAAAAACACTTCTCCATTAATTTTATGATTAACGAGGCGAAACGATTGCAAAAAGGGAATAAAAAAGATCTCCATATCAGAGATCTATAACATATCAATTAGGATAAATTATACAGGATTAATTAACGATAAACTGATGATAAACCTTTTTCCCTTTTCTAATCATCATTTTTCCATCAATAAAATCCTTTTTCGTCAGTGTTAAAAAAATATCCTCCACTTTGTTGCCGTTAACCGACACGCCCCCTTGAGTAATCAACCTTCTTCCTTCTCCTTTGGAAGAAATTAAACCTGCCAAAATCATTACCTCTAAAATCCCTATGCCTCCGGACACCTGCTCCCCGTTTAATGCAGTCGTGGGCACGTTTTCAAAATTATCTCCGGCGCCAAATAAAGATTCGGCCGCGCTCCTGGCTTTGACAGCTTCATCCTCTCCGTGAATAAGCTTAGTAACCTCATAGGCCAGCACTTTCTTTGCCTCATTTATTTGTTCTCCCGGTAAACCGCCAAGCCTCCTAACCTCCTCCATCGGCAAAAAGGTTAACAGCGCCAGGCAGTTTTCCACGTCCGGATCATTGATATTTCTCCAGTATTGATAGAATTCATAAGGGCTGGTTTTCTCGGCATCCAACCATAGAGCTCCGGTTTCTGTTTTTCCCATTTTTTTACCTTCACTGGTTGTAAGCAGCGTGAACGTCAAACCATAGGCTTCCACTCCTGCCTTTCTTCTGATCAAGTCTGTTCCCGCCAGAATGTTGGACCATTGGTCGTCCCCGCCTAACTGAACAACACAATTATACTTTCTGTACAGCTCCAAGAAATCGTACGCTTGCATCAACTGATAATTGAATTCTAGAAAAGTCAGGCCTCTTTCTAATCTATTCTTATAGCTTTCCGCGGTAAGCATTCTGTTGACAGAAAAATATATGCCTATTTCCCTGAGAAAATCTATATAATTTAACTGCAGCAGCCATTCCCCGTTATCAACCATGATGGCCCTTTCTTCGCTAAAATCAATAAATCTTGACAATTGTTTTTTAAAACACTCAGAATTGTGCCGGATAGTTTCCGGCGTCATCATTTTTCTCATGTCGGTTTTGCCGCTTGGGTCCCCCACCATGGCCGTTCCACCGCCGATTAAAGCGATAGGCCGGTGACCTGCTTTCTGCATATAGGCCATTACCATCAGTTGCAAAAAATGTCCCACATGCAAGCTGTCCGCGGTGGGGTCAAAACCTATATAAAAAGTAACTTTTTCATTTTTTAATAAATTGATTAAAGGCTCCTCGTGGGTCATTTGTTTGATATATCCTCTTTCCAGCAAAGTATCGTATACGCTGCCCATATCCTGCCCTCCACAAATATTTGCATTTTTATAATAGTATATATACAATCCCGGCTGTTATCAAACATTTTCAAAACAACTCCGGCATATCACCTATCCAATTCACCAAAAGTGATAATTATCCCCATTCAACATACCTCCATCATTGTTGACTGCCTGCTTAAAAAAGTAAAGGTTCCGGCCTGTCACAGCGAAACCTTCGACCAAGGAATGAATAAATTTGAGATACATCATTTATTTAAACATATATTATCCCTTCATCAAAAACAGTTAAATTCTCAAAACCGTCTTTTGCAACTAAGAAGGTGTTCTCAACCCCAACCGCGCCATCGGGAAAGACGAATTTTGGTTCGATTGCGATAACCATTCCTTCTTCCAGCGGAGTATTAAATCCATGCGCGATCACCGGAAGTTCATCCAGTTCGATGCCGATGCCGTGGCCGACAAATGCCACAGGCTCGGGGAAGCCCAAAAAATGCTTTCCATACGCGCTGTCTCCGGCCATTTGCCTTGCCGCATCGTATAGCTCGCCGCAAGCCACCCCCGGCTTGGCAATCTTCTTTATCTCTCTCAAAATATCAACCGCCAGTGCGTGGGCCCCGGCCAGGTGTTCCGGCAGCTTTCCGAGGCAAAATACTCTGGTCTGGTCTAACATATACCCGTCAAAAACAAAACTATAGTCTAGCAGCACCGGCTCGTTACGGCCAATCAATTTAAAGCCGGAACCCTGCGCAAACGCCGGACTAACCCCTTTTCCGCCCACAGAACCGTCGAAATAGCTGGGGGACGTATTTTGACCAGATAACAAATGAACATAAAACAATTCTTGATTTAATCCCCGCACCCTCATTATACCGGAGTGTCCTTTTTCTCGTGAAACCGCCGCGACAATTCCGGTCAGTTCCAACTCAGAAATACCTTCCCGGATGTTCTGCTTAACCAGAGAAAATATTTCCTCGTGGAGTTTCGCGATATCCTGAAGAATTTCTATTTCATAAGGCGATTTAACCATCCGCACAATGCGTATAAGCTGGCTTATATCAACCACCCGGGCCGGTTCAACCAGCTTTTGGTAACGAATATACTGGCTTGCGGGCAACACATCCAGTTCGAAACCCAATGTTTTTAACTGCCCGTAGCCGTATTTCTGCAATACGGCGTTAAATTCCTTCAGACTGTCCAGGCCGATGACATTATCCATGGGGGATTCTTCTCTAGCCCGCTCCAGGCTTTTTTTGACCATTAACAATGGCTTGCCTTCGGAAGGCACAAAAAGATGAGAACGTTGAATGGTACCCGTAAAATAAAAGAGGTCGGCGTTCTGAATTATTACTGCCCCATCAATATCATGCTGCTTCATAGCGTTTTGCAGTTTGGCAATCCTGTGGTCCAACTCAGATTTTGGTGTGTAACGCAAGGCTTATACCTCCTCTCGGCAAATATAGTACGACATTAAAAATAATACTGAAACTACATTACTATATTTATTTTATTTTGGCAATTAATATATGTTTAGTTATTGTTTTAAAGGAATACTTTCATTTTGTGATATAGTATTACTAACGGGTACGCGCTTGGCACAGTATATCAACCCGGATTATATACGGACAAAAACGAAGGGAAACACATGGACAGAAGTAACAAAGAATTAAAAGTCATGCTCATGCTCATTGAGCATGGTGTCAGCCGGGATTACGCCATAGTCGCAGTAAATGAAATATGGAGCGAGCAGGATTTGGATGAGATTATTTCTTTACCGCCCGACAAAGTGGCGGAAATAGCTCAAGATTTAAAGGATTTGTAAGTTGTCTCATAGGACTCCAGCGTTCTTTGCAATATTGTCAGAACTTCAGATTTAGTAATAAATTGATCCGGCTTAAAGGTGCCGTCAGGATATCCGGTTATAATGCCCCTGGCCGCGGCGGCTTTTAAGCCAAGCGCCCATGCGGGCAAATCATCTGTAAAGTCAGTATTTTGTTCTGATATGGGAAATAGTCTGCCCACTGCGTTAGCTGCTTCCGCTCTGGTCAAATAATTACCCGGTTCAAGTAAATTTTGGTAGCCGACAATAACCTCCGAATCTATGAGAGGCTTTATTTTATCCAGATCCTGCGGAGATATTTCGCTCAAGTCCAAGAAACGCTCTGCAAGAATTTTATCGTCCTGGACAATCTTTAACGGACACGAGGGAAAAGGCACAGTCAAATCAGCCAGACTCTTAAAAAAATCCAGCCGCGTAACTTTTTCATCAGGATTTTTATTATACTCTTTCGCAACATCAATTAATCGAGATACTCTAACCCTACTATAGTTTTCCTTATTAAAAACAAAGTCCAATACCATAATTTTACCGGCGGTGTCAATATTTCCAACTTCTATAATAATGGAGCGGGGTGTACCGGAGATGAATTTGATCCCCGGTTCATTTTTGGTGTCCTGTATCTGATTTTTTTCGCCATCCAAGAAATCGGGCCATTCAACGTAATTTTTATAAGTTTCAGCGGTAGGAGTACGCATGTAGCATGCGCCAACGGGTAAGGAAACCATCACTTTATTCCCGGGTTTTACCGGAACACTTACATCTTTTTTCCCGGTTATCCTTAAAGTTCCCAATACCCTATTTTCACCGAATGAAACCTTGGGAGTCGACATTACCGTATTAACCGTATTTCCTTCGCTTGTTTTTTCACCGATACTGTCGGGATCGGAAACAGTAACGACAATATCACTAGCGGCAATGCCTACTGACGGTACACCAAGCGAAATCAAGCATAAAGCCGGTAAAACCATCAATGTCAAAATTCTTCTGAGCTTGGTATACACCCTAATCCCCCCATTTAACTTGCCTTTTATATCTAATTTTACCACACCTCCCAGGAATAATAAAAGAGCCCGAAGGCTCAAAATTATTACCCCAAAATCCTTATGGTTCCACGATATCCTTGCCTGTACTTAAAAACACCTTCTTGCCGCGCATGTAACTTTGCACATCATTCAGGGTCTCGCCAAAGCGTTGAAAGTGCACTATTTCCCGCTCCCGGAGGAACTTAAGCACATCGGTGACTAAAGGATCATCGCTCAAATGAATTAAGTGCTCGTAAGTAGCCCGTGCTTTTTGCTCGGCATCCATATCTTCGGTCAGATCAGCAACCGGGTCGCCGGTGGCAGCGACATAAGAAGCTATCCAGGGCACGCCGTTAGGGTCGCTCCAGAACAAGGCGGTGTCATGCTGGGCGTAATGCCCGCCCAGCCCGGCGGCCTGCATTTGCTGGGGACTAACTCCCCTGGTTAGCTTATAAAAAATCGTAGCAACAATTTCCATGTGAGCCATTTCTTCCGTACCTATGTCCGTTAAAAGCCCTTTAGCCTTGTCTGTAGGCATGGTGTATCTTTGGTTCAGGTATCGTAAAGACGCTGACAACTCCCCGTCCGGCCCGCCGGACTTATGGTTTTATATGCCCCTAGATGTGAAACCTGGCATTAATAATATTGCCGTTATCGTCAATATATATCTCACTAAAGTGACCGATAAGGGTGAACTTTGTGTTCATCGGAAGTTCGTTGATATTTTCGATGTGGCCTCTTATTGTCTCAAATAATTCGTTAACCAAGTGTTCGGCGCTATCCAACCTTTCGAGTTTTTGATTTAAACTATCAATGCTCAGTTGAAGTGTGTTTTTTTCTTCCCTTAGTTCAATCATCCTTTCCTTGTACTCTTCCAAATTGATGATATCCTGCTCATATGCTAATTGTTGTTTTTTAATGGCCTCGATTACCTTCTCCAATTTAAGTCTATGCTTTTCCCTTTTATTTATAAGGCCGTGCGGGTCGTCAGAAAAAAGATTTATATTTCTTTTCATAGTATTTAAAAGTTTATCCTTATCCATGAAAAAGGATTTAATATAAAAAAGCAGCTTATCGTCAATGGCTTGCATATCCCAACTTTTTATCTTCCCTCCGCACTTTCCATTAACGCCCAAGCACCTGTAATAATATCTATACTGACTATTTTTTTTCTTTTTCTTGAGTTTAATCTTAAATCCATATATTTTACCCTTGCAGGTTGCGCACCTTAATATACTTGAACCAAGGTACTTTCTATCGCATGACCACTCATGCCGATATTTTTCTTTCCTATGCTCCATTACCATTTGTATTCTATTAAATTCGTCATTAGTTATCAAGGGCTCATGTGTGTTTTCCCGGATTATCCACTCCTCCCGGGGGCGGACAACTCTTTTCTGCCTGCCTTTACTGTCTCTAATTAAGGTAGTGACGTTATAGATCGTGACTCCCAGGTAAACCGGGTTTGAAAGTATTGTCCTTATGGAGTTAGTGGACCATTGGCCACCTCTGCGGGTTTTGATACCTTGTTCATTTAGCCATTTGGCAATTTTTAGTTGACCCCAACCGCTTAAGAAATTTTCTACTATCTGCCGATAAGTAGTTGCGGTTTCAGGGTTTACAACAAGTTTCTGTCTGTCCTCACTTAACATGTAGCCATAGGCAGGCAGCGGAACATTTGTTTTGCCTTCTTTTGCTTTGATCAACTGGGTTACTCTAACCCGGGAACTAGTGGTTTTTCTTTCTTTCTGCGCTAAGGCGCCGTGTAAAATAAGGAGAAACTCATCGTCGTCGGTCCGGCTGTCGTAATTCTCCTTAATTGATATAAAAAAAGCGCCATAATCTGATAATGTGCGCTTAATGGTAATAATATCCATGACATCCCTTGAGGTACGCGCAATCTCTTTGGATACGACACCTTTGATTTTTCCCAGCTTAGAGTCCTCGAACATATGGTTGATTTCATTCCTGAGATAGGTATATTCACCCGATTTAACATCTATATATATTTTGGTCAGCTTATATCCGTTAACTTCGGCCCATTGCTCAAGTAATTTCTTCTGGTTACCAATGCTTGATTTCTGACTGTCCTTTTTAGTTGATATTCTTATATAACCCCCGATTTCAAGTCCTTTCTCTTCAAGAGTTTTTTTTGCATCTTCGTGCTTTGGATAATTTTGTCCTGTTATGTGAGGGGGGATAAACATACCATCACCCTTTTAGCTGATCCTGAACTTCATTAAGGTTTTTCTATTTTTGGGTTTTGAGGAACCTTATCGGACTTTGGCTTCTGCCATTTTTTTCAAGGGCCATTTTAATAAAAATTTTAAGCATGCTTTCATAGATATCGTTAGGCATTTCCACTGTCTGTTTTATCACCTGGCTCATAAATACCACCCCCTGTAATTGCAAAATATTCTGTTTGTATTTAAAAAGTGCATCATAAAAATTTCTCTCGTATATACAAAAACCCCCGGGAAAAACCCGGAGGTCAATAATTTAGGTTAGATAAAGTTATTAGCTTTCGTCGTAAATTAATTATAAGTTTTGGTTAACAACTACGCGCGAGTCAACGGCTAGCATACCTTGCGGATAGGCAAATACAGGGTTTAAATCGATCTCTTTAATCCGGGGCTCTTTCTCCACTAGCCTGGAAACCTGAAGGATGATGCCGGTTAGCGCGTTGATGTCGACCGGCGGGCGGCCGCGGTAGCCTTTTAAAAGAGCGCTGCCCTTAATCGAATTAATCATATCTGTCGCGTCCTTTTCCAGCAACGGAACCTGGCGGAAGGTAACATCATTAAACAATTCCACCAGGGTCCCCCCCAGACCAAAAGCGACCACCTGACCAAACTGCGGATCAGTAGTCATACCGACGAGTAATTCCAGGCCAGGTGAAGCCATGGGCTGAACTGTCACCTGCGCTCCCGGATCAATCAGCCTGGCCTTTTCCATAATACCACGGTAAGCCAAGTGCACAGCTTCCTCATCTTTCAGTCCCAGGCGAACACACCCGGCATCAGTTTTATGGGTAATAGCCTGCGAGCGCACTTTGAGCACCACCGGAAATCCGGTTTCTTTCGCAATTCGCACGGCTTCGTCCTCACCGGACGCCACCCGGCATGAGTTTACCGGAATACCAGCCGCCATTAACAGCGCTCCCGCTTCATCCTCAAACAGCAGATTCCGTCCTGACGCGATGGCGCGGTCAACAATCTCATTAACTGTCACGGTCAGCACCACCTTTGCGCAGCATGCCGTAATGCACCAGCGCCGCTGCCGCCACAGCGGTTTTTTCCGGCGCGGTGTAAAGCGGCACACCGGCATTTTGCATGAAATCCTGATCCGCCCGGCACCCCTGCCAGTTCCCCACAAAATTAACAATTAACGGTTTTTCGTATTTCTTATGCGCATTGATTAGTTCAATCGCGGGAAGCTCCCAGGTTTTATGCAGGCAGTACACCGCGAGAAGCAAATCAACGTTGTCGTCTGCCAGCATCGCCTCAGCCAGACCGCCATAAGTCGGGCGGCTAAAGCCCAGGCCGGCCGCATCAAGCGGGTTTTTCAGGACAACCGGCGGATTGTCCGAACCGATAATCTGCTTCACCCGGCTGATGGTTTTTTCATGCAAGGGTGGAATGACACATCCGGCCGGCGCCAGGTGATCAATCATGACAACACTCGGCCCGGCGGTGTGCGTCAGAATCCCCACCCGGTTACCTTCCGGCAGCGGTTGGAGCGCCAGAGCTTTACAGGCGGCAACCAACTCGGAAACATTGTTTACTGTAAAAACCCCGTACTGATGTAAAATATCCTGGTATAGTTGAAAAGATCCGGCCGAACTGCCCGTATGGGTCTGCGTGTAGCGGTCGGCTTCCGCCAGCCGCCCGGCTTTGTAAACCACCACCGGTTTTTTCCGGGCCACCCTGCCGGCTGCGCGAACGAACCGGCCGGCATCGGCGGAGCCTTCAATAAACACCCCGATGACGGCAGTTGAATCATCGTTTTCCAAGTAATCAAGACAATCGGTGAAACCCAGGTTGGAACAGTTGCCCACTCCGATAAACTTGTTTATGCCGATCCCTTCGTCAACAGCCAGGTGAATGGTTGTCAGCCCGATCCCCCCGCTTTGTGAAATTATTGATACTTTTCCGGCGGGTATTTTGAGCGGGTAAAAGGTACTGTAGAAATTACCGTCGTTGTTAATCATACCGAGAGTATTCGGACCAATCATCGGCAGCCTGTATTTTTCAGCCGCCGCAATCAGGCGTTTCTCAAGATCGCGCCCGACCTCTCCCGTCTCCCTGTAACCACCGGCATTGCATATAACCCCTCGCACGCCGGCGCGTCCACATTTCTCCACAGCTTCTACCGTAGCGTCCTGATTTAAGCAGATCACCGCCAAATCAACCGGCTCCGGTAAATCCTCCAGACTTTTATAAACCTTGCACCCGAGCACCTGTTCATGACGTGGGTGGATCGGGTAAACCTTCCCCGTAAATCCACCATGCAAAATGCTTTCAAGAACATTGTAACCAACCCGGTCAGGGGTATCGGTAACACCAAACACAGCCACTCGCCTTGGATAGAAAACAGGACGCAGATCCACCGGCCTCGTGCCAGACATGGTACTCGCCTCCCCGCGATAAAGTATGTAATGTTGATAAGATACATATAATGCCATCCTGTTGTCAAGACATGGGAATATTTTTTTATTGATAATGGAGGCCTTCCTGAAAAAACAGGAGGTATTTTTTAAAAAAGCAAGACTGCTCAAATTTCTAATTTATTCATAAATTAGAAAGACGGGAGATAAATAATATGATACTCCTTAGGGAGGGTTAAAAATGTTTCGCAGAACATTCTGTTTAAATAATAACCGGTTTACCGTGATAAAGCCAAGGAAGAGACAAGACCCTGATTACCATGATTTTGATCCGGAAAGCGCCGTTGCAGCCGATTCCCCGCGAGACATTCTCTTCAAGCCATATATCAACGTGCCCCAAAATCAATTAGACGCTGCAATTCTAGCTGAAATGAACAGCAAAAAAATTGTTGGTGTGGCCGCCGCCTTTATTAGAGATAATCGTGTGGTTTGGGCGAACGGCTATGGTTGGTCTGATCTGGAAAAAGAAAAGCTAGTCACCCCTGATACTATTTTTAGAATCGCGTCAATTTCCAAAACCATTACTGCCACCGCTTTAATGCAACTTTGGGAGTGCGGCTTATTCAACCTTGATGACGATATAAGCATTTATCTGGGTTATATGGTCAGAAACCCAAAATACCCTAGCGCTAAGATAACTTTCAGGATGCTTCTCACTCATACTTCCAGTATTCTAGATTTTGGCGGTTACGAGCAGGCGTTAGGTTCCCCGCAACCACCACTTTTAAGAGATCTTTTGGTTCCCGGCGGGAAAGCATACAGTGAAAAGACCTGGGGGGACTTTTTGCCCGGAACCCAATTCGTTTACTCTAATTTTGGTTTCGGCATCATCGGCGCATTGGTCGAAATGATCTCAGGCAAGCGTTTCAACGATTATACCATTCGTCATATCTTTTGGCCATTGGGAATGGACGCGGGTTATAACGCTGCTGACATAGTAAATTTCCATAAAATTGCCGTTCTATATAAAACCAGCGGCGGCGGCAAGTTTTATCCTGCATGCGACTATTTCCAAACAGGCGAGAGACCCGCCAGAAAAGAATACAAACTGCCGCTGGGAAACTACTATATCGGTCCAGCCGGGGCGGTAAGAGCGAGCGTATTGGATCTGTCAAAATTCATGATCGCCCATATGAATGGGGGACTCTACGGCGGAGTTCGCATTCTCCAAAAACACACCGCGGATTTAATGCACCAAATGCACTGGTATGGATACGGGATGGAGGGTTTCTTCAGATATATTGGTCTGAGCTTTCATATTACAGACGCCCTGGCGGAACGAAGACTAACGGGGCATGCCGGTGAAGCCTGCGGTCTGGTTAGTGATATGTACTTTGACTGTGATGAAAAAATCGGGGTTATTTTTATGACAAACGGTGGTTACTATGAATTTCTCAGCAGCGGTTACACGAATATAGAAGAGGCTGTAATAAACACCTTGTTTAAGACATTGGCCGGTCCGCCAGGATCAACGATTAGAGTCATTACCACCATTCTCAATGATAATAAAATTTTAGTTAATGGAAGAATAATTTTTTATCCGGTTCTGCCTGACCTGGGTATGGAGGATTTATACGTTCCCGCGATAACAATCGCAGACGCGCTTGAAACGACCATTGAGTTCGATAAAGAAACCGACATGCTGATACTGACAAAAGGCGTAACAGTAATCCGCGCGAAAATTGGAGACGCGCGGCTTGAGGCAAATCACAACACCATTGCGTTAAGCAGTCAAATATATCTCAAGCATGGCTTTGTAATGCTACCCTTAATCACAGTCTCAAAATTACTTGACGCTTGTGTTTATTGCAACCCGGTAATGAATGAAATAAATATAACTCTGCGACCCTGAGCGGATAAACTTATAAATTATACAGAACGGGGATGGCGGCTGATAATGTCGATTTGAGTATCTACAAAAAATGAACAAAAAAATAATTACCGAAAAACTGTTTTAATTTGAAGGAATTCTGAAGGATATGTGGTAATGTGGTAATATTTAAAGAAATTCTCCGAGCCTGTTTAGCCTAAGCGAAAAGTATGGATAACAGGCCGTTAGGGTATATTGGGAAACCAGTATGCCTCCCCAGTCAATAGTAACAACCTTTTTAGTGGATCTTCTGTGATATCATTGCCCGTTTTTTTAATGAAGAGCTAAATATTTTTTATACAAGGAAAATGTCATGCGGGGTAGAAGTATATTACGGGCTTTATTATTGCAAAACCACAAAGACAAAAGTGAGCACACTATATTATTTTATTGGCCTTCAAGCGGAATACCGCTAACAGTACGTAAAGAAATGGGTGGGACTAGTTTATGGAAAAAATTAATGCGATGTATTTTAGCCCTACTGGTACAACCCAAAAGATCGTATCCGGGCTGGCCGGAAAGATTTTAGAAAATGCCGGCGGGCAAACAGCGGTAAACATTATTGATTTTACCCTGCCGGGAGTTAGAAAAGAAACAGTGTCTTTTACTGCGGAAGACCTGGTCGTGATTGGAGTGCCGGTCTATGCCGGCAGAGTGCCAAACATATTACTGAAATATATGAATTCTATTACAGGTAACGGTGCTCTGGCGGTCGCTGTGGTTTTATACGGTAACAGGGATTATGACGATGCTTTGATTGAGCTGAAAGATATTCTGGAGCTAAACGGCTTTAAAGTTATTGCCGGGGGCGCATTTATCGGGGAACACTCGATCTCCAAAATTCTGGCTAAAAACCGGCCTGATGAAAAAGATATGGCGGTAATAAATGATTTTGCTAGTAAAATATATGCCAAAATTACCACTGGCAATAATCTGCAAAGTGTCATGGTAAAAGGAAATAAACCTTATCGCAAATATTACATGCCTATAGATGAACATGGCATGCCTGTGGACTTTAGAAAGTTTGTCCCAAAAACAAGCAGCGATTGTATGGATTGTAAGCTCTGTCCAAGTATCTGTCCGGTCGGTTCCATTAATTATGAAGATGTTTCTAAACTGGATGGAATTTGTATTAAATGCGGCGCCTGCGTGAAAAATTGCCCCAATGAAGCCAAATATTTTGACGATAAGGATTTTTTGAGACATAAGCATGAACTGGAAGTTGAATTTGCAGAACGCAAGGAGCCGGAGTTATTTTTATAATCATCCACTTTTTTGCCGTGGTAGTATCTACGTTGGCAATGTGGGACTAATAATTGTCAGTCGAACCGTCCCCCTGACACTCCCTTAAAACCATAAGTCCGGCCCGCCGTATTGAGTAATAATCACTTTAGCCAGTTTGGGATTGGGACCGGAAACCCTTACCGGGTATTCTAATTTTTTTTGATAAACCCACATCAATTAATCCCTTCCTTACGTCAAGATTTACATTTCCCAAGGCCAGGGGGAGTTGATCCACTGCCAGGGGTACTGACTGGTAGCCATTCCGAAATGAAATAGCGGGCCACAGTATTGCTCATATGCCTCAATACATTTTCTTAACTGGGGTACAACCGAATTGTATAAGTTCAGAGCCTGCTGGTCATCCGGATGTGTATCCAGGTATAAGTTCAATTCAATGGCAGTAAACTCCAATTCCTGTATCTTCAAAAGCAGTTGCATTTGTTGATTATACACATTTTCGGTTTTTACCTTGTCTTCTTGCTTATTATCCATTTGATTCACCTCTTCATTTAACCTGGATAAGGAGATACCAGTTCGGGGAAAAGAGTACCATGCGCTAAAGCTTCTGCCGGGCTAAAGACCTGCCCCATATGCTGCCAGGGAACATAGGCGCGGGCTAATTGTAACGGTGGCATCGCGCCGCCGGGGTAGGATAGTTTATTTGGAATTCCCGGCATATTCGGTGCAGGGGGGTAATTTAACGACTGACGATATTGATTAAAATACATGGAAAAACCTCCTTGCAAAGTTAATTTATCTTATGAATGAATCACCTAATTTGTACACATCGCAACCCGTGGTGTTATTTGGTAATATGTATTTAATTACTCTAACGCTGAACCAATATTCTTTTAAATACGTCTAAAAATAAAAAGAGGGCAATAAATAATGAACAAATATTTATTACATGAGTTATGCAGTTCTAGGTAAATAACACCTGTCCCACAACCGTAAAAGATGAGACCGCCTTTACCAAGGGTAGAGAGTTTTGCATAAACAGCTCGAAGTAATACCTTCGGGTTGACCTTCTTATATTGCTCTTTACGTGATGTCGGATCAATTCAGAAGGGGAGAATCAGATGTAAAATCAGCATCTTTGGTTCTGGCAGGGATAGCCATAAAATAATAAGGGGATGACCATAACAGTCACCCTCTCTGTCCCCGGCAGAACCCTGCCAGGCGCTCGGGTTGCTTTCCAGCATTGCCCTTATCCTCCTGGTAGGAAAGATCCATTTATAGCTTGCCCGTTACAGCGGAATCAAACCATTTACTATACATCCTTTTTCGGAGCGGAGCAACGCCTGTTCGAATATATTGAGCTGTTCTATAACCGGAAACGAATCCACTCGACGATTGGCTATGTTTCCCCGCACCAATATGAACGTATGTATTACAACAGCCATGTTCAGGCAGTATCGTAAGAGACTACATGGAGTGGTGGGCATGATAGGCTGTTTGCCACGCGATGTTGCTTCTACCAAACATCGCCCTATCGCGGGAAATCATGCCCACAGAGGCTCCATGTCAAGCCGACGTCTTGCAGGCGCTAAAATCCTTTTTTCTTTTGTGTCTACTTTCTTGACATAATACCATTATGCTTTTCTAACGTTGCATAAAAAAGCTTTGTATTCGGGAACAGCGACGTTAGGACAAGCAACAAAAGGTGTTAATTCGTTCCCAATGGCTCCCTGGGATAATCCCATGAAGCCCCAGCTCCATGGCAAGGAAACAATTTCTATGGGACTGCCGTTTACATTTAAAGGTTTAACAATCGGTAAAACATTGGCCTTTAATTTTATTTCTGACCGGGCACTGCTTACAATTATGTCATCTCCAGGTTTTATTCCCAGCTTACCGGCTAAAGTTGGCGATATGGTGGCAAATTCTTCCGGCATCAATTCTACCAGCATGGGGCTGTATCTGGTTCTTACCCCGGTTTGGTAATGTTCAATGTAATGGACGGTGGTAGCCACGTAAGGGAACTCTTTGCTGCCGGTTTCGGCCAATTTAGCAAATTCGCCTTTCCATCTATAAGCCACAGGGTTATTTTGCTGCTTACTCATTAAATTTTTCACCGGACTTTCCACCGGTTCATAGTGTTCCGGCATAGGACCTTCTTTCAAGCCGGAAGGAACAAAAAAGCGTGCCTGCCCTTCAGGAAGCATAATAAAAGGAGCATTGGCTGTCTTTTCCGGTGGTATCGGCGCTTTTGTAGTCGCGTCCGTGATGCCGAAATCGGGAACATCGTTGGTAATCCACTTTGTTCCGTCCCAGGCCATCAAGGCTTTATCCTTTTTCCATGGCCGACCGGCCGGGTCAGCCGAACAACGGTTATAAACAATGTGCCGGTTCAAAGGCCAGACAAAGGTCCATTTCGGATATACACCAAGCCCGCTTTTATCCTCCGTGCCGTGCCTTTTGGTAGCGGGCACCTTTAACAACGGGTTCTGCTCTTGGGGGTCAATGTAATAATAACCAGCGTAAATCCATACACCGCAGGCAGTAGAACCATCATCTTTAAGGTCGCCAAAAGTACCTAAAACCCGACCGTCCGCCACATTATAACCGTTTATTTCAATCGCTATTTTTTCTATATCCGGCTCGTCCTGTCCCGGCTTATCATAATTCCAAACCATGTTTAAAATAGGATCAGTAAATTTGCCGCCGCTCCGGTATTCCTGGCGGACAGCTTTAAATATCCGGTCAGCAATCCAGAGATCGCTTTTTGCCTCGCCGGGCGGTTCAACAGCCTTCCAGCGCCATTGAACATGGCGTGAACTGTTTGTTCTCGTGCCTTCTTTTTCGTAAATGTGAGCTGCCGGCAACAGGAAAACTTCCGTTTTTATATCCGCCGGGTTTACTCCCGGACGCTTCCAGAAAGCGGCTGTTTCGTTTTCAAATACATCAACGCAGACCATCCATTCCGCGTTTTCCAGGGCTTTGACCTCGTGTTTAGCATCCGGCCCGGCTACGGAAGGATTTTCAGCCCAGCAAAAGACACCTTTAATTTCTCCTTCTGCCAGGGAGGCATAGGAAGACATGTGGGAATGGTCTTTCCCGTCTGATTTAGGCAGCCAGTCATAGCAAAAGTCATTTTCTTTGGTGGCTTTTTCCCCGTACCAGGCCTTGAGCAGACTGGCCAAGAATTTGGGTTTGTTGGACCAGTATCCCGCCTTGGGCGTTTCCACCTCCAGGTAGTCTTTATACGTGGGATGTTTTGTCGCATCGGGAACATTAAGATAGCCCGTAATATTATTCCACAGCATCCCCATGTCACAGGCGCCCTGAACATTTGATTGCCCCCGTTGGGGGTTAAGGCCGCCACCGGGCATGCCTACATTGCCCAGCAAGAGTTGCACCATGGTGGTTGCCCGTGTGTTTTGAGTTCCGTAACTGTGCTGGGTGATTCCCAGTACGTAAATTAAATTGCCTGCTTTATCCGGTTTTCCCGACTCGCAATAAGTAGAGTAAGCCTTCCGTAAAATATCTTCCGGTGTTCCCGTGACTTGACTGACCGTTTTTATGTCGTACCGGGAAACATGCTTTTTCATGATTTGCCAGACGCACTGGGGATCCTGTAAAGTGGGGTCCTTTTTAATATTATCGCCGTCTTTTTGGTAAGCCCAGCTTGCAGTGTTATAGGATAGTTTGCCGTCTTTTTCCTCTAAACCGGAAAAAACACCATCCGCAAAATTATAATCAGGACTGATTAAGTAAGAAGCGTTGGTATAGTTATTCACATACTCATGCTGGTAAAGATCATTTTCAATGGCGTAGTTTATCAGACCGTAAAGAAAAGCAATGTCTGTCCCCGGACGCAAAGGAACGTAAATATCCGCCTGGGACGCTGTTTTAGTAAATCTCGGGTCAACAACAATGATTTTGGCTCCTTTTTCCTTGGCCTTGCCAATGTGACGCATGGCCATGGGGTGAGCTTCGGCCGGGTTGGATCCAATAATTAAAAATATGTCTGTATTTTTATAATCAACAAAACTATTAGTCATTACTCCCCGACCAAATGTATTAGCCAGACCGGCTACGGTTGGGGCGTGTCAGAGACGGGCGCAATGGTCAAGATCAACCACACCCAGGGATCCCCGCATGAGCTTATTTATTATATAGTCTTCTTCGTTATTAATATTAGCGCTGCCCATCTGGCAGATGGCCATGCAGCGGTTAACCGTGACACCTTTACCGTCTTTTTCTGTAAAGTGTTCATCCCGGGTCTTTTTTACCCGCTTGGCGATTTCAGGTATAGCCCAGTCCCAGGTTTTTTCTTCCCACTTGGTGCCGCCAGGGGCACGGTAAAGAACCTTCGTTAACCGATTCGGGTTGGGCACACGCTGACGATTTTTATCTACAATGGTATAGACATCCGTGAGAGCCATCCCTTTGGGACATAAAGACCCCTCGTTAATAGGACTATCAGGATCCCCTTCAATAAAAACCACCTTATCGTTTTCTGAATGAACAATAATACTACAACCACATCCACAATAAGAACAGCCAGAAGCAGTTTCTTTGGTTTTCTTTAACTTTAAAGGACCCAAATCAAAACTATGCAAATTATCTTCAGCTAAAGCAGGTGTTGCGCTGACTCCTTCAAACAAAGCCGTTCCGGCCGCGCCTACTCCCAAATACTTTAAGAAATCACGGCGGCTAATACCTTTTTTCATATTAGTTAATAGTAACCTCCTTATACTTTAGATAGCCTCTCGGCATTCGCCGAGGCAGATGGCACAAGGCTTTGCTTGAACCATCGTTATTGAATTCCTCCTACTTTTCGTAGGGGGATTTTCATTTAAATCCGCATCCAATTGGAAATTCGGATCTGAAATCTTGTTGCGAAATTCGTCAAAAACACTTGACATTTCCAGAATAACCCCAGAATCGGCTAGGAGGAATATTTTTCCTTACTAATTG
>JGI12104J13512_1001398_pt1 | contig 17904 bp, 14 predicted proteins | sample TerdegcTABiofilm_FD_13512 | JGI IMG/M metagenome (IMG submission 13512)
GCATCGAGATAAAGGATCCAGTCGTGACAGATGTAATCGGACCAATGTCAGTCATCCCAATTTTCCATAAAATCTGTCCAGATGATGCAAATAAAATTCCGATAAGGATAATAATTATCGTATTCATTCAGGTTATTACTCCTTTTTAATAAAACTCTGACGAATTCTTTCCTCAATCCGATCCATCTTTTTCGAAAGGTAATCAATGATGAGGCCGATTGAGGTCAGTTGTATCCCAAAAAGCATGAGAAAAACGGAAATAAGTGGATAATATTCGTGGATTAAATAGTAATTTAACAGCCTTTCCTGTACACTGATAAGGCCAAATCCAATTCCTGCAAGAAGAAGAAATAAACCCGGGACAGATATCATTTTCGCAAGAGGGGAAGTCTCATGCCATGCAATCGATAATAACGCACGAAACATCCGATACCCATCACGAATGGGATGAAGTTTTGACGTACCAACCCGCTCGCGATATTCTATGGGAACTTCAGAGATAACATACCCCAATTTCGCTGCCCGGACGGTCATCTTTGTCTCGAACTCCAGGCTTTTCGCCGATACCAGGAGTTCATCCATCATCTCTTTCCGAAAAGCCCGATATCCCGTCTGGCCATCTGATATATACTTACCACTGATGTAGGTTGCCATTGTCGAGAAGACCGCATTACCTATCCGGTTAAACAGAGGGATATTATGTGCCTCGATATTTCGAACGCCCAAAACAAGGTCAGCCCCACGATTCAGTTCAGATAAGAAAACCGGAATATATCGAGCAGGGTAGGTACAGTCTGCATCAGTAAAGACAATAATTTCGCCAGTTGATTTCCTGACACCGGTGAGCAATGCACCTACCTTGCCCTGGTTCTGGGTATGCTGAAAAACATGCACCTTTGCATCCTGATAATGAGAGGCTATTTCATATGTCTTGTCCTTTGATCCATCATCAACAACAATAATTTCGTCAACGAAAGGATAATATTCCTCAATAACGAGACCAATTGCTTCTTCTTCATTAAAAGCAGGAATAATCAAAGAGGTTGTCATAATATACCCGTGAATGCGAATATTCCAGAATGAAGATTTTTTACCGTGATATTCTGGAAAATCTAATTATCTCAATGTTTTGTAATAATAGATGATAATAGTTCATGAATTGTTTCTCTGAATATTCTCTCGTTTAGGTAAACTCATAACAGAGCAGATGTCACGTGTCTTTTCCGTACCATTATAAAGGGTAGGAAAAACAGAATTATCTATTGCGGAAGATCCAACTATGAATATATCTACCCCATCATCATCAGATTTTGAAATTCAAAAGATATTAACTGGCCTTTCAGATCTATCATTTCCTGATCAGACCATTCTGGTAACCGGTGGTTCAGGTTTTTTGGGTTCATGGATGTGCGAGGTCCTTCTCAATACAGGAGCCAATGTCATCTGCCTGGATAATTATGCATCTGGCCGGCCAGAAAATACTGAACATCTGAAAAATCATCCAAAATTTACCCGAATCGTCCACGATATATCAAAGCCATATGATCCAGGGAGAAAAGTCGACCTTGTCTGTCATCTGGCTTCACGGGCAAGTCCTCTTGAATTTGAACATTATCCCATCCAGATTTTGAAATCCAATACCCTGGGAACCATGAATGCTCTTGGAATTGCCAGAAAATATGAAGCCAGATTCTTATTCACCTCTACCAGTGAAACATATGGAGAAGCTGCAATCTTCCCGACACCTGAAACCTACCGGGGCAATGTGAATACCCTGGGAATCCGTGGGTGTTATGATGAGGCAAAAAGGGCAGGAGAAGCATTCTGTATGGCATATTTCAGGCAGCATGGTTTGGATGTCAGGATTGCCAGGATATTTAATACCTATGGGCCGAGGATGAGATCGGACGGGCATTATGGGAGAGTAATTCCCCGGTTTATTGACCAGGCTGTGCACAATGCACCAATAACCATTTTTGGTGAAGGAAAACAAACCAGATCATTCTGCTATGTAACTGACCAGATAACCGGATTACTTCGTCTGGCAGGATTGCCTGATTTAGCAGGGGAAGTTGTAAATATCGGAAATCCGGTTGAATGGACAATTCTTGATTTAGCTCATATGATAATTGAATTAACCGGTTCGAAGTCCGAGTTATCCTATCAACCAATGCCTCCGGATGATCCAACACGGAGGGTTCCGGATATTACCAAGGCACGGGAAAAACTTGGATGGGAACCCAAAGTTGAACTGAAAGATGGGCTTATGAAGATGCTAGAGTTGAAATGATTATCAAAGACTCTTTTTCAGTCCTGAAAGGATATGCTTCTATTAGCCAGAACAGAGATTAAAGAACTCATAAACCAATTAATTCAGGCAGGCGTCTTAAGCGCAGGACGCAGTTGACTGGCTGGTGATTAATACCCGGCATATTTTTTGCATTTCGGAGTTTCATAAAAAGAGGGTGGGATTACACTTCCACTTTTCGTACACACTGGTCACCGGAAAAAACCAGAACCCATTTCTTCAGATTCGGTATTGTTGATAATTCAGGTGATGATATGTACCGTTTCATTCGGAGCGTTCCATCAATAGTCATCCTCTCTATCTCCTCTTCAGAACTCATGCTTCTTTTGAGGTACTTCAATTCGAAGATAGGGTAATGATCAGCGTGCCAGGGATCTCTTTTGAGCAGAGTAAGATCGATATAACCTTCTGAAACCTCATACTCCGATTTAACCTGGTACCGACTGCTCATGTTTGCATATGCAAAAATTGCAATTCCAGAGGTCATACTATATTCACCAGGTAATCCTGTTCCCCTTCTCAAATCCTATTGTGATGAAATAATCTTTCGTAACGTTGTAACCAGATATTGAGTCAGGAACCCTACTATATTAAAAAAATATGACCTTTTTTTGCGTTTCAAACATTGCAAAACCTCATACCTGTAACTCACTCCGAAAAGTATCCTCCAATTATCTTAAAATATGCACCGATGATGTAATCCACTATCTTTCATATCTCGAGGATGTATTCCTTCTTTTTCTGTAACCCATTATGATGTATCACTTAAACCACAGTTGAATAAACAAAAAACTATTGTATTGACCATGGAATGATACAACTGTTTCTTTCAGGTTTACTGGTTTGGGGAAGAAAAATGCCACCATATTTGTGGTTTCACGCCGCCGATGCCACTTTCAAATCAGAAAAAACAATTAAACCTCGTTGTTTTTAAAAATACTCATATTTTACCCCTGAAATAAGGGCGAAATATTGTTCTCACAGCGGGCCGGTATGACCACATCTCTTTTCGCCTAGGGATTTATATGGATCAGGATATCTCTCAATAGCGGGCCTTGAGAATTGTGGTTTTAGAAGGTTTTGAGAGGAACGGCCTTCAATTCTGCAAAATTACAGATAGATATGGTAATTAGGAAAACGGGTTTTTCACATTGCCCTCTGATTTTAAAAAGAACGAAAAATTTTCGTTTTAAAGAGGAGTCATTTCTGGTAAAAGGATACTATAAGTAATAGAGTTATATAATTTAAAACTATTATTTAATAAGATCAAAAAACTGCCTCATACAACTATAGAACATTATCCATAACTTACTTCCTTTCACATAACCAGTACTAATGAGTAATGGTCACATTCAAAGAATATCTTCATCAACTTCGGTTTTTCATTCAAGGGTATGAATATTATCTGTTTTTACTCCTTATTCTATCCATCATCATTGGTCTGATTGATGCAGGGAGTATTGCTCTTTTATATCCCATGATATCAGTGGGATTTCAGATAAATGCTGATGCCATCCCCTTTTACGGAGTTATCGAATATATAAGCAGCCTGATTCCGATGGGATCGCAATTTGTCCATCTCGGATTATTATTTATTCTGCTCACCGGCATATCACTTATTCTTCAACTGGCATACTGGAAGATTGCATTCATTTTCCAGCGGGAACTTATCGTAAAGACGAAAAAGTCGATATTTTCAAAGATAGATTCCAACGATTATAAATTTTTTGTCGATGCACGGCAGGGAGATCTCATCAATCTCTTTAACCAAAGTCCCTATTATGTCCAGCAGACATACGACCGGTTGTTATGCCTGTGCACGGATCTGATGACCTCAATTCTGGTGATAGTGATGCTTTTTCTGATTTCACCAGGAGGACTTCTTCTGGTATTAATCGGGGGGGGCGTTTTTTATCTCATCATCAACTCAATCAGCAAAAACATTTCAGAGAAACTGGGGAACCTTCAGATAGCATCTGGTCAATCCGAAAACAAGGTTATCAATGAATACATAACCGGCATTAAGCCAATAAAAGCGCTCCATGCATCGGAACATTGGGGAAGGCAGTATATTGATGCTTTAAAAGTGTATTGGGATAAGTTTGCGGAACTCATGTTCATTCAGAGAATCCCTATCATTGCGATAAATTCCCTGTTTTATATTACCATTGGAGTTATTGTTCTTGTCCTTTACATTTATTACGCGGATAATTTTCTTGTGATAATTCCGGTTCTTGGCACGTTTGCAGCGGGTATGATGAAAATTCTGCCGAAAGCTATGAATATGGGGACCTATAAGATGGAACTAAAAAATTTTTATCCCCATGTTACAACCATCCATTCAATTCTCCAGGAGAAAAAATATCATTCGGTAGTAAATGGTGAAAAGACCTGTAATGAAATCACATCAGATATCATTCTGGAGGATGTCTGTTTTTCATATGGTCATGCAAAGATCCTGCATAATGTGTCGATGACTATTGTAAAGGGTTCAATGACCGCTCTTGTTGGTCATTCAGGATCAGGTAAGTCGACAATCGCAAGCCTGCTCCTTCGACTCTATGATCCGGGTTCAGGAAGAATACTTGTCAATGGGTTTGATCTGAAAGAGTATGATGTGAATACATACCGGGATATTGTGGGGTATGTGAGTCAGGATCCCTTTGTATTCAACGCAAGTATCAAGGAGAATATTCTGTTTGGAGGGGAATTTTCAGATAAAGAAGTTGTTGATGCAGCAAAATTAGCACATGCACACGAATTTATCATGGAATTGCCAGAGGGATATGAGACACTGGTGGGAGATCAGGGGGTCACTCTCTCCGGGGGGGAGAAACAACGGATCGTGATTGCGCGGGCTATGATCCGCCGGCCTGAGTTTTTAATACTGGATGAGGCAACGAGTGCGCTCGATAATATTTCTGAGGCAGCAGTGCAGAAGGCGATCGATCAGGTTGCGAAGGAGTGTACGACGCTGGTGATTGCGCACCGGTTGACGACAATCAGGAATGCTGATAAAATTGTGGTGATTGAGAAGGGGAGAATTGTTGAAGAGGGGACACATGAAGAGTTGATTGAGAGGAGAGGTAAGTATTGGGAGATGAGTGAGAATAAAGCATAATATTCTGTAAACCATATAGTATTCTGTGTAATTGACATCCAAAATTTGAAATTAAAGTTTTTTGCAAATGAATGTCTGATGTTTAGTAATTATAAAAACTGGAGAATAAAAATCAGAATTATTACCAAAAGATTAAGATTTTAAAAATGAAAACAGTATAATGCTAAAAATAAAAATTTTTGATTATCGATGATTTTTATTATTTATTTTCAATTAGATAGCCGAATAAATAAAAATTTACTTGCTAATGGGGCATTTACTAATTGATTACCTCTTTTTTACTATTTCACTTGTCAATTGAATATTTGGAGATAAAATGGCTGAAACTTTAGGATCACTATGTGATAAACTTACCATCGTGAAATTGAAGCAATATCACACCCAGGATTCTAACCGCCTTAAAAGCCTATCAATTCAGGAGAGGCAACTATGCGAAGAGATAGATGGATTCATTTATAGTGCAATAAATGGAGATATATGTCCAGAAAAACTTACATTCACGTCTAATAAAGTATATAAGCTAGAAGGAAATGAAATTGATGAAATATCTGGAACTATTGGAAATATATTTTCCTTACTTGCTAGTGTAAATTGTCAATTATGGCATGAGCAAGAAAAAGTCTATGATTTTGAAAATATCCACCCGAATGAAAAAAACACTGTAGTAAAACAGTTAGCGATTCTTAATCTCCAGAGAAATCAATGCATTGATGAAATTGATAAAAATTTTCAACAAATAATAATTAAATTACGCAATGGTTATAAAAAATAAAAAGAGATTAAAATGTATTTAGAGATAAAAAATTGCCGAATCTGCAAGAATAGTAATTTAATTGATGTTCTCTCTTTAGGAGAACAAACACTTACAGGAGTGTTCCCTAAAAATTACGATGAAAATATTTCAAAAGGACCCTTGGATTTGGTTTGGTGCACAAAATGTGGGTTGTTACAATTAAAACAATCATATAACCTTGTTGAAATGTATGGAGATAATTATGGATATCGTTCAGGATTAAATGTCTCGATGGTTAACCATCTAAAAAATAAGATTCGGACTTTAGAGAACTCAGTAAATCTTACTGAGGACGATATTGTTATTGATATTGGAAGTAACGATGCCACATCACTAATCGCATATTCAAAAAAATGTCGTAGGGTAGGAATAGATCCCACTGGAAAAAAATTTAAGCAATATTATCCCGCAAGTGTTGATCTCATTGAAAATTTTTTTTCTGCTGAAATATTTTTTTCGAAATATCCAAATTGTAAAGCAAAAATTATCACATCTATTGCTATGTTTTATGATCTAGAGGAACCAGTATCCTTTGTCAGGGACATAGAGAAAATTTTGTCAGATGATGGTATATGGCATTTTGAACAGAGTTATATGCCTTCAATGCTACGTTCAAATGCATATGATACAATTTGCCATGAACATTTAGAATTTTACTCATTTAAAGTCATAAAAAATCTATTAGAGGAACATGGTATCAGAATCATTGATGTACAGATGAATGGCATTAATGGTGGTAGTTTTGCAGTAACAGCCTGTAAAAAAGATGCATCATTTAAATCCAATGAACCAGTTATCCAATGGATGCTAAAACAAGAAGAGGATATGTTACTAGATACACCAAAGCCCTATCGAAATTTTGAAGAAAAGGTATTTCTCCACCGTAAAAATCTATTAGGTCTGATTGAGGCCTTATTAAGTGATGGGAAAAAAATTTTTGGATATGGAGCTTCTACAAAAGGAAATGTTTTGATACAATTTTGTGGGTTATCTAGCAAACAAATACCATATATTGCAGATGTAAATATTGATAAATTTGGATGCTACACACCTGGTTCGCATATACCAATAATTTCAGAAGAGGAGGCTAGGACAATGCGACCTGATTACTTTTTAGTTTTTCCTTGGCATTTTAAACACTTTATACTTGAAAAGGAACACGAATTTCTCGAAAGAGGTGGGAAATTTATTTTCCCTTTACCTGAAATTGAAATTGTGTAACATTTTTCATAATTAATTTATTTGCATTGTGTGAGAAAATTATTTAAAATATAAACATTATAATAAAATTTATTATCATTAAACTTATTTTTTAATTCGGCGAGAAAAAGGTGTATAAAAATATATATGTCAAACAAAATATGTGACAAAACCCTTAATGAAAATATCTGTCACCATAAATCTACATGTAAAAGGGAATATTCTATTGCGATATTAATTAATCCTTTAGAAATTAGCCATATTGAATTCAATTATCAATTTGCGGTGTCTCTAGTAAATACTATTATTGCAGGAAGTAAATCATCACATGATCTTGTTAAAGTAATATTAGGCATTCAGGAAGAAATAAATTCTGAAATAAACCCATTTTTAAAAGATTTAGACCCAGAATGCATTATTAGAGAATTTTGGTGGGAATATGTAAATAACGATAATATTGAAAGAATTCGCTATCTTGAAGGAATAAAAAAATCTACATTTGCAGGAAATTATTATATTCCAAGAGATGGGATGGCGGATTTTTTTGATACCTCGTGGTGGATAATTATATCTAACAACTTATATTTTAACTTAGCTGCTTTGAGAAAAACATCATACTTAGTTCCAAATCCAATTGAATATATTGGAACAAATGGATCTCTAAAAGATTCTTTAATTTTTCATCACTCAAATGAAATTTCCAATTATTTAACTTTCTTTCCATTTTTAAAAGAATATTTTGTTTCAAAATATTTAATTCCAGAAAATAAAATTCATTTACTACCATTATTTCGATATCTTCCAGAAAATAAAATACCTTTTGAAAATGAAAAGGCATTAAATTATTATTTAGTTTGGCAAATAGATATTGGATCAATGGATCTATTTATTGAAAATATTGAATATTTTATAGATTATTTTTCTGATGGTAATTATGAATTAACAATTATTTTTACAAAAAACGGTACGCCATTTCAAATAAATTACTATTCAGATCCTGATTTATTAAAATTAAAAAAAATACTAGGGTCAAAATTCACCAAGAAACAACAGATAAAATTTTCCCTAATGCCATCTAGAAAGGATTATTATTTTATGTTGAAAAATGCCCAATTTATTTTTATTCCTTTCATTGATAATTATATATCTGATTATTTATTAGATATCTCAATAATGGGAAAACAGGTTTTATGCATAGAACATCCAATTCTACATTATTTATGCAAGCAATACTCTATCGATGCAAATTTCTTCAATAATGCGAATGAATTAAATTACTACTTATCTTGCATTAAAAGAGGGGAAAAATCATTAGAATTCGGAGATTGTGATTTTATTAAGAATAAGCACAATAATTATAAGAATCACATACAATTTTGGCAAGAATTAAAGAAATACTATGAAAAATAGAGAAATTGGTATTGCAATTGGATTTCTACCGGGAGAACTCTCTATTGGTGAAGGGTTAGCACGGTTATTATCGTTTATCATAAAAGGATTGATAGAGAATAGAATACAGATTACGTTATTATCTCCAGAATGGGCAAAAAGTGACTTGGAAAAAATTCTTAAGGATATTGAATTACATAACTCTGAATTCATAAGTATTATTACTACGGGAAAAATACCTCTTATTTTTAATTTCAAGAGAAGATTAGAGAGTTTATTTTTAAATAGAGAGAAAAGATATAGAAATAAAGAGAATTCTAAAAGCATTAAACCATTCAATTGGGCTGAGTTTTTTTTAGATAGGATTACAAAATTTTGTGCAAAAATACCATTTTTAATTCAAATTATATTAATCCCTATTTTTTACTGTATCTATTTTTCTTTTATACTCTTAAATGATAATAAAAATTTATTGTATAAATCCAACAGAATTGGAACAAAGAATCATTATAATCCTGATAAGAAAATATCTAAAAGAAAGGTGCAGTCATTTTATAATAAATTGTCTGATGAAATTATTAATTGTGAATATAAAAAATTATGTAAGATTGCACAAAAAAATGAGAGAATTAAATCATGGATCATCCCCACTTTATTTTGGCCATTAATCGTTGAAAAAATACCCAATCCGATTGTAATAGCTCCAGATATTGTTTTCTCAGCATTTCCTGTTGGATTCGAATTAAGCAGCAGAGGGTACAATGATAGTGATCATTATGTGAAAATGAAAGATCATTTTCAACTTTCTTTAAATTTCGCAACACAAATCATAACATATAGTGATTATGTAAAAAATCAACAAGTTTGTAAATTTTTTAACATAGATGACAAAAAGGTATCAGTAATCCCTCATGGGCATATTTCACTATCAGATAATGCATATGTAAGGGAGAAAATTCAATACTTTGATCCAAATTTTCAAAGAGAAAAGTCGGTCCAAATAATTATGAATTATTTGGAAGAGAATAATTTAAATCAATATAAAGGATTCATCGACACAAAATTCATAATGTTCACATCACAAATCCGACCCCATAAGAATATTTTAAATTTAGTAAAGGCAATTTATAAGATAAGAGACGAAAAGCATATTTTTCTTAAATTAATTCTCACTGCCGATTTTTCAACTGACGCAAAAATTATGAAAACCATTAATAAATACCATTTGGAAACCGACATAATTCAATTTACTAGAATTTCCTCACAATTAATGGCTGCTTTATATAATTTAGCCAGTATCGCAGTTAATCCATCATTAGCAGAGGGAGGTTTTCCTTTTACTTTTTCCGAAGCCTATTCAGTAGGTACACCCTCAATTATGTCAAAAATACCTGTAGTGGAAGAATATATTTTAGATCCAAACCTCAAAGACATTATGCTTTTTGATCCTTACGATATCACAGATATGGTAAATAAAATAATATGGGGTGTATTTAACAGGGACCTATTATTCAAATTGCAAGAACCATTATTTTCAAAATCTGTAAGCCGTAGTTGGAAAAAGGTAGCTGAGGATTATTATAATATCACCCAAAAATTATGACTAATGATACTTTAGATGATTTATTAATATTTGGTTGTGGTGGACATGCCCGTAACGTTATAGATATTGCATTATCATCCGGCTGGAAGAATATTATAATAATTGACGAGAACGGACTTGATGGTGAAAAAATTTATGGATTTCCAATAATTCAAGATTTATCAACCATAAACCCCAAATTTCAAAGATTTATTGTGGCATTTGGAGATAATAAAAAAAGGAAAATTATGTTTGAATGGTTAATTGAAAAACATTTTCAACCTATCAACCTAATTTCTCCAAATTCATATATTTCACAAAATGCAAAATTAGGGATTGGAATTGTAATTGGGCATCAATCTTACATTGGACCGAGTGTACATATATCTGACAACGTAATAATAAATACAAAAGCCATTATTGAACATGAATGTAAAATTGGATATCACACCCATATCGCAATTGGTGCGATCGTGGCAGGAAAATGTATAATAGGAGATCTATGCTTTATTGGTGCTGGAACAGTAATAAGAGATAATTTAGAGATTTCATCTCTAATAACTACAGGAGCAGGAGCTGTTGTTACAAAAAACCTTGAAGATCCTGGTATATATATTGGGATTCCTGCAAAAGTTAGACTAAATCATTAAAAAAAGGTTGCTATTTTTCAGAAAATCTTGAATTTGATCATAAAAAATATTTATAGCAATTAATTAGGATAAGTATAGAAGAACGAGATGAATTATTGATATTTATCAATACATTTGGTGGAAAAATGAAACTCCTACAAGACATTAAATACCCTGTTTACGAACCAATTTTCTTTGGGAATGAAAAAAAATATGTAATGAACTGTTTAGATACATCATGGATCTCTTCAAAAGGAGAATATATTAATCTTTTTGAGAATTCTTTTGCAAATTTTATCAACATTACCTATGCCACTTCAGTATGCAATGGAACAATAGCATTAGACTTAGCTTTAATGGCTCTTGGTATCGGCCCAGGAGATGAAGTAATAGTACCTACACTCACATATGTAGCATCTGCTAATTCAATTGTCCATGTGGGTGCTACACCAGTTTTTGTTGACTCAAAAGAATCACATTGGCAGATGGACACATCAGATGTAATTCGAAAAATCACACCGAAAACACGCGCAATTATGGCAGTTCACTTATATGGCCATCCATGTGATATAATTGAATTGAAGAAAATTTGCACCGAATATGGACTATTTTTAATCGAAGATTGCGCAGAGGCTATCGGAACTTATTATCAGGACAAACATGTTGGAACATTTGGTGACATTGCCACTTTCAGTTTTTATGGAAATAAAACAATTACTACAGGCGAAGGAGGAATGGTTGTAACTAATGACGAGGAACTTTATAAAAGAAGTTATCACATTAAGACTCAAGGATTAGTTCAAGATGCAGAATATTGGCATGATACAATAGGATATAACTACAGGATGACAAATATTTGTGCAGCTATTGGACTAGCACAATTAGAGAATATTAACCTCATTATTAGGAAAAAAAGAAATATTGCAGAACTTTATAAAAAGAATATAAAAACATTAAATTTGCCAATACAATTCCATGAAGAAATTTACCCAGCTATACACTCATATTGGATGTTTTCAATTATGGTTTCTAAAAAGGATGATAAAGAAAATTTACGTTTTTTTTTAAAAAATAAAGGGATCGAAACAAGGCCAGTTTTCCATCCCATCCATAAAATGCCTATGTACAACAAGCGTTATGCAAAATTTCCTGTAGCAGAATCTATTAGTGAAAGAGGAATCAATCTTCCTAGCTCTCCCAATTTATCAGATAATGATATTTCAACTATTTGTAATATTATACATGAATATTATAAATCTAATTGAAATGAATTCTGTGAAAACTTTTAACTGCAGAAAGTACATGAAATTCCATTTTAAAATGGAAAACATTAAAATTATTCAAATTTCAAACAAATTTAAAAAATCAATTATGTGATAACATGAAAGGACTTAAGGCATTCTTATCAATCCGTTTTTTACCATATCTAAATTGGGATGAAATTTTTTATTTAATTTCCCTAAAATTGCAAAAAGAAACAGATTTTTTTTATAATGGAACAAAATTACAATATTTTTTTCATTCGTATAATAATTTTTATGTTACGGAAAGAAAAATTGAGATTCCAATAATAGGGGAATATTTACAAAGATTAAAACCATCTAATGTTCTTGAAATTGGAAACGTGTCTAGCCATTATTATGATTTTTTCGGGACGATTTTTAATGAAAAAATTGATATCGTGGATAAATATGAGAAGGGATTTAATGTTATTAACATAGATATTGCTAATTATTCAACAAATAAGAAATATGACTTTATTTTTTCAATTTCAACATTTGAACATATGGATGATGATTATGAGCAAATTCATGGTTTAAATATTGACAAGGAAAGATGTATCGCTGTTAAAAATATGGAGTATGTTATTCAAAATTTATTATTAGAGGGGGGCACTTTTATTGTCACTTTTCCTTTTGGTCAAAGTCCTAAATTAGATCATTTTTTTAAATCGAGAAAAATTGAAAAAAATTGCCTGTAAAAAGATTTGTAATGCAGTAATGATACGCGATCAGAACTATAATTGGAAACAAGTGGTTTTTAAAAATCTAGATTATCTAGATCCTGTAGATGAAAAAGGAGCTAAAAGTTTAATCGTGTTAGAATTTTCAAAATGAGGTACGTAATTTGTTAATATTCTGCACAAATAGAGAACTAAAAAATCTAATTATTTTCAAAAACACTACTTATAGGTTTAATTTGAAAACTAGAGGTATTTTCCCTAGATTATTTTGTAATGATTTTACAATGACTTTTTTTTATTTTGGATACTATTCGTGATATTACTACATGAAAAATAAAGATTATTTATATCATAAGAAAAAGTTTTTAATCGGCCAATTGGGTTCTTTTGGCGATTGCTTATATGCAACCACAATTGCACGTCAGTTAAAAAATGATTACCCTGACTCATATATCACATGGGCGATTGGAACCATATACCGCTCAATAATAGATAATAATCCCTATATAGATGATATTTGGGAATACCCAATCTCAAATAGGGATGAATTGTTAAGTTGTTGGGAAAATTTCCAAAAAGAAGCGTGGATAAGAAAAAATAAGGGAGATTATGATGAAATATTTCTAACACAGGTATTTCCAGGAAATATTAAATATTTTGATGGTACGCTACGATCCGCAATTTTTCGCGCATATAATAAACCAATAACAGTCCCTCTTGCGCCAGTTGTGCAATTATATGAAAGCGAAATTAAAAATGTTCATGCATTCGCACAATCTCATAAATTAGAGAACTTTAAAACTGTTATCCTCTTTGAATGCTCACCAAAAAGTGGCCAATCTTTTGTTACATGGGATTTTGCATATAACGTTGCAAGCAATATTACACACAAACACAAAGATTTATGCATAATTCTTTCCTCTAATGAAGCATTTCATTCAAATAATAAGCAAATTATTGACGGAAGCGTATTATCTTTTCGTGAAAATGCTGAATTAACAAAATTCTGCTCTCTTTTAATTGGTTGTTCAAGTGGTATTTCATGGCTTTGTACTTCAGAATATGCAAAACCATTACCCATGATTCAATTAATAAAGAAAGAAACATCAATGTATGCATCTTTTATTTATGATCATGAGTATCATGGGATTCAATCTGACATGATTATTGAGATGTCAGAATGTACTCCATCAACATTAATAGACTGTATTGAAATGATTTTTTCTCAAAATTTTGCATTATCTCGATTAAAATATCATCAAAAAATTCCATTAGACTTTAAATACTATGCAACTGTAATTTCACTTGAATTATTACAAAAAAGAAAATATAAAGACGCATTATTATCCTTAAAGTTTACAATAAAAAGATATGGCTTAAAAATAAATTTATTAACTAGCTTTATCAAAGTTATATGTAAATCAAAATGGTTGCAGAACAATCTAATAAATAAATTGGGATTAAAACACCTATGAGTTAAAAATTAATACTGAAAAATTTGAATACATAATATGACTTCTATTTTAGATTTCATATAGGTTTAAATGTAGAATAAATTTCTCAAAACTTCAATATGAAAGTAGGCATCTTTACTGGTGATCACAATCAAGAAGAAACTGGGATTGGTAACTATATTTGTAATTTAATTAATGAATTTAAAACTTTTCAAATTGATTTATCAATTATTCGACATCCAAAAGGGTATAGCTATAATATAAAAAATCAAATTATCCCATATACAATCTCATCAACTGGAATGATGGTCTGGTCTTGTGCTGTTTCATTCCAGAAATATTTGTTTAAGGATCTGGACCTTGTTCACAGCCCGACACTGGCATTATTCCCCATTAAACCACATGAAAACTATGTTTTAACGGTTCATGACATCATATTTAAAAAATTCCCCCAATTTATTCCCAAAGGAACGGTAAGACATACAAAATTATTTTTTTCTCATAATCTCTCTATTGCCGATAAAATATTAGCAGATTCACATTCAACAAAAAGAGATCTTATTGAGATATATCATGTACCAAACGATAAAATTGAAGTAATCCCAGCGGCTGCAGATCGTATCTATAGACAATTATCTGAAAGTGATATCAGAAAAATAATTCATAAATATAATTTATTTAAACCATTTATTCTCTATGTAGGAACGATTGAACCGAGAAAAAATATTTCAAAAATACTAGAATCTTTCTCATACTGCATAAAATGGTTTCCTGATCTTGAATTGGTGATTGTAGGGAAAAAGGGATGGTATTACCAAGAGGTCTTTCAGCGTTTGAATCAACTTCACATTCAGGAAAAGGTACGATTTTTGGGATACGTCCCTCTGACTGATCTTCCAGGCCTGTATAATGCCGCAGAACTCTTTATATATATCTCACAATATGAGGGATTTGGAATACCCCCACTTGAGGCCATGCAATGTGGTACACCAGTTATTGCCTCTAATACATCTTCCCTTCCAGAAATAATAGGAGATGGCGGGGTTATGATAGACCCAAGTGATCCTATAACTTTAGCAAATGAGATAAAAAAAATCTTATCTGATAATCATTTCAGTGAAGAACTATCATATTATGGCCTAGAAAGATCAAAACATTTTTCCTGGAAAAAAACTGCAGACATGACCTATGGAGTATACGAAGAAATTATGTGTAAATAGAATTTTGACTGAATATTTAATAGCAAATTATTCGATTTATTCATTGAACTGATTGGTTAAATATTACCCTAGAGGAAATCTAATTTTTTTCATAATGCGATAATTATGTGCCAATAGAGATTTAAGAATTAATTAAAATCCTAGGAATTTTTCAAGACTATTATGAATACAAAAGGTGAAAAATGTCATCATTAAAACCTATTGGAGCAATAACAGGAAACCTTAAGCAAAACCAAACTGGAATGGCAAATTATGCATTCAATATCCTTCAGGGCCTGTCAGCCAATTATAAGATTACTCAAATTGCTGATCATACGGGTGATATTATTAGGGGTTGTCAGTGCATTCATCCAAAAAATCCGCCCATTCCTTTCAACTATCTCATTTGGAGTTTATCTGCGTCTCTTCAAAAGAAGTTATTTTCTCAATTTGATCTTATTCATAATATGTGTCAATACCCTGTATATCCCCCAAAAAATAAAAAATATATAATTACCATTTTTGATCTCATACCAATATTATTTCCAGAGTTAGTAACACCAGTGTATGCCTGGCAATCTCGGAACCTTCTTCCCAGAGTACTAGAAAGATCGGACAAAATACTTGCAATTTCAGAACATACTAAAAGAGATCTTATTATTAGATATCAAATTCCTCCAGATAAAATTGATGTAACTCATTTAGGTGTTTCTAATCATTTTAGGCCTTATGATCACGATTTGATTCAACAATATAAGTTAAAAAAATCTTTGTTAAACCCATATATATTATTTGTGGGTGCACTAGAACCTAAAAAAAATATTCCTAACCTGATAAAATCTTTTTGGATGTGTCTGAAAAAAAAACCTGATTTAAATTTAGTTCTAGCTGGGAAACCATCATGGAAATATGATGAGATATTTTCATTAATTCATTCATTAAAATTAGAAAAAAAAATCAGAGTATTAAATTTTATTCCATACGAAGAACTCCCCTTATTATACAATGGAGCAGAAGTTTTTGTTTTCCCTTCAAAATATGAGGGATTTGGACTTCCCCCACTTGAATCTATGAAATGTGGAACTCCAGTAATTGTATCTAACAGATCCTCACTTCCAGAAATTGTGGGTGAAAATGGATTGATGGTAAATCCTGATAATGTTCTAGAATTAAAAAACCTCATATTAAAAATTATAGAAAACCCAGATTATCGAAGGAAATTAAAAGAATATTATATGAAACAAGCGGAAAAATTCACTTGGGAAAAATGTATTCAAAAAACCATCCAATCCTACGAAAGTATATTAATGAAATGACAAAATTAACCTTTTAAAAGTGGGAAAAAAGATATTCTAATATTCTTTTTGAGCGATATAAATCATATTCCGAGCCATTATACCATATTTGCCTGGCAATTTAAATTTAATATCATATAAATTATCCACAAGCTTTTCAAACCTCCATAGAGGTTTAACCAGAGAATCAAAAAATGGTATGAAAAAGTTATTGCCTATTATCTCAATGATTTTATAATTATGTAATTCAAACATTTTTTTCATTTTGGATACAGACATAAGAGAGATATGCTGCTCAAATTGATCTGGAAATAATCCATTCGGGGTTGTGACAACCATATACCCACCTGGTTTAAGCAACCTATCCCAGGCAATAAATGCCTCATTCGGAGAAGGGAGATGCTCAATAACTTCTCCAGCATATACAATATCCCATTTGCCAGTTAATGCTGGCTTTTGTGCATTATCCACAATAAATGTGATTGGATGCGTATTGGATATCGCCGGATCAATATCAAAGGCAGTGATTTCAGGACATTCTTCAGGTGAGAGAAATTCACGAAAAATACATGAACCACACCCAATATCCAATATTTTTGTATCCTTTTCTATCTGTAATTTATTTATAAAAATATCACGTAGAACATTAAGCCGAAAATTATGGTAGTTTTTTGCCCAGACCGAATATGTATCGCAGATAGTGCCAACTCCTTCCCACATTGTTTGTTTACATAAATATTAATATTGGTGATTTTTCAACATCAGACTTAAGTATATACACCATTTCACTTCTCCATGCTAACCTTACCTTTTTCCCATCTACCATCAAATAATAATTAATCAATGACAAAAACCGCATTCATCACCGGTATCACCGGGCAGGATGGTTCCTATCTCGCCGAATTACTCCTTTCAAAAGGCTACGAGGTCCACGGGCTTGTCCGCCGGGCCTCAACCTTCAACACCCACCG
>JGI12104J13512_1001399_pt1 | contig 17904 bp, 13 predicted proteins | sample TerdegcTABiofilm_FD_13512 | JGI IMG/M metagenome (IMG submission 13512)
AAGGCCGCACTGCTGATGAAAAGCCCCCACCGCACAAAGAGAAGCCTTCCCACGCTGTCTGATTTCCAGCCCGAAAAAAGGGAGGAAACCAGAAAAGTAGCTCCGTAAATTGCGCCTACCAGCCCTACCTGTAAATCGGAGGCCCCCAGCTGGACGCCGAGGAGAGGGATGAAGATAATGGATCCCTGAGTGGCAAAGCTGAGCAAGAAGTTTACCGTTCCGAACAACCACCACCGGGGCTGTTCCACGCCTGTCCTGTTTTTCAAATCCAGAATGCTCCAATCCTTATGTTATATTAATTTGTATTTTAACAACCAGCCCGGCCGGGTGTCTATAGCCGCAGGACCTTACGGTCCGGCAGCAATGATTTACTTTATAATATATTTTTCTTAAAATATTTTGTGTGGTAAAATTCTGTCTGGCCGGGGTGGGTTAAAATACTCTAACAGTCCCAAGCATAAGGGAGGTGTTTGCAGATGCCGGTATCCACCGGGGAAAAATCTTATGAAACCAGAGAATTTCAGGCAGAAGTAAAGCAGATACTCGATATCGTAATTAATTCGCTGTACACAGACCGCGAAATCTTTCTGCGGGAGTTAATCTCAAACGCAGCCGATGCTCTTGAGAAATTCCGGTATAAAAGTCTCACTGACAAGAATGTCAAAGATGAGGACCTGCCGCTGGAGATCAAAATCGAGCTGGACGACAAAGAGCACACTCTTACCATAACCGATACCGGGATCGGTATGACCAGGGATGAGCTGATAGAAAACCTGGGCACCATAGCACATTCTGGTTCAAAAGAATTTATTCAACAACTGGCTGAAGCGGCCCGGAAGGACTTGAATTTGATTGGCCAGTTCGGGGTGGGATTTTATGCGGCGTTCATGGTGGCCAAAAAAATCCGGGTGCTGACGCAGTCCTACCATTCCGGTACAGAAGGCTGGGAGTGGAGTTCCGACGGAATCGGCAGCTACACCATCGGACCGGCGGAAGGTTTACAGCGGGGGACTAAAATAATACTGGAGCTGAAGGAAGATGCTTACGAATTTGCCCGGCCCGAAACCGTCAAGCGGATTATCAGGCAGTATTCCAGCTTCGTTCCCTTCACCATCCGGGTTAACGGGGAGCAGGTTAATACCGTTCAGGCCATCTGGACGCGAAATAAGAGCGAGATAACTGAAGAGGAATACACCGAGTTTTATAAGTTTATTGCAAATGCGTTTGACGAGCCGCTTTACCGCCTGCATTTTTCTGCTGACGCGCCGCTGGCTGTTAATGCCCTTTTATTTGTCCCTAAACAGAATTTTGAACGTTTCGGTTTTGGCAGGATGGAGCCCGGTGTGAATCTTTACTGCCGTAAAATCTTAATTCAGCAGCAGGCTGAAAACATACTGCCGGAATGGCTGCGCTTTATAAAGGGAGTCGTGGACAGTGAAGATATCCCACTGAACATATCCCGCGAAACCATGCAGGACAGCGCGCTGGTAGCCAGGCTGCGCAGGGCGCTCACAGGGCGGTTCCTCAAGTTCCTGAATGAGCAGGCCAAGGCCGAGCCGGACAAGTATGCCGAATTTTGGAGGAGTTTTGGCATTTTCCTTAAGGAGGGAGTTGCCTCCGATGTTACCTATAGGGACGAGCTGGCAAAATTGCTGCGGTTCGAATCTTCCAAAACGGAGCCGGGAAAGTTAATATCGCTGTCGGATTATATAGAGCGGATGAAAGACGGGCAAAAAGACATTTACTACATCAATGGCCCAACCCGGGAAATTATTGAGGCCGGCCCGTACCTGGAGGCTTTCCGGGCCCGGGATCTGGAAGTTATTTACACGCATGAGCCTGTTGATGACTTTGTTTTAAGCCATTTAATGGAATACGAAGGGAAAAAACTGGTATCGGCCGATCAGGCTGAACTGGAACTTCCCGTGCTGGAAGACAAATCTGGCGCGGAGCCGCTTGACAGTGAAGCGGTTAAGTCTTTGACCAGATGGCTGAAGGAAATCCTGGGGGACAAGATCAGTGAGGTGAGGGAGTCCAGGCGTTTGGTCAACAGTCCGGCAATTATCCTTAATCAGGACGGGATGATGACCAGCAGCATGCAGCGGGTGATGCAGGTGGTGAACAAGGACATCGGGGCAATTGGCAAGAAGGTTTTGGAAATCAACCCGCGCCATGAACTAATCAAGCGCCTGGCTGCATTGCGGGAAAAAGATGCCGGTTTTGCCAGGTTGGCGGCAGAGCAGATCTACGACAACGCTCTTATCTCTGCCGGCCTGCTTGCCGACCCGCGTGAAATGGTTAGCCGGATGTACCGCATCCTCGAGCGCGCTCTGGTATAAAAGGGGGAGCCCAGATGAAAAAACCGGGAAAAATTGTTGAGGGTGTTTACCTTGTAGGCGGTCAGGGATTGACTGATATGAGAGATTGCTGTGTTTACCTTGTAGATGGCGGCACCGAGCTGGCTTTAATTGATGCCGGCCTTGGCTATTCATGCGGGGATATTTTGGATAATATAAAAAAACTGGGGTTTGACACTTCTTTAATAAAATATGTGATTGCCACCCACGGGCACATCGATCACATCGGCGGCCTCAGCTACTTTCAATCGCTCGGCGCAAAGGTGGTCGGCCACGCGCTGGAACTGGACGCCATCTCTAAGGGCATGGCTCACTTGACGGCAGAGTCGTACTACGGGGTTAATTATCAGCCCGTTTCTGTCGACCTGGTCCTGAGCGGGGAAATGCAGGATGTGGCGGTCGGCAATTTAACTCTTCACTGTTTATTTACCCCGGGACATACTCCCGGCGGGATCAGCCCTTATGTTGATCTTGACGGCTGCAGGGTTTTGTTCGGGCAGGATATCCACGGGCCGTTTAACGCATCCTGGGGCTCGGACCTGGAAAAGTGGGAAATTTCAATGAAGAAGTTAATTGACTTAAAGGCTGATATCCTGTGTGAGGGGCATTTCGGTATTTATCAGCCGGCAGCAAGAGTGCGGCAGTACATTGAACATTATCTGGATCAATATGCCTGACATAAAATACGGGTTTTTTAGAGTTTAATTTAATGTTTTTTTCATGACGAAAATATGGTTTGAGTGATAGAGGAGAGCGAAGCAGTCTAAGCCTTCTAAGCTGATTGCTTAGCTCTTTTTTTATTATTTTTTAATTTCTATTTTTTTAAAAAATCTTTTGTTCCTTAACCGCAACACAGTATTAAAATGAGCGGCACTGCTATATTTTGACGGCTTGACTAAAGATAAGGAAGGCTCTTCTGAAACTAAGGAGAGAGGTCGGAAATGTTTCAAATCTGAAATCCAATGTTTCAAAAAAAGCACCTTGATAACTCACCTTCTAAAGCTGGTAAATTTCTAAAGCACTACTATTAACTGTATGACCTTAAAAACTGAACTTTCAGCCGTTTATTTGCTAATTTGTTTCCAGGAGGCGTTTGTGGCATGAACTTTGCTCAATTATCTTTGTGAATTCCAAATCTAAACAATTAAGGAGGTATCCAAAAACATGGGTAAGTATCATGCTGACTTAAGGGAGTATCTTGCCATGCTCGAGAGGAAAGGAAAACTATACAGGGTTACGAGAGAAGTAAATAAGGATACGGAGTTAATGCCAATTGTTAGATGGCAGTATAAAGGACTTCCGGAAAGTGAAAGGAAAGCCTGGTTATTTGAAAATGTAGTTGATTCAAGCGGCAAGAAGTATGAGGGCTCTGTGGCTGTCGCCATCCTGGGTGGGTCACGGGAAATTTATGCCATGGCGTTGAACACCACACCAGATAAAATTGATGAGCAATGGAATAAAGCCCTTATGAATCCGATACCGCCGGTTATTGTCGAATCTGGTCCGGTACATGAAGAGGTAAAGTATGTTGAAAGTTTCGACCGGGAGAGCGGTGGGCTCTATGAATTCCCCATACCTATTTCGACTCCGGGTTTTGATTGTGCCCCATATCTTACCTCACCCTATTGGGTAACCAAAGATCCAGAGACAGGTATTACCAATGTCGGGACTTACCGGGGGATGATCAAAGCTGCAGATCGCACCGGGATTATGACCCACCAGGCCCAGCATATCGGTATCCACCTGCAGAAGGCCAAGGCAATGGGGATGAAAACTTTGCCGGCTGCTGTTGTCCTGGGTTGTGTCCCGGTGGTCGGAATGTGCAGCGTTGCCAAGATCCCTTATGGTGTAGATGAATATGCTGTTGCTGGAGGTCTGGCCGGAGAACCGATACCTCTGGTAAAATGCAAAACTGTTGATTTAGAAGTTCCGGCTACTTCAGAAATAGTGTTGGAAGGTGAAATCCCAGTTGACATTCTTGAGCCGGAAGCACCGTTTGGGGAATATACCGGGTATATGGGCCCCAGAGCCTTAAACCATTTCTTTAATGTAAAATGTATTACTCACCGCAAGAAAGCTATTTACCAGGCCTTTATCAGCCAGTGTCCTCCCAGTGAAAGCAGTAAAATCCGCCAGATTAGTTATGAAGCAGTTATGTACAAATTTCTCAAGTATGATTGCAACATTCCCTCAATCCTCAAAGTTGCTTTCCATGAATCAAGTGGAAGCTGGGAGTATATGGTAATACAAATGAAGAAGACTAACCCCAGTCAGCCCTGGCAAGCTCTCAATGCTGCTGTTGCACTTGATCCAACAATTGGAAAGTTCATTATTGCCGTTGACGAAGATATTGATCCTCATGATCCGGATTCTGTTAACTGGGCGCTTAGCTTCCGGGTCCGGCCACACCTCGATTGCCGGATTACCACCGGAAAGTCCAGTATGCTGGATCCCTCGTCGGCACCTCCCGGGGCAACCACTAATGAAGATCGTTTCCCTGCGCCGGTTGGCACTTCTGCTATCTTGATTGACGCGACGCGTCCATTTGCCTTCCCCGCAGTTTCTTTGCCGGCTAAGGAATATATGGAAAATGCCAAGAAAATATGGGAAGAATTAGGATTGCCCAAACTTACTCCCAAAGCACCATGGTACGGATACACCTTAGGCTACTGGAGCAAGGAAAATGAAGAGGAAGCTCTTTTAGCTGTCCAGGGCAAACATTATCTTACCGGGGCCAAGCTGGCTTCTACCCGGGTTAAAATGCAGGATCTCTAAACAGAGCACTAATGGTAGGGTAGTAACTTTATTTGTGCCATTAAATCTGGGGAATTCTTTCCCCAGATAATTTTTCAGATTATCTTTTAATTAATTAATTAATTAATAAATGTGAAAGGGAGGTGGATTTCATTTGAGAAAAATCATTTTAGCCATATCAGGGGCTACTGGGGCGATTTATGGAGTCCGCTTGTTGGAAACTATTTCTTCCCTACAGGTTTTAGAGGTACATTTGGTAACCAGCCCTTGGGGCGAAAAGACAATTGCGTTGGAAACAAATTATACTCTCGATCAAGTTAAAAAAATGGCCACATTTTGTCATGATTTCCGGAATCAAGGAGCTGCAATAGCCAGTGGTTCTTTTGGTGCCGATGGCATGGTTGTTGCTCCTTGTAGTATGAAAACAGTTGCAGCAATAGCACATGGGTATGCGGATAATCTTATTGTCCGTGCAGCAGATGTTATGCTAAAGGAGCGGAAGAAGCTAATTTTGGTTCCGAGGGAAACCCCGCTAAATGAAATTCACCTGGAAAACATGCTTAAGCTGACTAGGGCGGGAGCAATAATTGCTCCTCCCATGCCTGCATTTTACAATAACCCATCAAGCCTGGAAGAGATTATTGATCATCATATTTCACGGATATTAGATTTACTTGATATTGATAATAAACTGACCCGCCGGTGGGGTAACACTGTTGTAGCATGCGAGAGCGAGATTAATGTTTTGAATCTTTGAATTTTAAATTTTTAAAACATTAAAAAAGAGTAAAAAATATAAAAATTTAGAATCTTGTGTCGTTTTTGGGTTTTAGCCTGAAAATGAATATGGGTACAAATTTTATTTTTTTTGGAAGGAGGAGTAAAATTGTTAAAAAATTCTAAAGTGTTTGGTGTTTTTCCTGACCACGGCGTACATTATCGGCAAATTCCAATAAAATTATTTAAAGATTCTAAAGTATTTGGTGTTTTGGCATTTGTTTTAATCGGCTTAATTATTGGAATAATCAAACCATTCGCTGGCTTACCTCCTCAGGGCCATTATATACTGGCAACGGTAGCTGTTGCCGTGGGTATGTGGGTTTTCCGGCCCGGCGGATTGCCTTTTACGGCAGGTTGCTCAATTTTACTTGCAGGCGGTCTTATATTTGGCCTGGGTTTTAATGTTGTAGCATCAGGATTTGTTAGTTCGGCTGTTTGGATACTGGTTCCCGCCCTCTACTTTGGGTTTGTTCTGCAAAAAACTGGTTTAGGGAAACGGATCGCTTACCTGGTGTTGAAAAGTTTTGAGCCCAGCTGGCTGTCAATGGTTGTGAGCTGGTTTATTATCGGAGTTGTCCTCTCGGCGCTGACTCCAGCTATTGCAGTGCGGATAGCGATTGTTATGCCGATTGCTATAAGTGTTGTTGAGGCCTGCAAGCTGGAATACCGTTCGAAGGGTTGTGCCTTAATTACTTTAACGGCTTGGGCTATGGCCCTTATACCTGGTAACGGCTGGTTCACTGGTTCGCTGTGGGGGCCGCTTATGTTAGGTTTCTTACCTGCTGAGCTTAAGCCGCTGGCAACTTTTGATGCCTGGTTCCAGATCATGTTCCTGCCCTGGTTTATAATTACGGTCATATTCGCAATAGTAATTTACATCTTATTAAAACCTAAAGAAGCAATCGGTATTACACGGGATACTTTTAAAGAGCAGTACGCTGCTTTGGGAAGGATAACCAGGGAAGAAATAATTGCTGCTGTTGTGCTTTTGGGTTCCCTGGTGATATTTACCACTGAGAGGATCCATCACATCCCTACTGCTGCTACGGGTTTGATAGCATTATCAGTATTGATAATGTTTAAGATAATTACTGGGCCGGATATAAGCAGTGGCATCAGCTGGGATTTATTCATGTTCTTGGGTTCAACCGTCAGTCTTTCAGCAATCTTTGTTACTGCCAAGATATCCAGTTGGATTGGGCCAATGTTGCAGCCGCCCCTTCTTTCATTAGCGGCCAATCCTCTAATATTCTTGCTTATTTTCACGTTTATATTATTCTTAATTCGCTTTATCGATGTGCCTTGGGGATTTTCTACGATCGCGCTGACCTCCACCTTGCTCGTCCCGGTATTCAATCAGTTTGGCATCCACCCCTTGGTTTCTGCTATGGCTTACCTGGTTGCCGGCAACTGTTTCTTTTTAGGTTATCAACAGCCGTTTCTGTTGCTGGCTGAAGGTATCGTGCAGGGTAAAGCATGGGCCCCCAACCATGTGTCTCAGGCTGGTTTTTTGTTTGCAATAGTAGCAATAATTACTTTGTTGGTAAGCATTCCATACTGGCGGATGCTTGGTGTTATACAGTAGTCCCTGAAACCGTAAGCTTTTAGACATAAAAAACTAAAAAAATCGGTCCAAAACCCTGTATAATAAATTTATATAAAGAAGAGGTAGTTCTCAACTTGATTATTCACATGCGGGGTGTAACGTTATTGCATAAACGCCTGGTTGTTATCTCCTGGAAGTAAATAATAAGGGAATAAGGAAAGGGCTTTGAGTATCATGTTAAGCGCCAGGGCGTTTACAAGCTCAAAGCCCAAAGCCCAAAGCCCAAAGCCCAAAGCAGATCATTTATGAGTACAGGATGTTTATAATTCCGGATTTTATTAAGGAAGGCCGTACAAACTTTTAAACCTGGATCCGTGATATTTTTGTTACAAGAAAATCATGTAACATAAAATGGATGTTTTAAGTCTAAATACTTTTTAAGTGTCCTCCTTATTTTTTCTGCAGGAAAAGTATGGTAGTTGCATGCAGGAAACAGGTAAAATTCCATTATCTGTTATATGAGGGTGCCATTTTAAAATTGTCAGGGATTCAAGGTATAAAGAAATTGTTTGCAAGGAGGCCTGATATGGAAAGTCCGGTGTTGCTGGGAATAATTTCTACCCATACTGAATTAACATCTTTATGCCTTCAAATCAGTCTGCCGGGCGTTAAACTGCTAATTAATGAAGGCGCCTTGGAAACGTCATTACAGGGCTTAAGGCTCTTTGAAGAAAAAGGAGTCGAAGCCATAGTTACTACTCGGGGTAACGCTGTGTTTATTAAGGAACACACTAACCTGCCTGTTATTTCTATTCCGGAAAATAATTTTGATATTTTTTTGCCGCTAGCCCGGGCTTTGAAAAAATATGGTCCCAATATGACTCTGTTCTTTTACAGGGAACCGCCAAAAGGATTAGATGAAATAGAGGAAGTTATGGGTTTTAAACCTAAAACCAGCATGTTTAATAATTCCCGGCATTTGGAGTCTCTCCTTGAAAAATTACGTGGTTCTGGCGAGGTGATTGTAGGCGGTGGGTTTGTCTGTCAACTCGCTTCATCTTTAGGATTTATTACTGAACAAGTAAATAGAAATAAGGAATCTGTTTTAGACGCCCTGGAAGCAGCGCGGGAACTAGCTGTAGCCCGGAGGGTGGAAAGAAAGGAAGCTTGCAGGTTACAAACTATTTTAGATTGGATTCATGAAGGGATCATTGCCACTGATGAAAGAGGGATGATAACCTTATTTAACAAGGTTGCCGAAAAAATCTTCAATTTAAAAGCAGAAGATGTTTTGGGGTGTAACAGCAAAGAAATTCTGGAAAATGTTAAGATACCGGAAACTTTATTAACTAAAGAAGCCTCTTTTGGTGAGATTATTCGTTTTGGCAACTCTGAGGTTGCTGTCAACAGGATACCTGTTTTAAATCAAAAGAAAGAGATTTCTGGGGTTGTGGCCACCGTCCAACCCATTCAGGCAATCCAGGATCTGGAGGAAAAAATAAGGAGGCAGCTAACCACAGATAGGAACGGGATACGGTATAATTTTGAGGACATTAAGGGAGAAAGCCGTGCCATTCGTTCTACTATTGAATTAGCCCAGAAATTTGCTCATACTGATGAGGCGGTTCTGATTATTGGAGAAAGTGGCACAGGAAAGGAAATGTTTGCTCAAAGCATTCACGCCGCCTCAAAAAGAAAAAATAAACCTTTTTTAGCTATTAATTGTGCAGCTATACCTGGTACACTATTAGAAAGCGAGCTCTTCGGGTATTCAGAGGGCGCTTTTACTGGTGCCCGCAAAGGTGGCAAGGCCGGCCTGTTTGAACTGGCACACGGAGGAACAATATTTCTTGATGAAATCGGCGAGATGCCTCTGGATGTACAGGCAAAGCTGTTAAGAGTAATTCAGGAAAAGGAAGTTCGCAGGGTAGGCGGAGAGCGGCTGGTGCGGATTGACGTTCGCATCATTGCAGCTACCCACAGGGACTTATGGGAATTAGTTGTCGAGGGAAAATTTCGTCAAGATTTATTTTACAGGTTAGATGTTTTGCGTCTGTTAGTACCGCCTTTGCGTCAACGAAAAGAGGATATTTTTTGTCTGGCGTTGGAATTTCTCAACAATAATGCCGGATTATCTTTAAAACAAAAAAAGATACTTGCTGGTGCTTTAGCTGAGCGGGCAGAATATGATTGGCCCGGAAATGTCCGGGAGCTGGAAAATATTGTCCGGCGGATGGTGGTATTAACCAGAGGGTTGACGGAAGCCGAATTAAAGGGGCAAGTAAAAAAGATACTTAGCCATTTTAGTTCCCTGACAGCGAAATCAGTACCGAGAGATAATATAACTGTTACTGTATCTGTTCGGGATAACTTTAAAGAAATGATTGATGATGTGGAAAAACAAGTTTTAAGATATTTTTTAGATTCTTGCGGAGGGGATCGTACGAAAGCAGCCAGAAAGTTGGGGATAGGACGAACCACTTTGTGGCGAAAACTTACGGAAGTTAATGTTAACGTAAATGATGTAAGATAAACATGTGAAAATATATTAAGGGAGAAATTTATGTGTACCATTGATTCGATAATTTTATTGAATTTGAGCCAACTGCATAATACAGAAAAAGAGTGTAGACTTGTAGAAACTGGAGGAATCTTACATGGCTGAGGAAGAAACTGCTGCCTTCCGTCCCGGTCCTGAAAGTTTAAATAAGTTTACTGTTAGAATAACCGGAATGTCTTGTGCTGCCTGTGCCGGCCGTATTGAAAGAGCGCTTTCGAAGGTGCCCGGTATTGAGGATGCCAGGGTAAACCTGGCGGTTGAGACCGCCACCGTAGTTTATCACCCTGAGCTGGTAAACACGGAAAGAATTTTTGACATTATCAAAGAAACCGGCTATCACCCGGTAACGGGGCGTGCCGAATTGAAGCTATCGGGGATAAGTTGCGCCGCCTGCGCCGCCAGGATTGAAAAAACTCTGGAAAAACTGCCCGGGGTCGTCATGGCGGCAGTTAACCTGGCTACGGAAAAGGCCGTGGTTGAATACAACCCAGCCGAAGTCGGTGTGCCTCAGATGAAGGCCGCTGTGGCCGGCGCCGGTTACCAGGCCGTTGAGGTGGGGGAGCGCGCCGCCGTCGACTTGCTCCAGGAAGAACAGGAAAAGGAAATCAGGCGGCAAAAGCTCCTGGTAGTTTTATCGGGTGTGCTGTCTGCCCCCATGCTGCTTTCCATGCTGGCGATGTTGTTAAACTTACACAGCGTAGTGCCGGCCCTTTTCCATAACCCGTACTTCCAGTTTGCGCTGGCTACCCCGGTCCAGTTTATTGCCGGGGCCGGTTTTTATAAAGATGCTTACGTGGCCCTGCGGGGGCGGAGCGCCAATATGGCGGTGCTGGTGGTTTTGGGCACCACAGCGGCCTACCTCTACAGCGCTGCTGCCACCTTCTTCCCCGGGCAAGTTGGTTCAAACGAGGTCTATTACGAATCCGGAGCGCTTATAATTACTCTGGTGCTGCTGGGGAAAACCCTGGAGGCTGTTGCGAAAGGCTGGACGTCTGAGGCTATTAAAAAACTGGTCGGCCTTCAGGCCAGGCATGCCCGTGTGATCAGAGGCGGGCGGGAGATAGAAATATTAGTGGAGGATGTGGAGGTCGGCGATATTGTCCTGGTTCGCCCCGGCGAGAAAATTCCTGTGGACGGTGTGGTGAAAGACGGCTGTTCCACGGTGGATGAATCAATGCTTACTGGTGAGAGTATTCCGGTGGATAAGAAGGCCGGGGACAGGGTCATTGGGGCTACCATTAACAAACTGGGTACATTATATTTTGAAGCGACCAGGGTGGGGAAAGACACTGCTCTGGCGCAGATCATAAAAATCGTGGAAGAGGCCCAGGGGACTAAGGCGCCGATCCAGCGCATGGCTGACGCGGTTTCAGCCTTTTTTGTCCCGGCTGTTGTTTTGGTGGCCTTTGTTACTTTTTTGGCCTGGTTTTATTTTGGCGCGCCCGGCAATTTTACCAGGGCCCTGTTGAATTTTACCGCGGTGCTGGTTATCGCCTGCCCTTGCGCCCTCGGCCTGGCTACGCCGACATCAATTATGGTAGGTACCAGCAAGGGGGCTGAAAACGGCATTTTAATCAAGAGCGGCGAGTACCTGGAGAAGGCCTGCAAGCTGACTGCGATAGTCCTGGACAAGACCGGTACCATCACAAAAGGAGAGCCGGCACTGACGGATTTGATCCCGGCAGACGGATACGATGCTGGTGAAAGGGAACTGCTGCAGGTGGCTGCTGCGGTGGAGAAGAATTCAGAGCACCCGCTTGCGCGGGCCATTGTGAGCTATGCTGAGGAAAAGGGCGTCGCACCCGGTATGCCGCAGCAGTTTAAGGCCGTACCAGGCTACGGGGTGGAGGCCGTAGTTAAAGGCAGCAGAGTGCTGCTTGGCACAAAGAAGATGATAGAAGAAAATCACATTGACTTTGGCGCAATGGCCGTTAAGGTCCAAAAGCTTGAAGAAGAGGGTAAGACCGTTATGCTTATGGCCATGGATGGTAGGCTGGCTGCTGTTATCGGTGTGGCAGACACAATCAAGGACACTTCAAAGGAAGCTGTCAGCCGGCTTAAGGAAATGGGCCTGGAAGTTTGGATGCTTACCGGGGATAACCGGCGCACTGCTGATACTATAGCCAGGCAGGTGGGGATAGAAAACGTGCTGGCTGAAGTTCTGCCGGAAGATAAGGCGGAGCAGGTTAGAAGGCTACGCGGTCAGGGTAAGGTCGTCGGCATGGTAGGTGACGGCATAAATGATGCCCCGGCTCTTGTCACTGCCGACGTAGGCTTTGCAATTGGCACCGGTGCCGACGTGGCTGTTGAGGCAGCGGGCATTACCCTGATGCGTGGGGATTTGAAAGGGGTCGTTGCTGCTATCAGACTCAGCCGGGCTACTGTTAAAAACATCAAGCAAAACCTTTTTTGGGCAATGTTTTACAACACCGTAGGCATACCTGTCGCGGCGCTCGGCCTTCTTAACCCTGTGATCGCCGCGGCGGCCATGGCTTTCAGTTCGGTATCGGTGGTATCAAATGCCCTTAGACTACGGCGTTTTAATGTTGGGTTATAATATATTTCTAAGTATAAAACATAAAAGGAGCGGATAAAATGAAACAGATCTGGGCACCGTGGCGCTCTGTTTACATCGGCGGGGAGCACGGGAACGAGTGTGTTTTTTGTCAGATACTGGAATCCGGGCAGGATGAGGATAATCTGGTTCTCATGCGGGGTGAAAAAACGTTTGTATTAATGAACCGTTACCCGTATACCAACGGCCACCTGATGGTCATACCTAAAAGACACGTGGGAGAAATTGAGGACTTAACCGATGAAGAGATGATGGAGCTTTTTAAAAATGTCCAGAAAATGGTAAAGGTGCTTCGTGCCTTTAAACCGGAAGGCTTTAACATCGGCGTCAATATCGGGAAGATTGCCGGGGCAGGGGTGCCCGGACATTTTCATATTCATGTGGTTCCCCGCTGGGGCGGGGATACCAACTTCATGTCGGTGCTCGGGGACGTGAGAGTAATATCAGAATCCCTGGAAGTTACATTTAAGAAGCTGAAGGACTCGCTGGCAAGACTAGAAAAAAGTAGTTGTGAAGATCTCGGTTTATAAATCATGAATCAGGGGTTATCGCCTTTTTATGGCGGTAGCCCTTTTGTTTTTTGGGCCAGCATATTAACATAATATGGCATAACAACATATAATAAGGGGGCGGGCATGATTTCGATCATGCCCGCCTGCTTTTCAATGCTTCAAGTCCGGGTGCCATTGTTCAAATTTCCATGACTCACCTGTTGATCTGGCCTTGTATAAGAAATATAATAAAACCAAACACCAGTTCGAGGTGATTGTGTGGAACGGGTTATCGCTCTGGCTGACATGAACTCGTTTTTTGCAAGCTGTCACCAGGCCGAAAATCCTGAGCTTGAGGGCAGGGAGGTTATTGTGGCCGGCGATCCGGAGCGCCGCGCGGGTATTGTCCTGGCCTGCTCTTATCCCTGCAAGGCGAAAGGCGTAAAGACCGGGATGGCGCTATGGGAAGCGAGGCGGCTTTGCCCGGACGCGTATTATTTTAGACCGGAACACTCGCTATATATTGATTACTCAAACAGGATATTGAAGATCATGCGTGACTTTACCGATCTGGTGGAGCCATTTTCCATTGATGAGGCTTTTATAGATTTGACCGGTATCATCCACTTGTTCGGCCCGCCTGTGGAGATCGCCATGAAAATAAAAAACAGGATCAAGTCGGAAGTGGGTGTTTTGTGCAGCATCGGCATCGGGCCGAATAAATTAATCGCGAAAATGGCAGCCGGCCTCCAAAAGCCCGACGGGCTTACCGTACTGGAGACTGTTGAGGACTACAGGAAGGCTTTTTACCCCAGGCCGGTGCGGGATTTATTCGGGGTCGGCCCCAGGTATGAGCGCCATTTGAGTTACTTCAACATTCACACCATTGGGGACCTGGCGGGTTTTCCGGTAGAAATATTGAAAAAACGCTGGGGCAAAAATGGTGAAATGCTCTGGTACAGTGCAAGGGGCATTGATTATTCTCCGGTTACTCCCACTTCCCTGGATACTTCCAGGAGCATAGGTCGGCAGAAAACCCTGCCCCGAGACCTGCGGGGCTTGGCGAAGATTAAAGTGGTTATTCTGGAGCTTGCCGAGATGGTTGCCAGGCGTGTCCGCCAGGACGGTTATGTAGGAAAGACGGTTCTTTTAACACTCCGGGATACGCAGCTCAATTTTTTCTCCAGGGGCATGAGCATGAAGGAACATACCGATCTTCCCGGCGATATCTACCAGACTGCCTGCGCCCTCCTGGAAAAACACTGGGATGAATCCTGGCCGGTGAGGCTGGTGGGTGTGACGCTGGGCAACCTGGTCAAGAAGGAGTACCAGCAGTTCGACCTCTTCGGCTGGAAAGAGCGCCAGATAAAACTGGTCAATGCCTGTGACGCCATCCGGGACCGGTTTGGCGAGTCCGCGATTTTTAGAGGAATCTCATTGCTGGAGGAGAGCTTGAGGGGAGCTGAAGAGATTAAAAAAGGACATGGCTGCATAAAAAGGCGGTCCGCGGAGCAGTTTTCAGGCAGCACTTTGGGGGCAGGGATCTCATCCCCATGTGGGGAACTTAAAATGGTATTAAGGAGAAAAGATGCTTTGGGTGTGGTAAAATGGAGAAATTAAACACGATAAGCCCTAAACCGAAGCCGCCGGTTAAGTGGGCAGGCGGCAAAGGGCAGCTGGTATCACAATTTGAACCTTTATTTCCAAAGCAAAAGTATGATTTATATATTAAGCCATTTTTCGGCGGCGGAGCCGTATTCTTCCATATATTGCCTTTGTCGGCTATACTTATAGACAATAACCCGGAGCTGATTAATTTTTACATTATAGTAAGGGACGAACTGCAGGCTCTTTTAGCAGACCTGGAAAAACATCAAAATGATAAGGAATATTACTATAGCATACGTGACCTTGATCCGGATAAAATGGACGCTGTGAGCCGGGCTTCCAGATTCCTTTACCTCAATAAAACAGGATATAATGGTCTTTGGCGAGTTAATAAAAAAGGGAAACATAATGTACCTTTCGGGTGCTACAAAAACCCCAGGATAGTTGATAAAGAGAACCTCCTGCAGGTCAGCAGGGTTTTGCAGCATGCTGAAATTGTCCCTGGTGATTTCAGTAAAGTTTTAGATTTTGCCTTGCCAGGTGCTTTTATATACCTTGATCCGCCTTATTACCCTCTTTCTGAAACGGCTAATTTCACCAGTTATACCTCTAATTCTTTCGGAGAGGATGACCAGCGGCGGTTGGCTGAGGTATTCAAACAGTTGGATGAAAGAGGCTGCCAGATTATGTTAAGTAATTCTGATACGTCATTTATCCGCAAGCTTTACAAAGGATACGATATCAAAGTTGTCTATGCAAGAAGAGCAATTAACTGCTGTGCAGAAAAACGGGGTCCAGTAGCAGAGCTTGTTATCAGAAACTATATTTAATTCAAAGCCGTAACAAGCCCGCAGAGGTGCTCAAAAAAACAGCAAAAGCTGCTGTCAAGCAGGAAATCGCCAGCATTACGTCTAATATGCAAGAAAAAGATTGCCTGCATACTGTAGTATAAAAACACATAAACTTAGGGGAATACCGGTGGGGGTTTAAAAGTTATGATTGCCATTGCAGCGCTCCTGGCTTTCGGTTCCTCAATCTTATCATTTCTAATCTCCTGGCAAGTAAAGTATGTTGTGCCGGAAATCTGGCCGGTTACCAAGTACAACCTGATAATATTACCCTTGACATTTATAGCTAATACGGCTTTAGGGCTGGCTTTTGTCCGGGCGCATGGGGTGACTAAAAATCTGCCGTTGCTGGTGGCCGGCCAGTCTTTTTTGTACTACTTATTTGTGCTGGTTTTTTCGGTGCTGTTGGTGAATGATAAAGTTCCGGTGGGCCGGGCAATTGCCGGGTTCGTGCTAATGGCGGTTGGAGCATATTTGCTAAAAAACTAGTGGGTCATACAGGAAGATGCCTCGGGAAAATCTGGTATTGCAGAAAGCATGTGCTGAAAAAGGAGATTCGTAGAATGAGACAGTTTCTTATTACATCGGCAACAAGGAAGCGCCTGATTGGTAAGGCAATAGCAGCACATCCTGAAATACGAAAAGCCCTTGATTGCGGCACTGTTGTAATCGTGGCAGGTACAACAAACGGCTATGTAGCAGAAGAAATTTTTGCAACTATTGGAGGCATAGCAGGCTTCAAAAGAAATCGGTTCTTTCGTGGCATCACCCTTCCGCCTGCTTATCCGACGACTGATGACTGGCGGCTGCCAGATGAGAGCAAGTTTCCCGGTGATGTGGTCATCACCAATGGGGTTTGGCAGAGGGGTAAAACGATTTTTGATGTTGTAGACGACCTTAAAGAGGGCGATGTTATCCTGAAGGGGGCCAATGCTCTTGATCTGAATCGAAAGCGGGCAGCCATTTACATCGGTCATCCTAAAGGAGGAACAATTGCAGTCGCGTTGCAGGCCGTGATTGGACGCCGCGTGAGTCTGATTCTGCCCGTCGGGCTGGAGAAGCGTATTTCTGGTGACCTTGATGACCTGGCAAGAAAATTAAACGCGCCCGGGGCGCTGGGACCACGTCTTCTTCCTGTACCAGGTCATGTATTTACAGAGATTGACGCCCTTGCGCTGTTGACCGGTGCATCGGCGGAGTTGGTTGCAGGCGGTGGTGTTTGTGGAGCTGAAGGCAGCGTTTGGCTGGCTGTGAGCGGCGAACCAGAGCAGGAAGCAGCAGCAGAAAGTCTTTTAAGTTCGATCATGCATGAGCCACCATTTATTCTTTGATGAACAAAAGCGATATGAAGCTGAAAATGTGTATTGCCGGTTAATTGCTTGAACTATGTGGGCTGTGATGATTACTGTAATGAGTATAGAACGTGCTCTTCAGGGTACTAATAGAACTACCTTGACGCAAAAAATCCAACGTGGTAAACTTCCCTAAGAAGCCCTTATCTGTTTTGGCCTTTGTGGTATGGTTAACAAAAGCACTAACCCAATAGAAAAATCAATAAACTCTTGGCAAATCGGGGTTTTTAAGCGGGCGTGGCGGAATGGCAGACGCGCTGGACTTAGGATCCAGTGGGGGCGACCCCGTGCGGGTTCAACTCCCGCCGCCCGCACCAGTAAAATCAAGGCTTCCGGGGTTTTATAAATCCCGGAATTTCTATTTTAAACCCTTAGTAATTCAATTTTTAGAGCAAAGCCAGAAACAGCAAGCATTTCGGGTTTTTAAAAAGTACTTCCTAGTCCGTTACCCTTGTTACCGGTCAGCATGGAAAAAATTTTAACAGGGGCCGCATCCCTGCTAGTGTTAATAAAAGAGGTTTTCTTTACTTCCCGCCCTGCGTTTTGGCAGGGCTTTTTTCTTTGCTTGATTCTGGCACTTGAATTCGTTGGCCTCGCTATCCTCAACTTTTGGGAACTGGTTTCCTGCCGCTGTTTGGTGACACTAAAACCATTATATGGGGAGGAAAAATATCTTTTATGTAGAATAATATACTAAGATTAATTTCGGTGTCCATGGTATCCATAATTTACTATGAGGACTTAACCTCCAAGGATGGTTGAACGCCACGGCTTTATGTCCATAATGATGCCAGGGCTGCGGTGCCGGCCATCTGATTAGTTTTTGTTGTGGCCGGCAAAAGGTTTCTTTTTTTGTCCTCGGGAAAGGAGCTGGTTATAATTGTAAAACCTTGAGCTTGTCGGAGGAGATTGTGATTTTAAAATGAAAGGAGGGGGTTAGCAGCAGTTAAATAATTATATAGACATATATAGAAAAACGTAGTATAATGTGCTTATCATGGAAAAACTTTATCCGATGCACGAAGCAGAGAAG
>JGI12104J13512_1001400_pt1 | contig 17902 bp, 21 predicted proteins | sample TerdegcTABiofilm_FD_13512 | JGI IMG/M metagenome (IMG submission 13512)
AATTTAGATATAAATAAAATGATAGAGATTGTTAGAATTTTTAAATTTATGAAGTGCTACGAAAATTTAGTAAATTGTTGGATTTTTTTAGGATTTATAACCAATAAAAAGGTATAATTTTAAATTATGAAAGGAGATATTATAAAAAAATTTTTAGTATTTTTGTTTTCTTTTATATTATTTCTTTCTTTTCTTACTCTTAACATTGTTAAAATAGATGCAAAGGAAGTTAAAATTTTAGATAATTCAGGACCCTCCTATTTCGAGGATGCAACCTATTATCTTGGGAAACTATATGGAATAAAAAGTGATCCTGAGATATTAAAAGAATATGAAAATCTGTTTTCAGTATACAAAATTGTTGACAAATTAACATAAATAAATATAATGAAATTTGTTATGGATATAAATTCAATTATTGATGCACTTAATCTAACAATCTTTTCTTCAGGTAAAGAGAAAATTGTTGAAAATGGATATACTTCAGATTTGCTATCAGTTGTACTTGCAAAAGCACCAAAAAAATCTTTATGGATAACTGTTCAAAGACATCTAAATATAATTGCAGTTGCTTCAATTAGAGAATTAACTGGAATAATAATTTGCAATAATCTAATTCCTGATGAAGAAGTTATAAAAAAATCAAATGAAGAGGGATTGTGGTTGTTGGGAACTGAACTCGATCCATTTACAATATCAGGTAAACTTTATAAAATTTTGAAAGATGGGTAAATTTATGGCAGATTTGCATATTCACTCAACTCTATCTCCTTGCGGAAGTTTAGAGATGTCACCAAAAAAAATTGTTCAAAAGGCAAAAGAGATCGGACTTAACTTGATCTCTATTACAGATCATAATTCAATAGCAAATTCAGCTGTCATTCAAAAATTATCATATGAAAATGGAATTGAATATCTCTTCGGTATGGAGGTCCAAACAGAAGAAGAGATTCATGTTCTTACATATTTTGATAAATATTCTGATTTATATGAAGTTTGGAATATAGTTTATGATGGATTGCCAGATATAAAAAATAATCCAGATTATTTTGGAGATCAAGTTATTGTTGATGAAGATGAGAATATAATTGGATATGAAGATAAATTATTAATTAACTCTTCAAAAATTTCTTTTAAAGAACTCTTCAATGTTGTAATAGAAAGAGATGGAATTTTTATACCAGCCCATATTGATAGAGAAACATTTAGTTTAATTTCACAACTTGGCTTTATTCCACAAGATATTGATATAAAATTTGTTGAGATATCTTATTCAAAAGAAAAAGAAGATTTTCTAAAAGATTATCCAGATTATATAAAATATATTTTTATTTCTTTTTCAGATGCTCATTTTTTAGATGATATAGGGAGAGGTTATACTATTTTTGAGTATAAAAATGAAAAAATTGATTCACTTACAAAAATTTTTAATAAAGAAAATAAAATTTCAATTATAAGGAGGTTTAAATGTTAAAAACAGTTCGCATTCCAGACAATGAACAGTATAGGGAATTAAAACAATTTATTGATGAGAAAAAAGATGAAAAAGGTGCAATTCTTGATGTTCTTTATAAGGCTCAAGAACTTTTTGGTTATATTCCCTATGAAGTACAATACTTTATATCAGAAGAGATGAAAGTTCCAATTTCACAAATTTATGGAGTTATTACCTTTTACCATTTTTTTAGAACTCAACCTGTTGGTAAATATTTAATCAATATTTGTCTTGGTACAGCTTGTTATGTTAAGGGTTCAGAAGATATTCTTAAGGCTCTTTCAAAAGAGCTTAAAATTAATACTGGAGAAACAACATCTGATAGACTTTTTACTTTGACAACAGCAAGATGTTTTGGTGCCTGTGGCTTGGCTCCAGTTATGAATATTGAAAAAAATATTCATGGTAGGCTAAATGCTCAAAAAGCCTTAAATGTTATTAGAGAAATAAAAGAAAAAGAGTTAAAAAAAGAAACTGATAATGGATGAACTTTCACTTCACATAATTGATATAGTTCATAATTCTGTTTCTGCTTGCGCAAAAAACATTGAAGTAATAATAATAGATAATGATGAGCAAGATATTATTTCTTTTGAAATAATAGATGATGGTAAAGGTATGGATGAAGATATTTTAAAAAAAGTAGAAGATCCTTTTTTTACTACGAGAAGCAAAAAAGTTGGTCTTGGAATTCCTTTACTCAAGCAACTTGCAGAATCAACAGGAGGATTATTTGAAATTAAAAGTAAAAAAGGAGAAGGTACAAGAGTGAAAGTTGTTTTACCTAAATCTAATCCAGATGTTCCACCTTTAGGAGATTTATACAGTACAATTTTAAATTTATTATACATTGAAGATATAAATATTAAGATTGTTTATATTAAAAATAATATAGAAAAAAGTATTGAATCAAAAAGAATTAAAGAGATATTGGGAAATACACCATTATCACATCCAGAAATTATTAAATTTTTAAGAAACTATATTAAAGATGAATTTAATTTAAAGGAGGTAAATAATGAAACTTGAAGATTTAAGGAAAATAAGAGAAAGAGTTCAGGATGAGATGAGATTAAGGGAAGGGGAGGCAAGAGTAAAAATAATAGTTGAAATGGGAACAACAGGTATATCTTCTGGTGCGAGAGAAATTCTTAAAACTTTTCTTGATGAAATTGAAAAAAGAAATTTAAAAGATGTTGTAGTATCTCAAACTGGTGAGAAGGGGCTAATCACTCATCAACCAATTGTAAGGATCGAAGAGATTGGAAAATCATCTGTAATTTATGGAGATGTGACACCAGAAATAGCTAAAAGAATAATCGAAGAACATATCATAAAAGGGAATCCAGTTTTTGATTACATAATTCAGACAGGAGAACCAATTGTCGAGAAAAAAAATGAAGAAGGGAAATAGGAGGACAAGATGCCAAAAAGGTTAGATGTAATAATTTGTGGTGGTACAAACTGTTCATCATCTGGTAGTTTAGAAATAAGGGAAAGATTAGAGCAGGAGTTAGAGAAAAGAGGTCTCAAAGAAGAGGTTAATGTTTTGATTTCTGGATGTATGGGTTTATGTCAACTCGGTCCAAATATGGTTGTTTATCCAGATGAAGTTCACTATATAAGAGTGACAGAAGATGATATACCAGAAATTGTTGAGACTCACTTTTTAAAAGGAAGGGTTGTCAAAAGATTACAGTGGATGCCTTCTGATGTTGATAGATTTTATAAAAAGCAGCATAAAATAATAACTGCAAATTGTGGAGTAATTGATCCAGAAAATATAGATGAGTATATTGGTGTTGGAGGATATGAAGCACTTGCAAAAGTTTTAAATGAAATGACACCTGAGATGGTTATAGAAGAGGTTACAAAATCAGGTCTTATAGGAAGGGGTGGTGCAGGTTTTCCAACTGGTCTTAAATGGAAATCAACAAGAGAATCTAAGGGTGATGAAAAATATGTAGTATGCAATGCAGATGAAGGGGACCCTGGTGCTTTTAAAGATAGAGCAATTCTTGAAGGTGATCCACATTGTATTATTGAGGCAATGGCAATCGCAGGATATGTTATTGGAGCTCAAAATGGATATATTTATGTTAGAGCAGAATATCCACTTGCAATAAAAAGGTTGAATATTGCTATAGAACAGGCAAAAAATTATGGTTTGCTTGGAAAAAATATTTTTGGTACAAATTTTAACTTTGATATAGAATTAAGAATGGGTGCTGGAGCATTTGTTGCAGGAGAGGAAACTGGTCTTATCTCTTCTATAGAAGGACAAAGAGGAATGCCAAAGCAAAAACCCCCTTATCCTGCTCAAAAAGGAGTCTGGGGGAAACCAACACTTATAAATAATGTTGAAACTCTTGCGAACATAAGACATATAATATTGAATGGTGGTGATTGGTATAGCTCAATGGGGACAGAAAAAAGTAAAGGAACAAAACTTCTCTGTCTTACAGGAAAAGTAAAAAATACTGGTTTAATTGAAATTCCTTTTGGTATAACACTTGGAGAAATAGTTTTTGATATTGGAGGAGGAATACCAAATGATAAAAAATTTAAAGCAATTCAGATGGGTGGACCTTCTGGTGGTTACATAACTCCTGAGTCTTTAAATACTCCAACGGATTATAAAGAGATAGAGAAACTTGGTGCAATAATTGGCTCTGCTGGAATGATAATTCTTGATGAGAATAACTGTATGGTAGATATGGCAAAATTTTTTATAGATTTTACACTATCTGAATCTTGCGGACAATGTACACCCTGTAGAGATGGACTATTGAGAATGAAGGAAATTCTTAATAGAATTACAAAAGGATATGGCAAGTTAGAGGATCTTGACGAGCTTGAAAGATTAGCGAAAACTATTAGAGCAACATCTTTATGCGCATTAGGAGGTACAGCACCAAATCCTGTATTGACTGGGTTAAAATATTTTAGAGATGAGTTTATAGAACATATTATTGATAAAAAATGTAGAGCGGGTGTTTGTGCTTCTCTATTTTATGCTCCTTGTGTTAATGCTTGCCCTGCTGAGGTTGATGTATCTCGTTATATTGCATATATGGGTGATGGAAAACTTAAAGAAGCATATCTTGTTCATATGGAGAATAATCCATTTCCAAGTGTCTGTTCAAGAGTGTGTCCAGCATTCTGTGAAAGGCCATGTGAAAGAGGTAAATTTGATGAACCAATTGCAATAAGAGAAGTTAAAAGATTATTCTCTGATTGGGCTAATGAAGTTAACTTTCAGTTTTCACCTCCAGATAATCCAAAAAAAGAGAGAGTTGCAATTATTGGTTCAGGCCCAGCTGGATTAAGTTGTGCTTTCTATTTAACAAGGTTAGGATATAAACCTACAGTTTTTGAATCTTTACCCTTACCAGGTGGAATGATGATGTATGGGATTCCTGATTATCGTTTACCAAAAGATACTCTAAAAAAAGAGATAGATAGAATTGTGAATGCAGGTGTTGAATTGATTTTGAATAATGAGATAAAAAGCATAAATGAACTGAAAGAAAAAGGTTTTGATGCTGTATATATTGCTGTTGGAGCTCATGAATCATTGAAAATGGGAATAAAAGGAGAAGATTTAGAAGGTATTGTAGGTGGAGTTGAATTTTTAAGAAAAATAGCTATTGATAAAAACTATAATTTAAAAGATAAAAAGGTAGTTGTAGTTGGTGGTGGTTCAACAGCAATGGATGCTGCAAGAGTTGCAATTAGACTTGGTGCGAAAGAAGTTAAAGTTGTTTATAGAAGATCAAAAGAAGAGATGCCAGCACAAAAAATTGAAGTTACTGAAGCAGAGGAAGAAGGGGTTATCTTTCATTTTTTGACAAATCCAGTTGAATTTATTGGCAATGGAAAAGTTGAAAAAATAAGATGTATTAGAATGGAGTTCAAGGGATTTGATAGAGCTGGAAGAAGAAGACCAGTACCAATCGAGGGTTCAGAGTTTGAAATTGATGCAGATTTAGTTCTTTTATGTTTAGGTCAAAAACCTATAATTTCAAAATTCAAAGATGAGATAGAGATAAATAATGATGACACAATAAAAGTAAATCCAAAGACTCTACAAACAAGCTTAGATTATGTATTTGCAGGTGGAGATAGTGTTCTTGGTCCATCAACAGTTATTGAATCAGTTGCTCAAGGTAGAAAGGCAGCAATAGAGATCGATAAATATTTTGGATATGATGGAAACTTTTCATTTTCAGAAAGAAGGGTAGTTGAAACACATTATGATGAAGAGAAATATTTAAAATCGATAAGTAGGAAATCCCCAAAAGTTATAGAGATTGAAGAGAGGATTAAATCATTTATTGAAGTTAATAAAGGACTTTCCTTAGAAGATGCTATTGAAGAGGCAAAAAGATGTCTTAAATGTGATAGAGATAAAGTTGTTTATAAAGAGCAAGAAAAAGAGAAAAAGGAGAAAGTTTTAGATAAGGTTAAGAATTTTTAAAACTTTAATAAACATTTATTAAGATGTTTAAAAAATTAATTATTATGAGGTCTTTGAAAAAATTATCCATACAGTCATTCCCATGGAAGCGGAAATCTATATTATTGTTGGTATCACTGGATTTCCACTCGAAAGCGGGAATTAGAATGACAAAATAGAGTGTTTCTCAGGCCTCTTTTTTAAATATATTGACAAATTTGAAAATTATTATAAAATTTAAAAGAAAAAAAGGGAGGTGAGAATAAGTTCCAAAAAAAACAGCAAAAAAATTTAAAAAACCTTACAAAAAGGAGGGTTTAGATGTTTAAAAAAGTTTTAGCAGTAATGTTAGTACTGCTGTTATTAGTTGGTTTTGGTGCATGGGGTAGTGTTTTTGCTCAAGCGAAATTCCCTGATGTACCTGAAAGTTATTGGGCTTACAAAGAGATTAATAAACTTGTTGAACTTGGTATTTTAAAAGGTTATCCAGATGGGACTTTTAAACCAGGAAATAATGTTACAAGAGCAGAATTTGCCACAATGGTTGTTCTNGCAAAGAAATTAACTCTTATTTCTCCTGCAACACCAACATTTAAAGATGTTCCAACCAATCACTGGGCATACAAACAAATTGAGACAGCAGCAAAAGCAGGATATCTTAAGGGTTATCCAGACGGAACATTTGGTCCAAGTAGAAATATTACACGTCAAGAAATTGCTGCGACTTTAGTGAATGTTTTAGGTTTAACCCCTGAAGCCTCAAAAATCACTGAACCTGTTTGTTTAGCAAATGATGAGAATAAAATTGCAAGTTGGGCAATTGGTGCTATGACTATAGCTGTAAGACCAAAAGTACAAATTCTGAAATGGGATAAAGATAGAAACATTCGTCCAACTGCTAACGGAACAAGAGCAGAATGTGCTTTTGGAGTTTATCAGATTCTATATCCACCAACAGCGAACACAAAGAAGACAATGTCAATAGTAAACGAAGAAGGACCAGAAAGCTTTATGACTTTAACTTCAGATAGTGCATATACTGCAATGGCAGTTTCTTTCTTACATAGTGGTTTAATTGGTGCTCATCCAAGTGGAACAATGTATCCAGAGATGGCAGTTGCTGTTCCAAGCGAAGCAAATGGATTACTTAAAATTGATAAAGCAAATGGAACCATGGAAGTCACATATAAACTTCGTAAAGGTATAAAATGGTGGGATGGAACTGAAGTTACTGCAGATGATATTATGACAAGTTACAAGATGATTATGGCACCTGAAGTTGCTGTTGTATCAAGATGGCCTCAAGATGAGATTACAAAAATTGAAAAAGTTGATAACTATACTGTTAAAGCAACTTATAAAATTATGAATATCTACTGTTTACTTGGTTGGAGTATATATCCATCTAAAATATTCAAAGATTTGGTTGAAACAAATCCAGGAGCAATAAATGCACATGAGTTTAATTTAAAACCAATGTATGCTGGACCATATAAGATTAAAGAATATGTTGAAGGACAATATATAATATATGAAAAGAACAAGAATTGGTTTGGTGGAGAGCCAGTATTAGATACCATTACTGTTAGATTTATACAGGATACAAATACAATTTTAGCTAACTTACTCACTGGAACAATTGATATGGGACAACAGGTACTTTTAATTGACCAAGCAAAGCTATTTGAGCAGAGAATGGGGAAAGATTTTAATGTATATTATGTTCCAGGAACAGGTGGTGGAATAATGCAAATCAACCATGAGTCAGTGTGGTTTAAGGATAAAAGAGTAAGACAGGCATTTATGTATGCAATTGATAGAGCTGAAGTAACAAGAAGAGGAGGAGTTGGATTAGAGCCTTATAGATCATGTTTACCACCAGGTTCAAGAGATTGGATACCTGTACTTGACAAATATAACTGGACAGATAAGAATGTTGAAATTGCAAATAAATTACTTGATGAAGCAGGTTGGAAGATGGGATCTGATGGAATTAGAATTCTTCCAGATGGAACAAAAGCGATTTTAAAGATACCATATGCAGTAGGCGCAGCATTCAGAGAAAGAGAAGTAACTGTAATGGAACCAATGCTAAAGAAAGTTGGTATAAAAGTTGAACATAACCCTATGGACTTCAATGCATTATTAGATAGTGAGGATAAAGGAACATACACAATTGCGCTTCATGGTGTTATGTATGATGTTATTGATCAAAGTGCCGCAATTAATCAATTCCATTCAAAGTTTATACCAACAGAAGAAAATGGTTGGTCAGGTCAGAATGTTGTTAGATATAGTAACCCAGAAATGGATAAGGAGATAGACTTTGTTACAAGTGAACTCGATGCTTCCCTTTGTTCACCACATTATAAGAGAATTCAGGAGATATTTGCAGAAGATATCCCAACCATTTATCTTGAAAATAGACAGTATCCTGACATTGTGAGGAAGGGTTTTGTTAATTACGACTTCCCAGTAGGTGGAACAATTTATGTTTCATGGAACTGCCCATTCTGGTATTGGGGTGTTAATTAATTTTAGGTTAGAATAGGTTATTGCCCCAGCGATAATCGCTGGGGTTTTTTTTTAAAGAGGTGAATAGATATGAGAAATTATATCATTAGAAGACTTTTACAAATGATTCCTCTTATTTTAGGAATCTCTTTTTTGGTTTTTATTATTTTAAGTCTTACTGGTGATCCATTTGCTGCTTTAATGGAAAATCCAAGAGTAAAAATAGAAGATATAAGACGTTTACAACACCAATGGGGTTTTGATTTACCTGTATATTTAAGATATTTCAAATGGTTATTTTCCATTTTTAAAGGAGATTGGGGTCCGTCACTTCTTTATCCTGGAAGAATGTCTTACGATGTTGTTATGGCAAGAATTCCTGTGACACTTCAAGTTATGGGGATATCATTTCTTGTAGCTCTAATAGTTGCGATACCAATCGGAATTTATTCTGCAGTTCATCAATATTCTTTTGCTGATTATTTAGTGACTTCTTTGTCATTTTTTGGAATGTCAATGCCTACATTCTGGTTTGGTTTAATGCTGATGATTTTATTTTCCTTAGTCATTCAAATAAATGGCATGCCACTTTTACCTCCCGGTGGAATTATGACGCCTGGTATTTTGAGTGAACCTTTCTGGGTTCGATTTGTTGATCGATTGAAATATTTAGTTATGCCTGTTATTGTTCTTGCTTTTAATTCTATGGGTCCTTGGTCGAGATATATGAGATCTTCTATGTTAGAGGTTGTAAGACAGGATTATATAAGAACCGCAAGAGCAAAAGGACTTTCGGAAAGAGTCGTAATATATAAACATGCCTTAAGAAATGCTTTGATACCAATAGTTACACTTGTTGCTCTTTCTATTCCTGGTATTGTTAGTGGAGCAGCAATAACTGAATTTGTTTTTAATATTCCTGGTATGGGGCAATTAACTCTTAATGCTATTACTAAAAATGATTTTCCAACTGCAATGGTCTGTCTTTTACTTATTGGTTTTCTTACAATATTCTTCAATCTTGTTGCAGATATCGTATATGCTATTGTTGACCCAAGAATTAGGTATGCATAAATAAGGAGGTAATAATGGCAAGAGATATAACTACAGAAGAAGCAAGAGAAGAATTAATATCTCCAGAAGAATTTAGTTACTGGAAAATGGTATGGAAGAGATTAAGAAAACATAAGCTCGCTATGGTTGGAATGTATATGCTTATAGTAATAATTATCATATGCTTAATAGGACCATTAATTTATAGAGTAGATCCTAACTATCAAATAGAGGGTCCCTATGAATTACTAAGCCCTGGGGCTGTTGATCCCAATGGTGTTAGACATCCCTTAGGAACTGATGATTTTGCAAGAGATGTTTTAGCAAGATTATTATATGGAGGTAGAGTCTCGCTTCTTATAGGATTTAGTGCTTCAATTTCTGCCGCTCTTGTTGGTGCTGTTATTGGACTTATTTCAGGTTATTACGGAAAAACTATTGATAATATACTTATGAGAATTACAGATATATTTTTGTGCCTTCCAACAATTCCTCTTCTTATTGCTCTTGCATCAGTTATCGGTAAGGGAATTTTACAACTTATATTCGTAATAGTTGTTTTTGGATGGATGACAGATGCTAGACTTGTGAGAGGTGTTATCCTTTCTTTAAAAGAACAGGAGTTCACCGAAGCAGCAAGAGCTATCGGCGTTCCTCCTTCAAGAATTATGTTTAAGCATCTCCTACCAAATACACTGGCTTATATTATAATAGGTACTACTCTTGGAATTGGTAGTTCTATTATTTATGAGGCTTCGATTAGTTTTCTTGGCTTTGGCGTTCAAGCCCCTACTGCAAGTTGGGGTAATATGCTCCAAGGTGCACAAAATTATATTTGGAGAGCACCATTTCTTGTTTTTTATCCAGGAATTCTAATCTTCATAACTGTACTTGCTTTCAATTTCTTTGGAGATGGTTTGAGGGATGCACTTGATCCGAGATTGAAACTTTAAAGGAGATTATTATGAAAGATGATATTCTTGTTCAGACAAAAGATTTACAAACTTTTTTTTACACAGATGAAGGAGTTGTAAGAGCAGTTGATGGAGTTGATATAAAGATAAGTGTTGGAGAAACTCTTGGCCTTGTTGGAGAATCTGGATGTGGAAAATCAGTTACATCTCTTTCTATAATGAGATTAATACCTTGGCCACCTGGAAAAATTGTTGGTGGAGAGATTTGGTTTAAAGGTGAAGATATTCTTAAAAAAAGTGAAGAAGAGATGAGAAGAATAAGAGGTAGTCAAATTTCTATGATCTTCCAGGAACCTATGACATCCTTAAATCCTGTTTTTACTGTTGGATATCAAATAAGTGAAGCAGTTTTAGTACATCAAGATGTAACAGAAGAAGAGGCAAAAAAAAGAGCAATTGAAATGCTTGATTTGGTAGGAATTCCAGATCCTGAAAAAAGATATAATGAATACCCACATCAGATGTCAGGTGGAATGCGACAGAGAGTTATGATTGCTATGGCTTTGTCCTGTAATCCAGATTTACTCATTTCTGATGAAGCAACAACAGCACTTGATGTTACAATTCAAGCACAAATACTTGAACTTATGAAAGATTTAAAAAGAAAAATTGGAATGGCAATTCTTTTAATCACACATAATCTATCAGTTATTGCTGAAATGGCTGATAATGTTGCAGTTATGTACTCTGGAAAGATAGTTGAATATTCAGATATAAAAACAATTTTTAAATCTCCTCAACATCCATATACTTATGGACTTCTTAGTTCAATTCCACTTGTTACAAAAAAAAGAGTGAAAGGAGAAAAATTACCAATAATAGAAGGTGTTGTTCCTAATCCTTATCATCTACCAACAGGTTGTTATTTTAATCCAAGATGTCCATATTCAACAAAGATTTGTAGAGAAGAAGATCCTAAAATTGAAGAGGTAGCACCTGGTCATTTTGTTAAATGTTGGAACTACCTAAAACCAGGAATGGGAGTATAAAATGAGTGAACCATTAGTTAGTGTAAAAAACTTAAAAAAATATTTTCCAATCCATGGAGGAGTTCTTGGAGGAGTTATTGCACATGTGAAAGCTGTTGATGATGTTTCTTTTGATATTTATGAAGGTGAAACCTTAGGTCTTGTTGGTGAATCAGGTTCAGGAAAAACAACAATTGGTAAAACAATTTTAATGCTTTATCCTCCAACTTCAGGTGATATAAATTTTCAAGGTACATTAATAAATAAGTTGAAAGGTGAAGAGTTAAGAAGATTGAGAAGAAATTTTCAAATAATATTCCAGGATCCATATGGCTCTCTAAATCCAAGAATGCCAATTTCTGAAATAATTGGAGAACCCTTAGTTGTTCATAATATTTACAAAACAAGAAAAGAGATTCTTGATAGAGTAGTTGAAGTAATGGAGCTTGTTGGTTTGAGACCTGAATATATAAACAGATATCCACATGAGTTTTCAGGCGGTCAAAGACAGAGAATTGGGATAGCAAGAGCAATAATTTTGAATCCAAAATTTGTTGTTTGCGATGAACCAGTTTCTGCTCTTGATGTTTCTATCCAATCCCAGGTGATAAATCTTTTAAATGATCTCCAAGAAAAACTAAATCTAACATATCTATTCATTGCACATGATATGGCAGTTATAAGACATATGAGCGATAGAATAGTTGTACTCTATCTTGGCAGAGTTATGGAGATAGCTGCAAATGATGAACTTTTTGATAGCCCACTTCACCCATACACTCAAGCACTACTCTCTTCAGTTCCAATACCAGATCCTGAAATTAAAAAAGAAAGAGCAGTATTACAAGGTGATATACCATCTCCAATTAACCCTCCAAGTGGTTGTGTATTCCATACAAGGTGTCCAGTAGCAATGCCAGTTTGTAGAGAATTAATACCAGAACAAAGAGAAATAAAGAAGGACCATTTTGTTTCCTGTCATGCTGTAAAATAGGAAAAAAAGGGGGAGGTAATCCTCCCCTTTTAAAATTTTGAACTTAATTGTAAAAGTAACTCCAAATTCAAAGAAAAATTCAATAAAAGAATACAAAGATAATGTTCTTTATATTAATATATCTAAACCTCCGGTTGAAAACAAAGCAAATGACGAATTAATAAAATTTCTTGAAGACATTTTAAATATTAAGGGGATAAAAATAATATCTGGTCAAAAAAGTAAAAATAAATTGTTATACATTCCATTAGAAGAAAAAATCTTAAAAGAAAAAATAGAAAAATTATTGCGATAATTTGATATCATAAAATTATGAAATTTTATTATTTTATATATTTTTTAATTTTTACATTGATTTTTACTTTTCTTGATAGAATTTCAAAATATTTGGTAGTTAAAAATTTAGATTATAGTGAAACAGTTCATATATTTAAAGACCTATTAAAATTTGAAAAAGTTGAAAATAGAGGAGGAATTTTTGGTATATTTCCTGAGGGTAGATACTTTTTTATAATAATATCATTTGTTGCTTTAATGCTTCTTTTATATTTTTTTATTAAAATAGAACCTAAAACTTTTTTTATAACATTCAATATTTCTTTAATTTCCTCAGGAATTTTAGGAAATTTAATTGATAGATTAAAATATGGATATGTCATAGATTTTATAAGCGTGAAAAATTTTCCTGTATTTAATCTATCTGATTCATATATAACAATAGGAATAATCCTTATGTTGATTTTTTTATGGAAAATGGATTGATAAAATTAGTTTCAAAAGAGGAAGATATAAGGCTTGATCAATTTTTAAAAAAAACTTGTCCATCTTTTAGTAGAGAGTATATTAAAAATTTGATAAAAGAAAATTGTGTTTATGTCAATGGCTCAATTAAAAAACCTTCATATAGAATTAAAGTTAATGATTTAGTTGAAATTAATTTAAAAGAGCCAGAGCCACTAAATTTAAAACCAGAAAAATTGAACATTGAGATTGTTTACGAGGACAACGATATAATAGTTGTAAATAAACCACAGGGAATGTTAACGCATCCAGTAGGAAATAAAAAAGAGGGCACTCTTGTAAATGCTCTTCTTTATTACTCAAAAAATTTATCAGGAATTGGCGGAGTTTTAAGACCAGGTATCATTCATAGATTAGATAAAGATACTTCTGGACTTATTCTTGTAGCAAAAAATGACTTTTCTCACAAAATTTTATCAAACGATTTAAAAGAAAGAAAGATAAAAAGAATTTATTACGCAGTTGTAAAAGGTGTAGTTAAAGAAGATAAAGGTATTATTGAAATTCCATTGACAAAAAATTTTAGAAGTAAAAAGTTTGTAAAACCATCTTCTTCTGGGAGAGAAGCAGTTACAGAATTTAAGGTTTTAAAAAGATTTAAAAATTATACACTACTTGAAGTATCATTAAGAACAGGGAGAACACATCAAATAAGAGTCCATCTTTCATATATAGGTTATCCAGTAGTTGGTGATAAAATTTATGGAACACCTTCTCCAGAGTTGCAGGGGCAATTACTTCATTCTAAAAAAATTGTTTTTACTCATCCAAGAACAAAAGAAAAAATGTCTTTTGATATTCCATTACCTTCATACTTTGAAGATTTTTTACAAAGAATTGATGAAACCTGAAAATAGAGGATGTGGGGATAAAGGTTTAGAAGAAAATTCAGGATGAAACTGGACTCCAATATAAAATGGGTGATCTTTCAATTCTATAATTTCTACCTCCCCATCTCTACTTCTACCTGAAATTAACATTCCATTTTTTTCAAGTATATCTAAATATGAAAGATTAAATGTATATCTATGTCTATGCCTTTCCTTTATAAAAATTCTTTTATATATTTTGTATGCCTTTGTATCTTCTTTCATTATTAATTCTCTTTCTCCGAGACACATAGTTCCGCCAAGAAATTTTATATCTCTTTGAGATGAAAGTAAATCAATGATTGGATTAGATGTTTTTTCATCAAATTCAGTTGAGTTAGAATCATTTAAGCCAATAACATTTCTAAAAAATTCAATAATAATAACCTGTAGACCAAGACAGATACCAAGTAAAGGTTTTTTACTTAATCTACAAATTTTTGCTCCTTCAATCATACCTTCAATTCCCCTTTTCCCAAATCCTCCAGGTATTATTACTCCATCAACCTCATTAATATTTCTTTCTAAATTTTTTAAATCTTCTGAAGATATCCATATTGTTTCAATTTTTGTATCTGTTTCAACCTGTGAATGAATTAATGCTTCTTTTAATGATATATAAGCATCTTTTAATTCTACATATTTACCAAGAATACCAACTTTTTTAATTTTTTCTCCTCTATTCAATTTTGATGTGAAATTTTTCCAGTTAGAAATATCTATATCTCTTTTTTCATTGAATAGTTCTTCTAAGATCTCTTTTATTTTTGAATTAAGGAGTAATTCTGGTACAAAATAATGTGAATTTAAATCTATAACTGAAATTATTCTTTCCTTTGGAATTCCAAGATATCTAAATAGTTTATCTTTTTCTGATTCCTTTAACTCTTTTTTTCCTCTTAAAAAAAGAATATCAGGATAGATACCTATACTTCTTAACTCCTTAACAGAGTGTTGAGTTGGTTTTGTTTTTAATTCCTCTGTTATATCAAGATATGGAACATATGTCACGTGAAAAAAGAAAACATCTTTTTCTTGATTTTTTAACTCACTTGCAGCTTCAAGAAATGGAAGTGATTCTATATCGCCAACTGTTCCTCCAATTTCAACGACTATTATTTCACTATTATCTTTTTTCAAAATCTCTTTTATTCTTAAAATTATTTCATCTGTGAGATGGGGAACTACCTGTATTGTTTGACCTAAATAATCTCCCTTTCTCTCTTTTTCTATTATTGTTTTATATATACTTCCACTTGTTACATTATTTGTTTTAGATAAATCTTCTGATAAAAATCTCTCATAATGGCCAATATCGAGATCAACCTCTCCTCCATCTTTTGTCACAAATACCTCACCATGCTGATATGGATTCATTGAGCCAGCATCAACATTCAAATATGGGTCAAATTTTAACATAGAAACTTTATACCCCATACTTTTTAATATTAATCCAATAGAAGATGAAATAATACCCTTACCAAGTGAGGACATTACCCCACCAGTAACGAAAATATATTTAGCCATTTTTATTAAATTTCTATTTTCTCCATCACTTCTACATCAACATGTGCAATATCAATAACTTTACTTATTGCATCGATTAATGTTTTTCCTTCAGGTGATTCAAGCCCCTTTTTCCATTCATCAAGTGATTCAACTGTGTATCTTACATAGAAGATATTTGCTTCTCCATAAAGTGGTTTGTAAACATCATAATCAATTGCACCCCACTCTTTCTGGAGAGACATAAACTCGTCAAGCCATTTCTTGAAATCATCAATTGTTTTACCCTCTTTTAATTTATCTTTATAAATAACATAATACATTTTTTGCCTCCTTTTTTATAAATATTATTAGCAGGTTAAATGAAAAGCACCTGCTTTTATTTTATTTTTTATTTCATTAAATTTTTTTACTGCTTCAAATGTATCAGAGATATGATAATCAATTTTCATATCTTTTAACTTTTTAATTAAATCTTCTGAAACTTTCATTAACCCATATGCACCTGTTCCAATTATTAAAGTTTCTAAATTAGTTTCAAAAATTTCGAATAGATCTTGAATCTTTAGAAAATGTCCCTCTTCTCTAATCCAATTTTCAACTATTTTATCTTGTAAGATTATTAAATCCTTTTTATAAACCTTACCATCAATTCTCATTATTCCAAAATTATAATCTTCAATAATCATAATTTATAGCCTATTCTCCTCAACAATTCCTTTCTTTTTTTAACTTCCTCTTCATCTTCAAAACCCAATGGTGAACCACCATCAATAATACCAAGTACACCTCTTCCTAAATCAGTTTCAAGAACAACTATCTCCATTGGATTTGAACTTGCTGCAAAAATATTAACAACTTCCTGAACCATTTTAACTCTATTAAGAATATTTATTGGGTATGAATCCTTTAAAAAAATAACAAATAGATGACCCGCACCAATATTTGAGGCATTTTCTTTTGCAAGTTCGATTAATTCATCATCATTACCAATGAATCTTATTAATCTTGGTCCCGAGGATTCATTGAAGGCAATCCCAAATTTAATTGAAGGAGAATTTGTAACTAATGCTTCATATAAATCCTCAATGGTTTTTATAAAATGAGATTGTCCAATGATAACATTATATTCCTTAGGATTTTTTAATTTTATAACCTTTATCTCCATGTCTTTCCTCCAATTTTATTTTACATTAAAAATTTTTTTATTCTATATAAGTTTCAATTAAATTGATAGGTTTTTCAATTTTTATTTTCTCTATTCTTATTGGTAAATTAAAAATATAATTGATTGCATCTCCTTCAATTATTTCATAATCAATTTTTACATAAATATTACCCTCTTTATTTTGAGAGATTAAACTAACTTCTGTTGAGAATGGATTATCAATGTCAATCTGAGTTAATTTTTGTTTAAGGTCATAAGATAATAAACCTTTAATTTCTGGATATATTTTAATCTTTTTAAAAAAAATGAAATCATCTGATTCAATTTTTCCAATTAAAAATTCTCTCTCCTCTTTTTTATTTTCTGTTTCAAAATATTTCCATCCTGTACCTAATATGAACTCTGGTTTACTATCTCTTGACATAAAAAAGATAAACAAATAAAATATAAAAACAATGATTATTAATGTTATAATTTTTTTCATAAGTCAATTATATCATTAAGGAGGAAGAGTGAATCTCGAAGTAATAAAGGTTGCATTTATAATTTTTGCTATTAGAGTAGTAGATATAACTATTTCAAGTTATAGAACTATTTTAATGATTAAAGGGCAAAAATTGTTAACCTTTATAACGTCTTTTATTGAAACGATATTATATGTTTATGCATTAGATCTTGTGCTTCAAAGATTAGATAATTTTTTAAACCTATTTGTATATGCACTTGGTTTTGCTGTTGGAAATTATATTGGAATGTTCCTTGATGAAAAAGTCGGAATTGGTTATGAAACTTTTGTTGTTATTCCATCCACCTGCAATGGAGAAATTACTAATAAATTGAGAGAAGTAGGTTATATTGTAACTACAGTAAAGGGTGAGGGATATAAAGGAGAAAAGGATATACTTTATGTGACAATTAAAAGAAAAGATTTAGGCAAATTTGAAAAGTTTATAAAGAGTTTCGACCCCTCAGCTTTCTATTTTACTCTTGAAACAAAAAGAGCAAGGAAATTCACATACTTGACAAAACATTAAATTGTGATACTCTTTAGGAGTACTTAAATGGTACTATACAACAAATTTAGGAGGCAACATTAGCATG
>JGI12104J13512_1001410_pt1 | contig 17808 bp, 18 predicted proteins | sample TerdegcTABiofilm_FD_13512 | JGI IMG/M metagenome (IMG submission 13512)
TTAGAGTCGTAGCGGGAAAGCTCGATATTCCCTTGCTGTTCATAGATGTGATAGATGAAAACATAACCATGTCCGTCAAAGAGATCGATTGGGAAAGTCTGGTTAAGGTTATCAACGCTACGAAACCCGTCTCCATAAGCAGGATAGACAACATATACGCCGTAACTAAGAAGGAACAGAAGTCCGGTCAGGAAGCGACGGACATAGAGCTCGTATATCGCGTTTACCACAACGTCGAAGAAGTTACGAAACTGATCGAATTCTACGGCGGAGAGGTTCTTTCCGACCCGGTCAACGGTTACATAGTAGTTAGAGGGCTCGCAAAGTCCAAAGTGGACAGCATATTCGACGAAATCGCCAGTTCTCTGGCCAAACCGAAGAAACAGGTCAGAATAGAGACCAAACTTGTGGATAAGTCGCTGGTGGATGAGATGCAGAGAGATTTCAACACGTCCATAGGGATTAAGAATCCCGATGTAATAATCCAGAACGGTTCTATCGATCTGAATTTCAAGATCTTCGAAAACCTTGATATCTCGAAGATACTGGACAGCATAGTGAACACTGCAAATGCCAACATCAGTGCCGATCTCAGGGATAGAGACGCTGATTCCGACCTTATATCCAGCCCCTCAATAGTTTCGATGAGCGGTGAAGAGGCGACCATTCATATAGGAGACACCATACCATATCTGGTGAAAAAGATAGAGTACGTCGATGGTCGGCCGGTGGAAATCGAGACCATAGAGAATCTCAACACCGGTGTCGAGTTACGCATAACTCCCACGGTCAACGATGATGGGAAGATTCTTCTCGACCTCTATATAAAGGTCAGCGAACCCGAGAAATATGTCGATGGCACCAGAACGCTCTACGGTGAAAAGACCAGAGAGGCCAAGAGCAAACTTGTGATTGGTGATGGCAATACATTGACAATCGGTGGGCTGGTAGCAAACAAAGACTCCGTGAATGTCAACAAGATGCCTTTCTTGAGCGATCTGCCATTCATCGGTAAGCTTTTCACCACTGAGACCAAGACCACCGATAAGAGAGAGCTTGTTATCTTCATCACGGCGGAGGTGGTACAGCCTTGACGAGAAAACCCGTTGTCAGCGGAAAGTTTTACGCCAGCGACAGCGAGGATCTAAAGATTCAGATAAAAAATTGCTTTTTGCACCCGGCCGGTCCGGGGATGTTGCCGACCGGCGGAGGGCAGAAGAGAGGATTGTCCGGTCTCATAGTACCCCATGCCGGCTATATGGCCAGCGGCCCCGTGGCGGCCTGGGGATACTACGAAGCCTCTCTGTTGGTTCAACCGGCTGTTGTCTTGATAGTGGGTCCAAATCATACTGGACTAGGTACCAGACTGTCTATCTGGACGGATGGGGCCTGGTCGACTCCTTTTGGAGAAGTGGGTATCGATGAAGATCTCTGCAGAAAGCTGATAGACAACTCTAAGGGCCTGATTCAGGCAGATACGTCGGCGCATCTCTACGAGCATTCAATAGAAGTGCAGCTTCCCTTCCTCCAGTACGTCTATTCTCAAATAAGCATAGTTCCGATCGTGATGACTGATCAGAGGCTTGAGCTAGCACTGATTCTGGGTGATATAGTAAAGAATTCTATAGGCGATAGAGAGGATTTGTTGATAATAGCCTCCTCTGACCTTAACCACTACGAGCCTCACGAAACAACGATGAAGAAGGATTCCAGACTGGTCCAGCTTCTGGTAGACGGGAAATACGAAGAAGCGTACAGCCTGGCCGGAAAAGAACGTATAAGTGCCTGTGGATTGGGACCAATGGTTGCGGTAAGAAGTATGTTCACGGAAATGAAAGTTCTCAAAAACACTTCCAGCGGCGAAATTATAGGCGATAGATACCGTACGGTCGGTTATCTGGCGAGTATCCTCAGATAATTCCTCTTCTCGCGACTGAGTAACCACCATGCTATAATTTTGTGGGCTGGAGGTGTGATCGATGGTAAAGAAGTATCTGATGGCTGTGCTTCTGGCGATATCGATTCTCTGTACGGGCGCTCCATCGATAATAATAGATGGCGGACATTTCACCAATGTAGGCAAAGAAACTCCATCGTTCGTGTACGATGGTGTAAGTGTGGCCTACCTATTCGATTTCGGTGGCAAGAATTCTCTGGAACTCGGAGGGGGCGTTTCTTTCGTTTCACCGGTCTCTTCCAGGGATTACTTCCAGAACGATTTTTTTAATACGGTTCTGAAGATCTTTATTGGTCAGGCCTATGATTTCACGGGCGAATCTTCGGCCGGTTTGAGAGTCGTGTCAAGGGCCGGTTTTCTGGTCTTGAACTTCGGCAAGTTCGGTTTATTCTACTCCATATCTCCCGTTTTTTATGTGCGTGTCGGTTTCCTGTCGTTCGGTATAAGCGTAGGACTGGAGATCGAACAATTCTTCGGGGAGAAGACGCTTCCAGTATTCCAAACCGGTGGAGAGATAACTTACCGGTTCTAACGGAGGATCAAGCATGAGAGAGTTGGCAATTGTCAAGGAGCTGAAAAGGGATACCGTGCTCCTCGAAAAGGCTCGCACTCAAGCCTGCGCGAGCTGCGGCTCCAAAAACAGCTGCAGTGTTTCGCAGGGCGATAAAATAGTCACTATTCAGGCATTGAGAAACGACATCGAAGTCGAACCGGGCGATACAGTTGAGATAGAAACCGGAAAGCTCTCCGCCACCAGGGTGGCCATGATAGTGTACGGTATTCCTCTAATCGTTTTTCTCGCCGTCCTGATAGTTGTTAACACATTCCTGAAATCCGAGGGATTGGCCGTCGGGCTGGCCTTCGCTTCCATCGCAGTGGTTTACGGCATCATATCGATATACGACAGGCGCAACCGCCAGAAATTGATGCCCCGAATAGTCAGAAAGGTGGTCCTGCCAGATGGATTCATCACGCAATAGTGTGGCTCTTCGCCTTCTGGAGTTCGAAGCCGTACTTTCGGAGATCGCGTCTAAAACAGTTTCCAGGTACGGCAGGGAAAGGGTGATGTCGCTCAAACCATTTTTTGAGGATCCCCTTCTTCTTTACAAGCGTTCCAGCGAGTTCGAAAATATCATGAGAATTCAAGGTGAACCGCCCTTTTCGGTTTTCCACGATCTTTATGTTTACATCGATAAAGTCAACCTTGGCTATACGCTCATAGGCGAGGAATTGAACAGATGCGCAACTACCATGGAAAACACCTGCAGACTAAAGGAGTTCTTCGAACCCCTGGCCGATTCCAGCCCAAACGTGGTGACGGTGGCTTCGCTGTTATCGTGCGAGAGAGGTTTTATTGCAGAGGTTAGAAAGAAAATTTCCGAAGAGGGACTCGTGAAGGACCAGGCTTCCCCGGTACTTAGAGAGATAAGAAACGAGCTTCGAGGGCTTACCAGAAACCTTAGGAACAGGCTGGACTCTATCATGTCACGCTACAAAGACGGCCTGACCGACACTCTCGTCCTGAGCAGGGATGGAAGGTATGTGCTCCCCCTCTCCTCGGGTAAAAAGAACGAGTACCAGGGTATAATACATGGCTCTTCGAGCAGTGGGGCGACCGTTTATTTCGAACCGCAGGAGCTGATCTCGCTGAACGACACCCTCAAGATTCTTCAATCGCGAGAAGAAGAGGAGATTAGAAGAATACTCAGAGAGCTGACTTTTCTTTTCCAGGGTACTTTTGAAAGGCTCGGACCTTCTCTTGAAGCGCTGGGAGTGTTGGATAGTCTCTACGGAATATGCAGATACGCCAGAAAGAGGAGGGGTGTCTTCATAGAACCGTCGAACGACAGGAACTTCGTGCTGAGAGAGGCACGTCATCCGCTCATAGAAGACGATAAAGTCGTTCCCATAACCTTTCACATGAGAGATGGGATAAACGGTGTCTTCATAACCGGCCCGAANACCGGAGGAAAAACGGTTGCCATGAANACGATCGGACTTTCCGTATTGCTTATGCTTTGCGGGTTGCCGGTGCTGGCCGATCAAACTTCCTCGATACCCTACTTCAAAAGCATATTCGCCGATATAGGAGACGAGCAATCCATAGAACAAAGCCTCAGTACCTTCTCTTCCCATATTTCAAGGATCATAGATATAATAAAAAGCACGGACGCCGACTCCCTCGTCCTGCTGGACGAATTGGGAGCAGGTACCGATCCGGTGGAAGGGGCGGCGCTTTCGATAGCGATTATAGAGAAACTCCTATCNACCGACTGCCGGTTAATACTCACGACNCACCTGACCCCTATAAAGTTGTACGCTATGGAAAGGGAAGATGTGGAAAACGCCAGTGTTGAGTTCGACGTAAACACTCTCAGACCTACCTACAGACTTTTAATGGGAATTCCCGGTTCCTCCAACGCAATAGAAGTCTCGAAAAGACTCGGTCTTCCATCGGAGATCATAGACAAGGCACAGAGATACATGGACAGTGATGCACGCGACCTCGAAATCGTGATAGGCAAACTCCACAAGGAGAGATCGACTCTCGAGGAAGAGAGGAGAACCCTGGAGAACATAAAAAGAGAACTGGAGAGCAGAACCCGAGAGTTCGAGGAGAAGCTTTCTCTTATCAAAGAGAAGAGATACAGGGAAGTCAGCGAAGAGATGGCTTCTCTGGAAGAAAAGCTGGGTCGAATACTCAAAGAGATAGAAAACTCGATCAGCCTTTCCAGATCGGAAAGAGAGCGAGATAAAATTTCGGCGGTCAAGAAACTGCAAGATCTGAAAATCCAGATTGAAAAGAACAGGAGCTTCGCCGTCAACAAGAACGAAGAAATCCCAGAGGTTGGGGACACAGTCAGACTTCTTGATGGTGGTACAGAAGGAGAGGTTTCGGCGATCGACGGCGACAGGGTTATCGTAGATTCAGGAAAGATAACGATCAAAGTGCCGGTCTCCAAAATAAGGGTTATCGGGAAAGTGAATAGAGCAGTCGATGAGGTCTCCTTCGAAATTCAGTCTCCCATAACCAGTTCGGAGATAGATATACGCGGGAATTACACTGAAGACGTTCCGATCCTGGTGTCGGATTTCATTCAATCCCTTAAGAGAAACGGTTTGAAGCAGGGATACATAATACATGGAAAGGGAACGGGAAAACTGGCAGAGAGTGTGTGGAACTATCTGCGCAAGGCAAAAGGTGTGAAAAACTTCAGAATTGGAACAACCAGCGAAGGTGGAAGCGGCGTCACCGTGGTGGAGGTCTGAGGGAACGGCTTATGAAAGCGGGAATAGATATAATAAAAATATCCAGAATGACGGAGAGGATAGCCCTGAGAATCCTTGGAGAAGAAGAGAAGAGGATCTACGATTCCCTCGGCAATCCATCGAGGAAACGGGAATTCGCGGCGGGGCGTTTTGCGGCCAAGGAAGCCTTCGTGAAAGCATCTGGCAGACAGGATATACCGTTCTCTGCCATTGAATTCCTCTCAAAAGAAGACGGTTCTCCAGATCCTTCCGTAACCCTTCTTGAGATCGCTGGTTCGGCCGTAACTGTGAGTATATCTCACGAAAAAGAGTACGCGATCGCCGTGGTCATCCTTTTTTAGGAGGGAAGATCTTGCAAGCTGACGAGAAAACAATAGAAAGATTGAGAAAGCTGAGAGAAGAGATCAATTATCATTCCTACAGATACTTTGTTCTGGACGATCCAGTCATATCCGACGGCGAATACGACGAACTAATGAGAGAACTTATAGATATAGAAAAACGCTATCCGGAATTGGCCACCCCAGATTCTCCAAGCGCCAGGGTCGGTTTGAAGCCCGTCGAATCCTTCCGTCAGGTTGTACATACGCACAGATTGTACTCACTTGACAACACCTATTCCAGAGAAGAAGTGGCGAAGTTCGACGAGAGAGTCAGAGAGGCTCTCGGTAGTGAATCGGTTCGTTATGCCTGCGAGCTGAAAATCGATGGGCTGTCGATTTCACTGAAGTACGAAAAGGGTGTTCTCTTACTTGGAGCAACCAGGGGAGACGGTTTTGTCGGTGAGGACGTAACCACGAACATAAGGGCCATTAAATCTATACCGTTGAGACTCAGAAAGAGTCTGGACATCGAAGTGCGAGGTGAAGTTTACCTCCCGAAGGATGTTTTCGACGAGCTCAACAGGGAGAGAATTTCAGAAGGGCTTCCCGTCTTTGCCAATCCCAGAAACGCCGCTGCCGGCACTTTGAGACAGCTAGATCCGGGGCAGGTCTTGAAACGTAGGTTAAGCGCCTTTTTTTACCAGGTGGTAGAACCGATGAATTACGGCGTTAGGAGTCAGGAAGAGCTCTACGAATTCATGCGTGAGTTGGGATTCAGGGTTGAGCCCAACCATGAGATTGCCAGCTGTACAGAGGAGATAGTTGCTTACTGGGAGAAGTGGACCGCCCGAAAGGGTGGTCTCAACTATGCGATCGACGGTGTGGTTGTCAAAGTCGATGACTATCTACAACAGCAGGAGCTGGGATACACGGCGAAGGCTCCCAGATGGTCGATGGCCTTCAAATTTCCGGCCGAACAGGTGAGCACCGTGCTCACCGGAGTAACTTTTCAGGTAGGTAGGCTGGGAAATATAACGCCGGTCGCCGAGCTTGTACCGGTTCAACTGGCCGGAACGACTGTCAAGAGAGCGAGCATGCACAATTTCGATTTTATTAGGGATCGCGACATAAGGATAAACGATACGGTTATCGTCGAGAAGGCCGGTGAGATAATTCCGCAGATCGTAAAAAGTATACAGGAAAAGAGAGATGGTAAAGAAATCGAGATCGAGATACCCTCGAACTGTCCGGTATGTGGTGGCGATGTTGGACGGGAGAAGGAAGGCGAAGTGGCGTTGAAATGTCTCAACCCTCTCTGTCCGGCGAAGTTGATCAGACGCATAACCTTTTTCTCTTCTCGCGACGCCATGGATATTGAGGGACTGGGAGAGAGACTCGTGGAAAGATTGGTTGATTCAGGTCTTGTGAGTGACTTTTCCGATCTGTATAGACTCACGAAGAAAGATATACTGAAACTTGGCGAAGGTGTGGGCGACAAAATGGCCGAGAACTTGCTATCGTCGATCGAAAAGAGCAGAAAGAATCCTCTTCACAGGCTAATCACCGCCCTGGGCATTCCCGGGATCGGAACGAAACTGGCGAGGGATCTGGCAAAACGCTTCGGTAATCTTGAGGCTCTGGCGACGGCTTCTATCGATGAACTGACATCCGTTACGGGTATAGGAGAAGAGCTCGCGAAGTCTATAAGGGAGTTCTTCTCCAGAGAAGCCGTGAAGCGTGAGATCGACGCTCTCCGCTCTCAGTTGAACACACTGGAGGAAGAGTCTGGAGCCAGGAAGCCGCTTAAAGGGCTGAAATTTGTCGTAACTGGAACACTCAAGAATTATTCTAGAAACGAGATACACGAGTTAATCACTTCTCTTGGCGGAGAGGTAGCAGCCTCGGTTTCCAGGAACACCGATTACCTTATAGCGGGAGAAAACGCTGGCTCAAAAGAAGCAAAAGCCATATCGCTCGGTATAAAGGTGATTACCGAGAGCGAGTTCGAGGAGATGATCGATCTTTGATCTGCTATTTCGACAATAACGCAACCACAGCCATGGATAAAGATCTGGCCGAGCAGATGCTGAGTCTCTGCACCGAGGAATATGGAAATCCTAACTCCATTCACTCTATGGGGATAAAGGCGAACAAGATGCTGGAAGAAGCGCGTCTGAGAGTAGCCCGAATTCTCATGGCCGATCCCAGAGAGATCTTTTTCACCTCAAGTGCGACCGAGTCAATCAACTGGGTGTTACGCTCGTGCATCTCCTTCAGGGGTAAAAGGAAAAAGGTGGTCACATCGGCGATAGAACATAAGGCAGTTTTGAATACTCTGAAGGATCTGAAAAACACTCACGAGATCGATGTGGTGGAAATTAAGCCGGGTCGTGACGGGATAATCGATAGCGGAAAAATGCTCGAAATGGTAGATGAAGAGACATTTCTGGTNTCCCTCATGGCGGTGAACAATGTAACAGGCTCTATCCAGCCTTTCGAAGAGGTGGGAAAAGCATTGAGGAGTAGAGGTGTCCTGTACCACGTCGATGCCGTACAGGCCATAGGGAAATGTCCCTTCACACCGGCTGAAGCTTTCTGCGACTTCGCCTCCTTTTCGGCCCACAAGTTCCATGGACCGAAAGGCGTAGGCATTACCTATGTAAAACGTGGCGCACCCATACGCGCGGTTGTAACCGGAGGTGGACAGGAGAAGGCCTTACGATCTGGCACTCAAAACGTTCCGGGAATTGTGGTTTCTTCTATCGCAATGGAAAGGGCCGTCGATTCGATGGAGGCTATAACGGCGAAACTCAAGGGACTCAAGGAGAGGTTGAAACTGGAAGTCGAAAGGATCGGCGGGGTGGTGAACACTGCAGAGAGGTCGGTCGCCAACACTTTGAATGTCTCTTTTCCTGGTGTGAAATCCGAAGTCCTTGCCAACGCGCTATCAAACGATGGCGTCTATGTGGGAATATCTTCGGCCTGCTCTTCCAGAAACGACAGCGGTCAGTACGTGCTGGATAACATGGGACTGGAGGCCGCGATAGCTTCCAGCTCTTTGAGAATAAGTATGTCGAAATTCACAACGGTTGAAGAACTTGAGATTTTAGTAGAAAGGCTGAAGAAATCGGTCTCTCTTTTGAAATTTTAGCTCTTAACGGTTATAATTGACTGTAGTTAGACATAACTGTCTTTGAGGTGATTCTTTTGATCAGAAGTATGACCGGTTATTCAAGAGCCGAGAGTGTGGTTGACGGTATTAACGTTCTTGTCGAACTCAAGACAGTTAATTCGAAGTACCTGAACCTCGACGTTAACTCGGGGGAGACCTTTGCCGAACTGGAACTCGATGTTTCAAGGTATATAAAGGAACGAATCAAAAGGGGTACTGTGAAAGCCAGAGTGGAGATTTCGCTCATAGAAGACAGCGGTCTTTTGAAGCCGGATTTTGGCACGGCAATATCGATCTACACCTCTCTGAAGGCGATAGCCGAAAGGCTTGGCCTCGACGGAGAGGTTTCGATAGATTCTATGACGAGGTTCAAGGAAATACTCAGGAGTAGGCCCTCGGAAGAACTGGCGAGAAGAGTGTGGAACGCAGTGGTTCCAGTTCTGGAAAAAGCTCTGGAATCACTCAATCGCGATCGCGAACGGGAAGGACTCAACCTCTTGAAGGCCCTGGAAGATTATCTCGATAAGTTACAACAAATCTCATCGCAGTTGAAAGAGATGTCACGGTATGGTGGGTTACTACAGAGAGTTTCTTAAAAAGAGAGTCGAAAAGCTTTTCGATGGAGAGCTCGAAGAGAACAGGCTTGAGCAGGAAGTGGTTCTTCTGGCTGAAAAGGCCGATATATCAGAAGAGTTGGTGAGACTGGATTCTCATATCGCTTCTTTCAGGGAAATTCTCTCCAACGACGACGACTGCGGCGTGCAGCTGGACTTTATTTGTCAGGAATTGCATAGGGAGTTATCGACGGTGGCTTCGAAATCGAAGAAGCTCGAAATATCTGCTCTATCTGTTGAGGGCAGGACTCTGGTGAACAAGCTGAGGGAGCAAGTACAGAACATAGAGTAGTGGGAGGTGTTCTTCTTGTACGGACTCATTAACGTGGGTTTCGGAAATGTCATTATTGGAGACAGGGTGATCGCGATAGTCAACCCTGAATCTGCTCCACTGAAGAGATTGAAGGAAGTCGCAAAGGACGAGGGGAAACTTATCGATGCAACATACGGCAGAAAAACTAGGGCGATCGTTATTACGGACAGCAATCACATCATACTATCGGCGATTCAACCAGAGACGATAGCTTCCAGATTCATGCAGACCTTCAGTGATATCGAGAAGCTTCTCGAAGATATCCGGGAATCGGGACAGAGTTTTGAGGAATGAAGGGACTAGTCTTCGTTATGAGCGGTCCATCTGGGGCCGGAAAGACAACCATACTGAAGGAAATTCTAGCTAGAAACGACAATCTGGTGTTTTCGGTCTCTTACACCACCAGAAAGATAAGACCCGGAGAGATAGATGGAAAGGATTATTTCTTCGTCTCCGAAGAGACCTTCAAATCTTTGATCGAGGGGAAAGAACTGCTCGAGTGGGCGAAAGTTCATGGCAACTACTACGGAACCTCGAAAGAGTTTGTCGGCAGCTGTACAGATAGTGGTCGTGATGTTCTTCTGGATGTAGATATACAGGGTGCCATTTCGATTATGAAGAGCCTGGAAGACGCAATATACATCTTCATCGCACCTCCTTCTTACAAAGAATTGGTCAGAAGGCTCACCTCAAGGGGGACGGAGAATTCGGAATCTCTTAAAGTTCGTCTCGAAGATGCCAAATGGGAACTGGAACAGGTCAAACACTTCGAATACATAGTAATTAACAATAACTTAAAACAGTCGGTAAGCCAATTTGAAGCGGTAATAACAGCTGAAAGGCTGCGGGTTGATAGAATCATCAGGGCGAAAGGCGAGAAATTTCTTTTTGAGGAGTCAGTTGAATGATAATTAACTACGATTCTCTACTGAAGAGAATAAGACACAAGTATGCAATTCCAGTTGCAGCGGCCAAAAGGGCTGAAGACCTTGAAGACTTCGGCAGACCCAAACTCGATTCGGCAACTGTAAGAGCGGCCGGGGACAAAATTACTGTCGCACTCAAGGAGCTGGAAGAGGGGTATATAAGAATTAGGAACGAGGAGATGTTGATGATCCTCGTTCCAAAAGTCAAGTAAAGTCCCGGAAGATCTACGTTCAGCAAGGGTAGTCATCTTATTTTTCTCCTCCTTGTTGACAGGGCTCCAGTCATTGGTTATAATAAATATCGTGCGTCGGGCCAACGTAGCTCAATCGGAAGAGCGGCTGATTTGTAATCAGCAGGTTGGGGGTTCAAGTCCCTTCGTTGGCTCCATAGGTTAACTATCGGTGGTAAGGTGCCCGAGCGGTCAAAGGGGGCGGACTGTAAATCCGCTGGCGGAACGCCTTCGGTGGTTCAAACCCACCCCTTACCACCATTAATTTTGCTACTGTTGAGGTGCATGCAATGGCAAAGAAGACGAAGGGAAACAAGGTTCTGGTGACTTTGAAGTGTTCAGTCTGTGGAACGAGAAATTACTACAGGTTCAAAAATCGCCAGAAGAAGTACAAGCTTGACTCGAACAAATTCTGCCCGAAGTGCAGAAAACATACTGAGCATAAAGAGTCAAAGTAGGTTCGGGACTATCTGTTGAAATAGGAGGAATCCCATGGCCAAGGCAAGATTCTGGAAATTTCTTTCCGAAGTGAAAAGTGAAGTGAAGAAGGTTACATGGCCTAACAGGCAGCAGATGGTCTCGTCGACTGGTGCCGTAATCGTGATTCTAATCGTCTGCGGAGTATTCCTTGGACTCCTCGATGTGCTCTTCACTAACGTTATAGGAAGTCTTTTGAGTTTTCTCACCGGTGGCGCTTGATACGCCCATGTGCTGGTGATATGTAGTGCGCAAGAAGTGGTTCATAATTCAAACTTATTCCGGTCTGGAAAACTCTATCAGAGAAGCTATTCAGACTAAGATAGAGTCTTTCGGTTTTTCGCACCTCTTCGGTAAAATACTGGTTCCGGAAGAAACTAAACTCGACAGAGCCAACGTAGCAGCGGAGAAACATATAATTCCTGCCAACGCCAGGTTGCTCGTGAAGGAGAATCAGGATGTTGTCAAGGGTGAACCGGTCGCGGAAGAACTCGAGATAAAAGTCAAGAACGATGGAACTATAACCGAGGTCAAAAATTACAGAGTCATCTTCATTGAAACGGCTGACAGACGTTACACAAAAACTTACTACATACCCGAAAGTGCCAAGATCGAGACAGGTGTTAAGACAGGCGCGAGGATCAGACAAGGTATGCCTCTTGCGAAGAGTGGGGAGTACTTCTGTGAGCTTGACGGTAAAATAGTTTACACTCAGAAGATGAAACGAGTGGTAATCGAACGTGTGAACGGCGAAGAAGATGTTTATCTCGTTCATCCCGACAGTTGCGATGTGAGGTTTATGAAACGTGGTACAACTGTAAAGAGGGGTGATGTGCTCGGCAATTCCAGAAAGGTTACCTCCAAGACCGAGGGCAGAGTCGAGCTGTCGGAGCTTCCTGGAAGAAAAGAGATAAAGATCTTCAAAATAATCAGGACGAGACTTTATCCCGGCTATGTTTTCATAGAAATGATAATGAACGAAGAAACACAAAACCTCGTAAAAAACACGCCCAACGTCGTCAACTTCGTCTCCGTTGGAGGTCAGCCTGTTGAACTTAAGGGCAAGGAAGTGAAGGCTCTTCTCAGGCTGGTTGGCATAGAAGAGTACGAAGAGCATGTTGGACCGATCAAGATAGAAGTCGAATTTGAGATAGGCGAGATAGTGAGGATAAACTCCGGTCCTTTCGAGGACTTCGTAGGCAAGATCACCGAGCTTGACCCCGAAAGGCAGGAGTTAAAGGTCGTAGTTAGTATCTTCGGAAGAGAGACCCCCGTGATACTGGGGCTTTCCGAAGTCGAGAAGATAGTCTGAAGTAGTGGGAGGGCTCAGGCCCGATAGACCACAGGGAGGTTATTCCAATGGCAAAGAAGATTTTGGCTCAGGTTAAACTACAGCTTGAAGCCGGTAAAGCTACCCCAGCACCACCAGTCGGTCCAGCTCTGGGTCAGCACGGTGTGAATATTATGGGCTTTTGCAAGCAGTTCAATGCAGAAACCGCTGACAGGGCCGGTATGATACTTCCTGTAATCATCACAGTTTATGCCGACAGATCCTTCACGTTTGAACTGAAGACTCCACCCGCGAGTTTCCTTCTTCTCAGGGCTGCCGGAATTCAGAAAGGTTCCGGTTTAATACCCAACAGGACAAAGGTCGGAAGGATCACCAGAGCACAGCTGGAGGAGATTGCGAAAGTGAAGTTGCCCGATCTCAACGCCAGAACAGTAGATGCCGCAGCGAAGATAATCGCCGGAACGGCGCGAAACATGGGCATCGAAATAGTAGGTTGAGGGGGGATCTGAATGCCGGTTAGATCGAAGAGATACACACAGGCGAGACAGCTTGTGGATAGGATGAAGACTTATTCGGTGGAAGAGGGTATAGATATTCTCAAGAAGTTTCCTTCCGCCAAGTTCAATGAAACCGTAGAGATGCACCTCAAGCTGGGAATAGATCCTGCAAAGTCCGATCAGCAGGTTCGCGGAACTGTTTCACTTCCCCATGGAACCGGAAAGGAAATCAGGGTACTGGTCTTTGCAAGAGGTGAACAGGCCGAAGCAGCAAAATCGGCTGGCGCAGATTTTGTAGGCTCCGACGAACTGGTACAGCAGATCCAGAGTGGCTGGACGGACTTCGATGTTGCGATCGCCACACCCGATATGATGAGGGACATCGGTAGGCTCGGTAAGGTACTCGGCCCAAGAGGGTTGATGCCCTCTCCCAAGGCTGGAACGGTTACGACCGACGTCGTTGATGCGGTGAAGGGATTCAAAGCTGGAAGAATCGAAGTCAAGAACGACAAGACCGGGAATCTTCATCTTCCCGTAGGCAAGAAATCTTTTGAGCCCCAAAAGCTCCTTGAGAACTTCGTATCGGCTCTGAACCAGATAAACAGGATGAAACCCTCCGGTTCCAAGGGGCGTTTCGTGCAGAGAGCCTTCATTACCACAACCATGGGAGTCGGTATAAAGGTTGAGGTCTCAAGGGAAACAGAGAAGTAGAAAATAGCAAGAAACATAAGAAAGATAACCTGCGGTACCGAAGACAGTAGGTATTTAAGAGCCAATCGCCGCCTACCGAGGTACGTAGAAGTCATATTACCTTCTGCGGCCTCGATTCATGGGGCCGCTTTTTTGAAAGGAGGTGCGATAAATGCTTACCAGAGCCAGAAAAGAAGAGATCGTTCAGGATCTGACCGACCGCTATAAGAGAGCCTCTCTTATACTTTTTGCTGAATACAAGGGAATGAAAGTCGATGCGATAACCCAGTTCAGAGACAAGCTTTACGAGAATTACGGCGACAAGGCCAGGTTCAGCGTTACCAAGAACACACTAGTAAGACTCGCCCTAAACAACGCCGGCTATAAGGAATCGGAATGGGTGGAGACCGTTTCGAGTACGACGGCCGTTCTCACGATCGATGATGAAGATCCAGTTTCGGCCTTGAGGATAATGATCGATTTCAACAAAGGCAACAAGATTCTCCCGATAATCAAAGGCGGGTACCTTGAGAGAGGTTTCTTCAGGGGAGACCAGGCTATCGAACTTTCCAAGCTACCATCGAGAAACCAGTTGATCGCCATGGTAGTCGGAGGTTTTGCCGCTCCGATAACCGGATTGGTTTACACTTTGAATGGCGTACTCACGAAATTTCTGTACGCGTTGAATGCAATTAAGGATAAAAAAGCAGAATAATAAAGGCGGAGGTGTGGTAAGATGAATAAGCAAGAACTCATTAGCGCAATAAAAGCAATGACGGTAGCCGAGCTTGCGGAGCTTGTAAAGGCCCTGGAAGAGGAGTTTGGTGTCAGCGCTGCGGCACCAGTAGCGGTAGCTGCAGCTCCTGTAGCCGGTGGAGCGGCCGTTGAGGAGGAAGAAGAGCAGACCGAATTCAAGGTTGTCCTGAAATCCTTCGGTGCGAAGAAGATAGATGTTATCAAGGTTGTAAGGGCCATCACCGGGCTTGAGGGTGTGGTCAAGGAGAATATGCCCAAGGCAGAGGCTGAAGAGCTCAAGAAGCAACTTGAAGAAGCCGGCGCCGAAGTCGAACTGAAGTAATTAGGCAATTGATTGGTTACATAGTTTCGATATAATTTTCTACACCCACATCAGAGAGTTTCTCTGATGTGGGTTTGGTGTGCTTAAATGTACGAGAGGTGATCTGATGAGAAAGGCCAATTTTGGCAAAAGAGAGCGGTGGGTCTTTGGAAGAGTTTATGAACCTCTTGAAATCCCGAATCTCATTGAGATCCAGACTCGTTCCTTCAACAGGTTCATCGATGAAGGGCTTTTGAGTGTTCTGAAGAAGTATTCACCCATCAAGTCGCAGATCCAGAGATCTGATCTCAAGAAGGGTGAAAAAGGCTTCTCGCTGGATTTCGTTGCAACACGTATAGGTGAGGCGAAGCATTCCATACAGGAGTGCAAAGATAAGGGTCTCACTTACTCGGTACCCCTGTACGTAACTGTGAGAATCACCGATCTTTACACCGGAGAGATCAAAGAAGAGGAAGCCTTCTTCGGGTATCTTCCCTATATGACCGATAACGCCTCCTTCATAATCAACGGTGCAGAAAGAGTCATCGTCAATCAGCTGGTAAGATCTCCCGGCGTTTACTTCGTCGATGAACCAACGAAAGCAGCCTCGGGTTCCCTCCCCATATACGTTGCCCACTTTCTTCCGGTGAAGGGTGCCTGGTTCGAAATCCTTTTAAATCCAAACAAGCAGATAATGCAGGCCAGAATAGACCGAAGAAGAAAGTTGAATTTCTTCGTCTTCTTGAAAACTCTGGGCTATGAAGATGACGTTGAACTGTTGAAGCTTTTCGAAAACGTAATAGATGCTACCGACGAGGACGAACTCCTGGCCAACGTTGGCAGCATAGTTCTGAAAGAGATCAGAACCCCCGGAGGAGAAGTGATAGCTGAAAAGGGAAAACCGCTGACAGAAGAGATGATAGCAAAAATTATCGAATCTGACGTCAAGACTGTCAGTCTTCCGCTGCCCATAGCTATGAAAACTTATCTCGCACTTCAAAAGACCTACGGGCAGGGTATGAGCGAGGACGACGCCTTTATAGAGCTATTCAGAAAACTCAGACCTGGAGAGATTCCCAGAATAAACGCTGCCAAGAGCTACATAAACAACCTCTATTTCAGTCCAGACAGATTCGATTTTTCCGATGTCGGCAGATACAAGGTAAACGCCAGACTGAAGAAAGTTTACCAGGATTACCTTAGAGAAGTGGAAGGTAAAAAGGTGAGCAAAGACACCGATTATGCGGAAACATCGGGCATGCTGACACCTCTGGATGTAGTTCTTGCAGCCCGACATCTGACCGAGATAGAGAGCCGGCCCGAACTACTTGACACCAAGGACCATCTCGGAAACAAGAGAGTCAGAACTGTCGGAGAACTTATGGAAACGGAGTTTGAAAAAGCCTTCATAAAAATCCACAAACTCCTCGAAGAGAAGTTGACCATATACACTTCCTTCGACAAGATAACCGTTCAGAGTCTGGTGAACGTGAGAACCCTTATGACTACCCCCCCCCCCCCCCCATGGATCAGGTCAATCCTCTTGCTGAGCTGACGAACAAGAGAAGACTTTCGGCAATCGGTCCAGGGGGATTGAAGAGAGAACACGCCCGATTCGAAGTCAGAGATGTTCACCACTCTCATTATGGAAGGATGTGTCCGATAGAGACTCCCGAAGGTGCTAACATTGGGCTCATGACATCGATGGCCACATACGCGACGATAGACAAGTACGGATTTCTCCTCACACCTTACAGGAAGGTTGAAAAGGGAAAAGTCACCGACGACATAGTTTATCTGGCGGCCGATGAAGAGGAAAGATACAACATTGCGCACTCGACCGTTAAGATGGACAGCAACGGCAAAATTGCCGACGACAGCGTGGAAATAAGATACGCCGGTGAGGTCAGATACGTCAAGAAGGAAGATGTCGATTATATGTCGGTTTCTCCCAAACAGATCGTATCGATTTCGACCTCTTTGATACCTTTCCTCGAACACGATGATGCTAACAGAGCTCTCATGGGTTCTAACATGCAGAGACAGGCCGTTCCGGTGGTAAAATCCGAAGCTCCCATAGTCGGTACAGGTGTCGAAGGCGTCGCCGCGAGAGATTCCGGTTACGTGGTTCTGGCCAAACACAGCGGTCGTGTTAGCAAGGTCGATGGAAGGAAGATATCGATTCATAGATTGGATGAAAAAGGCGAACCTGTTCTGGATATCAACGGAAAACCGGTGGAAGATGAATATCTTCTCCAAAAGTTCGTCAGAACGAACCAGGACACGGCCGTTAATCAGAGACCCATAGTATCGGTCGGAGAGATCGTCAAAGAAGGAGATCCAATAGCCGACGGCCCTTCGACGGATATGGGCGAGCTGGCCCTTGGAAAGAACGTTCTCGTGGCCTTCATGCCCTGGGAGGGCTACAACTTCGAGGACGCCATACTTGTGAACCAGGAGCTCCTCGGTGAGGATACCTTCACCACGATACACGTGGAGATGTATGAAACTATCGCAGAGACACTCAATTGGGACCCGAAGAGATCACTGCCGATATCCCGAACGTTTCAAAGGAGTCACTCAAGAACCTTGACGAAAACGGAATTGTAAGGGTGGGAGCTTACGTGACTTCACAGGATATCCTTGTCGGTAAGGTAACACCCAAAGGAGAGTCTGAAACGACACCAGAAGAGAAGATAATCAGATCCGTCTTTGGAGACAGGGGTAGGGATGTCAAGGACTCTTCTTTGAAACTCCCGCACGGTGTTGAAGGCAGGGTAATCGATGTTAAAGTCTTTGACAAGGAGGAAGTCTCGGAACTTGGTTCGGGTATCAACAAACTCGTCAAAGTCTTCGTAGGCATCAGAAAGCCGCTTGATGTCGGAGACAAGCTGGCCGGTCGCCACGGAAATAAAGGCGTCGTTTCTAACATTATTCCAAAGGAAGATATGCCCTTCCTTCCAGATGGTACACCCATTCAGCTAGTGCTTT
>JGI12104J13512_1001412_pt1 | contig 17803 bp, 15 predicted proteins | sample TerdegcTABiofilm_FD_13512 | JGI IMG/M metagenome (IMG submission 13512)
TGGATCCTTTCCAGAATATCCTTCATGAAGATGGATATAATCGAGAATTCAGCAGTGAGCAAGTCAAAGAATTTGTTGTATTTAGAGAAGGTAATTTTACGGTCATGATAAGCGGTGGCTATGCAACCCTTGACATCAGTATCAACACTCCGGACGGACAGGTCCAACCCCGGGCATCAGCAACGAAGAGCGGGCTGGAAATTCCTGATGATATACCTCCACAGCTCAGGGAACGGCTGATGAGGGAGGGGAAGCTGTAGAAAAAACCGTTGGTATTAGAATAAGGTATTATAAAATAGAGAGCCTGAAAGAGATTTCAGGCTTCGTATGCTACAAGGACAGCTCCGAGTTTCCCTTCAAGATCCTTAATAGCCTTGAGGTCATCTGGTGTCAGGTTCTTATAATGGGGTTCTGCAAGCAGGTAAACACCAAGCTCGTTCTCCAATTGCTGAATTTTTTCTAGTTTTTGTCCGGTCAGGTTTGCAAACATCTTGACCACCAGCATTGCATAATACGCGTAAGATAATAAAATATCGCTGAAATTATTTAACGTTAACAAAACATTTGTTTATTAGGTAATCCTTTCTCCGAAAATTGCATAACAACCCTTTTTACAAATTTCAGATCAAATATTTTTTACTTTTATACATCTCATTTGTATAAGATCGCTGGTCATTTCTTTACCAGATTTAATTGTAAATAAAACCTGATACGGGGAGTATACATTACGTATGTCAGAACCTGAGCCATCTATAAAACTATTCCATACGACATCGAACCATGAAGAGATATACCGGACAGAGGATAGCATATTTATCAAACTTCCACCCGGACGGGCTGTCCTCTCGACATCCTGGATAAACGGGGGATACCAGGAAGGACTAAGGGGAGTATTCAACCACCAGCCTCCCCATCATGCAACCTGTTCGCACAATCTTGAAGGTGGATCAGTAGAAGCATACATGGCCATAGTTGCCGGAAGACTTGGATTTTCACCAGAGAAGAGTGCCGGACTTCTGACCGCGGCAAAGATGAAGCATGCTGCAGTCGTAACCCGGTCATTCAGGGGGGTAGAAGTTACCGCAGTTGTCACCGGGGGAATAGAAGTGAACGGAGGGCGTGCAGGAGATCCGGCATCATACTTCCAGGAAAACGGAAATATAGAGATGATTTCCGGCACTATCAACACGCTTCTTCTCATTGGCGCACACCTCCCGGCATACGCCATGACAAAGGCCGTAATGACTGCAACCGAGGCGAAAGCAGCAGCGCTACAGGAACTCATGGCCCAGAGCAAATATTCTTCAGGAATAGCAACCGGTTCCGGGACGGATGGAATCGCAGTTATTGCAGACACAACTCATGAAAAACGACTTACTGATGCAGGCAAACACTCGAAGCTCGGTGAACTTATTGGAATTGTGGTAAAGGAGGCAACAACTACAGCGCTCCGGAGACAGTCTGAGCTTTCAGCAGAAAGCCAGGCAGATTGTATGGTACGGTTAAACCGGTTTGGAGTGAAGGAGGATGACCTCTGGGTTTTTGCAACAAGATTGGATGGAGAGAATCGAAAACCTGTCTTTTTCCGTTCACTTCAGCAGGTAGCACGAGATCCTGCCATTCTCGCCGGAGTTACTGCTATTATTCATATTATGGATGAGATCAGCTGGGGTCTCCTCCCTGAGACTGCAGGAAGAAACACTGCGAGAATTTATCTTAAGGGGATTCCGGAAATGTGCGGATTAATACCGGATGAGGAACTCCACTCACTCCTCCAAAATGAAGACCCGGTAAAAGAACTCCTTCAGAAAACACTTGCATGGATAATCAAAAGGAGGATTCCGGTATAATGTCTGAATCATACAATTTTCCTTTTACTGCCATTGTTGGTCAGGAAGCAATGAAACAGGCCCTGCTCTATAATATTATAATGCCCTCCATAGGGGGCGTACTTATCAGGGGAGAGAAAGGAACAGCAAAATCAACCGCAGTCAGGGCATTGGCATCACTCCTGCCTGAACGAAAATGCGTAAAAGGGTGCCCGTTCCGATGTAATTTTGATGAACCGGATAATTATTGCTCACTCTGTAAAGAACGTGTATTGTCCGGGGAAGAACTGATCCCGGATATGGTCCGGATGAGAGTTGTTGAGCTTCCATTGAGTGCCACTGAAGATCGGGTTTCCGGAACACTGGATATTGAACATGCTATCCGGACTGGAAAGAGAAAGTTTCAACCGGGAATTCTTGCTGAAGCCAATGGAAATATTCTCTACGTTGATGAAGTAAATCTGCTCGAAGACCATCTGGTGGATCTACTTCTTGATGCAGCGGCAATGGGGGTAAATTACGTAGAACGAGAAGGAATTTCATTTTCTCATCCGGCACGGTTCCTTCTTGTGGGGACTATGAACCCTGAAGAGGGTGACCTCCGTCCCCAGCTCCTGGACCGGTTTGGCCTTGTGGTGGATGTAACCGGTGAAGAGGATATGCAGGTACGCAAAGAGATCATCCGGAGAAGACTGGCCTTTGAACATAATCCAAAGGAATTCACCCGTTCTTATCATGAATCAGAAAAAGCATTACGGGATTGTGTGATGTCTGCAAAACCCATGACTGACCGGATACCAATCGATGATACAATTCTTGACAAGGTTGTAACTATTAGTCTGCGACTGGGTGTTGACGGTCATCGGGCTGATCTGACATTGATACGTGCTGCTCTTGCTTCAGCAGCTCTTGCAGGAAGAGCATCCATTTCCCGGGAAGACATTACCCGGGCTGCCGGACTTGCCCTCCCTCACCGGATGTATCGCAGACCTTTCGAGGAACAGTATAGTAACATGGAACAGGTAGAATCCTGGATTGCGGAGCTTTATCAGGATGTTTCATGAGCACGAGTATTTTGCTGATATTAAAGGACTTAATGAAGCAAAATTATCACTTCTTCTCTTCCTGGTATCACCAGTTATCAGGAGTCTGATTCTTATTGGTGGGACCGGTACTGGTAAATCTCATCTTGCCAGGCTGACCAAATCAGTAACAGATGTGAAAACCGTACATCTCCCTCAACATGCAACATGGGACCGGGTTTTTGGCTCAATTGATATCACGGCCTCATTAGCACGGGGAGAAAAAGTAATTGAGCACGGACTTTTAAAAAAGGCTGATGGAGGTATTGTTATCATGGATGATATTCATCTCATGGATCATACTCTCATAACCGCAGTTCTCTCTGCAGCAGAAACCGGAATGGTGAAAATTGAAAGAGATGGAATATCATCAGGATATCAGACAAATTTTAAAATAATCGCGACCCTGAATCAGGATGAAGGGGAAATCTCTCCACATATAATTGATCGGTTTTCCCTCTGTGCTCTATGCCCGGCAATAACCGATCCACTGATTCTAAATCCTCTGAAAAAGAAAATCAACAAAGAGAACAGATTTTACAAGCCCAACACCGGTACCCATATGTCCAAATTCCGGATGGGATAATGGATCTGATCACCAGCCTTGCTACAGACCTGGGAGTTGAGGGTCATCGTGGTGATATTGCTCATTCCAGCGCAGCATCTGCCCTTGCAGCGTTGAACGAACGAGATCAGGTTTCGGTTGATGATATTTCAGCAACTCTCCAGGTATCTCTCCAACACCGAAGACGAGATTACCAGAAAGAGCCACCATCTTCACATGATAACGATAAAAATCAATCATCTCCACCGGAACCCGAGAATAAAAAGGACGGCGATGGATTGCCACAGGATAACCGGCACGAAGAAGGGGATCAGAATGAGTCACAGCAAAAACAAATCCCACAAGCTCCTGCTCCGGATCAGGTCTTTACAATAGGCGATATACAATTCACAAAAGATCTCATAGTTCAAAAGAAAAACAAAAATTTCCATTCAATGGTTAAAACCGGGAAAAAGGGATCACATCAGAAAATATCTGATAGCGGGAGATATTTCCGGTCAAAAAATCCTTCAGGAAAAATCTACGATATCGCGTTTGATGCGACTTTCCGTGCAGCGGCACCACACCAGATTACCCGATCAAATGGAACGCTCGCCTTGAATATATCCGTACAGGACATTCGTGTAAAAGAACGGAAACGAAAATCCGGGCGTACTATAATCTTTGTTGTCGATTCAAGTGGTTCCATGGGTGCTGCAAAACGAATGAGTGCAGTCAAGGGAGCAGTCCTCTCATTATTGAAAGATGCATATATCAACCGAGACCACCAGCTGGCGCATCTTCCAACCGGAGGACAAACCCCCTTATCCTCTGGAATTTACACTACAGTAAGCCTCATCAGAACTATCAGACGGAAAAATTCTCATGATGAACCGTTTGTCATAATTATCTCTGATGGCAGGGCCAATCATGCACGATCTGATAATGATCCGGTTGCAGAAGCATGGATGGCTGCGGCGGCTGCGAGAAATGAGAAAGCACATTACTATGTCATAGATACTGAATGTGGCTACCCCCGGTTTTTCCTGGCAAAAAAACTTGCTGAACATATCGGGGGAACATATACCCTGCTTGATACGATGAACGGAGAAGAAATCGTTCAGCTTGTCAGACAGGAGAGGGGTCGTTAAACCAAATATCGATGAATTAAATAAAAAAATATTTAACTAAAATAAAGTTACACATGTAAAGGAGAATTTGATCATGGTAAGCCATACAGTCTCCTTACAAAGCTCCTGTATTATCTTTGTGTTATTTTTGCTATTGGGATTTCTCATACCTCTGCCGGTGTTGGCAGATGATAAACTCCAGAATGTGGATCAGGATCAGGTACATCCGGAATATGCAACCGGTTTTTCTGTTGAATATCATGAGGGCTATAAAGTTGTCACAGTTACAAAACCCTGGCGAGGATCTGATGAATCATATACATATGTCCTCGTAAAACCGGGAGTGAGCCCTCCTCATCTTGGAAAAGGAGAAGAAATTATAACTATTCCATCAGAACGATTTGTTTCACTCTCATCGACCTATCTTCCATATCTTCCCATACTTGGAATCACCAGTTCATTAAAAGGAGTCACGAATACGAATACCGTGTATACGCCTGAGGTTATGAATCTCATACAGGAGGGGAAAGTAATTGATGTCTCCGGAGGTGGGTCCGGAATGGCAACAGGTATCAATCTTGAAACTTTGATAGACCTGAACCCTGATCTTGTCATGACCTATGCAACCGGACAACCGGAGTATGATGCACACCCAAAACTCCAGGAAGCAGGTATTCCGGTTGTTCTGAATGCTGAATACATGGAAGAAGATCCCCTGGGACGGGCAGAATGGATAAAATTCATTTCAGTATTTTTCAACCGGGAAAAAGAAGCGAATGCCTACTTTGAAAAGATAAAAAATGAATACCAGTCACTTGAAAAATCTGTTCATTTCCTCAATGGTACCAATCCGACCGTATTTGTGAATAATAACTGGCAAGGGACCTGGAATATGGCTGGAGGCCAGAGTTATGTTGCTGAACTTTTAAGAGACGCAGGAGCAGATTATCTCTGGTCTGATGACACAACTACCGGAAGCATCCCTCTTGATTTTGAAATAGTATATGATAAGGGCCAGAATGCAGACTATTGGTTAAATCCGGGTACTGCTATGACTCTTCAGGAATTATTGGGAGAGGACGCCAGGTATTCAGAGTTTACAGCTGTAAAATCTAAAAAGATTTATAACAATAATGCCCGAGTAAATGCCGGAGGAGGGAATGATTACTGGGAATCCGGCGTGGCACATCCTGAAACAGTATTAAAGGATTTAATTAAAATATTCCATCCGGAAATCGTGTCAGATCATAATCTGGTTTACTATCGGCATCTGGAATAAATGAAATATCCAATATCAATGATTCTGTCCGGGCATTTCAATATGAGAATTACAGGAATAATGATATTCCTTCTTCTTTCATTAATTATCCTGTTTTTTCTTGAATTAGTTCTCGGATCAGTTGCAATCCCCTATCCAGAAATTGTCCGTATTCTTACTGGTCAGGGTTCCTCTCATGACAGCTGGATTATGATCATTTACAATTTCCGCCTGCCAAAAGCAATGGTTGGTTTATGTGCAGGTGCATGTCTCGCAATCGCCGGTCTTTTTATGCAGACCCTTTTTCGAAATCCTCTGGCCGGACCTGATGTTCTTGGTCTTTCAGCAGGAGCAGGTCTTGGGGTTGCAATTGTTGTTCTCTCAGCAGGAACGGCTGGAGCCTCTTCAATTCTTGGTAATCTTGGATTCTTCGGAAGTGTTGGTATTGCAATAGCAGCATCTTTTGGATCAGGTCTTGTACTGTTGATGATCCTGGCGGTTTCAAAAAGAGTTCAAAACAGTATGACGCTCCTTATTCTTGGACTCATGTTTGGGTATACTGCAAATTCTTTCATTTCGATTCTCATGCATTTTGCCCTTGCAGAGCGTATACAGGCATATACCATATGGAGTTTTGGTTCATTTGGTGGAGCGACATGGGACCAGATACAGGTTTTGGTTTTGTTTGCCGTATTAGGTCTGATATATTCGATATCTCTGATAAAACATCTGAATGTACTCCTTCTCGGTGACCAGTATGCCGAGAGCATGGGTCTTGATCTTATCAGAACAAGAAATAAAATTTTCATCATCACCGCAGTTCTCTCCGGAGTGGTAACGGCATTTTGCGGACCTATTGGGTTTATTGGTATATCTGTCCCCCATCTCTGCCGTGCACTCTTTGCGACTGCAAATCATTGCATTCTTATTCCGGCATGTATCCTGCTGGGGGCCTGTCTTGCTCTTACTGCTGATATTATTGCATCAGTTCCGGGGTATTCCATTACTCTTCCATTAAATGCCATTACCTCCCTTATCGGGGCACCAGTAGTTATTTGGATTATTTTTTCAAAAAGCAGGAATGGGATGGAGGTCAGTGTCTGATGGGGCTTATAAAAATAGACAAACTTACCATCGGATACAAAAAAAGAAAGAATGGAGAGAGAAAAGTCATCTCTCATCTTAACCTGGATATGAAATCCGGTGAGTTAATATGTCTTGTAGGTCCGAACGGCAGTGGAAAATCAACTCTTTTAAAAACAATTACTGGCCTTCTGCCGCCGTTAGACGGTGAGGTTTTTCTTTCGGGCAGGAATATAAGATCGATATCATCTCTGGAACGGGCTAAACTGGTATCTATGGTACTAACAAATCCGGTACAGGCTGGACAACTGACGGTATATGATGTGTGCAGTCTGGGAAGGTATCCACATACCGACTGGATGGGATCATTGGCACAGGAAGACCATGATATGATAACCGCATCTCTGGATGCTATTGGAATCAGACATTTTGCACACCGGTATTTACATGAACTGTCAGATGGCGAACGACAAAAGGTGATGATTGCCCGGGCTCTTGCACAAAATTCAAAACTCATAATTCTGGATGAACCTACTGCCTTTCTTGATATGCCCTACCGGATAGAAATAATGCACATTCTCAAAAATCTTGCCATGAACGAAGATCGGGGAATTCTCCTTTCAACACATGATCTGGATCTCGCAATGCGAACCGCAGATCGTCTCTGGGTCGTCAATCATGATGGTTCTTTTCATGATGGTGCTCCTGAGGATTTGGTTTTAAATGGAATTATTTCACAGGTGTTTGCAATTGGTGAAATCTCCTATGATGCTGAGCGGGGACATTTTCATATGCCTGTCCATCCTAAGGGATCAGCCCGGATAACTGGAGAGAATGGGAAATTCAGATTCTGGACAGAAAGAGCCATGGAAAGGATTGGATATATCTCACAGGAAAATGAACCGGCAGAGATTCATGTACATATCGCTCCCACAGAAAGTTGTATAACGTGGATCATTAAGACTCCCGGTACAGTGAAAAAATTTTCCAACCTGACTGATGGAATACATTGGATACAAACCTTAAAGCTAGTTGTTTAATTTAATTATTTGGCAGTAATCAATTTTTTACCTACTGATATTGGTGATATCTGAATAATGAAATATAATAACACGGACGGACCGATTTCTCGAATTGCAGTGTATGGAAAAGGAGGAATAGGAAAATCGACAATATCAGCTAATATTTCTGCAGCTCTTGCAGATGAAGGATATTCAGTCCTACATATAGGTTGTGATCCAAAACATGATTCAACCAGGACACTTCTCGGGGAACTTCATACGCACACCGTAACCGATTTTTTTCGAACATCGAAAATTCAGACTGATTATTCAGACCTCATCCGAATAGGTTATAATGGAATTGCCTGTATAGAAGCCGGGGGTCCAGAACCTGGTGTAGGTTGTGCAGGAAGGGGAATTCTGAGTACATTTGAAATTCTCAAACGGATGGAGACTGATTCTTCCCGGTATACCTATACCATCTATGATGTCCTGGGTGATGTGGTATGTGGAGGATTTGCTGTCCCACTCCGACATGGATATGCAGATCTCATTCTGATTGTGACATCTGGCGAATATATGTCATTGTATGCAGCGAATAATATCCTTCGTGGCATTCATAACTTCGATGGCAATATTAAACGAATTGGTGGGATAATATATAATTCCCGGGGAGGAGCAGAAGAGGATGAACAAGTCAGAAAATTTTCCGTTGCGGTCAGTCTCCCTATCCTTGTAAAGATCCCCAGAAGTGAGATCTTTCTTACCGCAGAACGGCATTCAAAGACCGTTGTTGCTGCATTTCCAAATAGCCAGGAGACAGTATTATTTCGGAAACTGATATCTGAATTTTTTTCAACTAAAAATCCTATTCCCAGGTATCGTGCCCACCCTCTTGAAGTAATGGAACTTGAGTCACTGATACTCGGAAGAGATATATCCGGATATACCTCCCCCTCTCATCAGGTCCCTGTAAATTTCAGGCCCATAACAAATGACACAGATAATGGAACTGTTCATTGTACAATCCCACAAAAGCCTTCTCTTTTTGGTTGTGCATTTGCCGGGGCAATAGCCGTACTCTCTCAAATCCAGGATGCTTCTATTATTGCCCATTGTCCCTCAAGTTGTGCACATATTGTCTCAAATCTTCTGGTCTCTTCACAAAACCGGGACCGTGATAAATCTGCTGATTATGGTAAACAGACGTCGTTTTCATTTATTCATACTGGAATGGATGAAAAAATGATGGTATTCGGGGGGATAGAGGGGTTAAAAAAAACTATTATTAAGTCTGTTGAATCCGGCAATCGTGTAATATTTATTGTATCCGGTTGTACACCCGGTATTACCGGGGATGATATTGTTGGTTGTGCATCTGAAATGAGCCAGAATCTGGGTATTCCGATCATTCCTGTATCGGTCAACGGAATCGGAGAGGGAGATTTCAGTGCTGGCATCATGGCAGGGTATCACGCCTCTTTACAACTGGTGAAACAGGAAGCCGGGAAAAATGAACGTTCTGTGATCCTTGTTGGAGAAAAAATACTTGCAAATAATACTACTGCAAATTTTAATGAATTAAGTCAGTATCTCTCTACCCTTGATATCCAGGTTTCATGTAGGTTTCTTGCATATACCTCTGTAAACGAAGTGCAATCCATGAGTGAACAGAGTCTTATTCTGCCGGTATCTTCTGATAAAATTACCCTGGAAATATCTAAAATTATTTCAGAAAAAACCGGATCAGAAATTTTTAACCATGCTTTTCCGTATACCTTCAATGAGACAGTCAGATGGATTCAGGATCTTGCTGATAGATTCAGGATCCAGGATAAAGGTTCGGCTCTGATCGCACGAAATGAGAAAATATACCGTAAAGAAATTGCATTGATTATGCTGATGACTGCTGGAAAACGGGTTATTATCGCCTCATCTGGTCCGGATATATCCTGGGTTTTAGAGGCGGTCAGAGAATGTGGGATGGAAATAATCCGTGCAGGATATTTTTCATCTCCGTATACGACGAAAAATAATCAAAAAGAATCAGAACCATCAATTGTAATGGATTATACTCCTGATGCACTCTATGATGATATCAAAACATACCGCCCGGACCTTGTATTAACCACTATCTGGCTTGATTATAAAAAAGCTGACGTACGGTATGGAATGATCCCCTTTTGTCCAAATGTGGGATTTTTTGGAGCATTATCCTCAATGAAACACTGGGCATCTATTCTTTCAGGGCCGGTAAGAGAAGGATGGAGGAATGATCTTTGATAACTGGAGTAACAGATCCTGACATCCTTACCGGAATGATACTGGGTGCTGAGGGGATTCCAGATATTATGGTGATTTTAAACAGTCCAACCGGATGTAAATTTTATCATGGGCATATTGCACATCTCAAGAGGAACGAATCGGATATTTCTGATCCATATCTTCGTCCTGAGCCATGGTTTTTCGGACAATCACGGATTCCTTGTACGTATCTTGACGATAGGGATTACATCTTTGGAACTCATGATAAACTTGAAAAAATCCTGACCTACATAAAAACCCGGTGGAGCGGCCTTATCGTTCTTATCAACGCTCCTGGTGCTTCACTCATAGGAGATGATCTGAAAAAAGTAATAGCCATTATGGAGCTGGAGGAAAGATGTATTCCGGTTGAAATACCTGGATATTCACTATCAGCACCAACCGGAGTTGATCGAATGCTGGTCAGAATTCTGGAACATTTAAGACCTTCAGGAAAACCCGATAATAAGGTCAATCTTATCGGCTTATCGATTCTTCAGCGATATTGTGAAGGAACAAAAAAAGAAATTTCATATCTCCTTGAAAAATCAGGAATATTCGTTCTTTCAACTCCGGGAGCAGGGTCAGACACAGAAAACCTCATTGCATCATCCGGTGCGTCCCTCAATGCCATAGTGTTTCCAGAATATGCAATTGAAACAGCCAATTTTTATGCAAATTCCTATAAAATCCCTTTCATTCTGCCAAAAGATGGAGCCCCGGTAGGATTTGATGCTACAAAGTCCTGGATTACCGATATCTGCAGGGCTTTCGGAACAGATCCCATCTTTGTGAATAAGGAGATTCATTCTGCCAAAAAAACCGCTGCAAGCAATATTGCCCGTGTAAATGCAGTATCCGGAATTCCCCGTGGTTCAGGATTTGCCATACGAGCGGAAAGTTCTCTTGCACTTCCCCTGGTAAAATGGCTCTATACGTACCTTGGTATGATCCCGGTCGGAATAGAACTTACTGATGGCTCATGCCAGGTATATTCTGATGAACTCAGGATCTTTCTTCAGGAGAACCATCTTATTCAGTTCCTGGGAATCTTTCCTGGAAAAGACCCGGATATTGTTTTTACTGATGGAGCAACAGGAAATATGATGAAAAATCAAGGCATTTGCAGAGGATATATTGATATTTCTCATCCACCATCTGGAAAAATAGAAATAATTCCCAAAACAATCTTTGGAATTTCCGGATCACTCATGCTTATAGAGGAAATCTTAAATATTCTGCGTTGATATCTTTTTTTGAGGATCTGTCAAAGATTCCAGGTTACTCTCTATGGATAAGTATATGGATTGGAGTAATCTGAGTGTTTCTTCATCAGGACTCCACATTCCGCGATCCACCGCTTCAAGCAATCTGCCAGACATATGTATGAGTGCATAAGGATTATCTTCCGATAACCATTCCCGGCAGGACTCATCAAAGAGAAATGTTTCAGCAAGTGACTGGTACTGCCATTCTTCAAGAACGTCAGCAGTAGCATCCCATCCAAAAGCAAAATCAAAAAGGTAAGTTAATTCCTGTGCCCCCCTATACCGGTGAGGTTTCAGACCTTCCAGCCATTTTGGATTCTGAATTCGACTTCTAAACAGAAATTTACTTTCTTCTTCAATCGTCCGGATGACCGGTTTATCAGGATCAGAACTATCCCCCACAAACGAAACCGGATCTTTTTCTCCATACGCTTTGGTAACCGCAATCATACCTCCATGATACATGAAATCATCATCATTATCTAATATATCAAGTTCTCGCGAATTGTGGTTTTTTACTGTTACATCAAGTTTGGAGAGAAGAGTTTTGAAAAGATCCTTCATAACCTCCCCTTTATATTTACGCCCATATGCATGACCGCCCCAGTCAAGATAAGTATCTGCAAGATCCTGCTTTTTTTCCCATCCGGATGTAATAATTTTATCTGCAACTCCTGCTCCATATGTTCCCGGAGGGCAGCCAAAAATCCTGATAAGTGCCCGCGATCTGGCCTCTTCTGGATCCATTCCATTTTTCAGTGATTCAAGCAGGGATTTACGAAGATGAGATGCAAGATAATTTTCTTCATCCTTTTCATCAAGGGTTGCAATCATCTCAACTCCTTCATCAATCAAATCGACAAGACCGGGAAAAACATCACGAAAGAGGCCGGTTATCCGAAGAGTAACATCTATCCGTGGCCTTTTCAGATCCGATAATGGAATAATTTCAAGACCTGTAACTCGTCCTCCATATGCTGACCAGAGAGGACGAAGACCCATAAGCCAGAGAAGGTATGCAATATCATCCCCTCCGGTTTTCATACTGTCGGTCGCAAAAATGACAATTCCAACATTTTCAGGATAAACACCTTCATCTTTGACGTACCGCTCAATCATCTGATTAGCCATCTTTTTTCCTATGGCAAAAGCAGCAGGTGTTGGGATTATCGCTGGGTCAATAGAGTAAAAATTCCTACCCGTGGGGAGGATGTGGGCATTTCCCCTGGTTGGAGGGCCTGATGGACCAGGAGGAACATACCTGCCATTGAGTCCGGATAGCAGGTTATTCATCTCATCGGTGGTCTGTTCAAGGTTAGGGACAATATTTTTACAAATCTTGTAAAGTGTTTCGTTCAGATCTGGATCATTGCATAAATCCCGTGTAATATCTGGTATTTTTTCAGGATTACATCCTGTAGCAACAATGCTTCGGATTATATCAAATGAAAGTGTATCGATATCATCGAGTAATGCACCATTCGGTTTTTGAAATAAATCGTTCCAACCGGAAGGGTTTTCCTGTAGTTCGGAAAGAACAAGGCCCATAGATTTTCCAATGGATTCACGAAGTGAGGGTATTGATCCATTTTTAATTCTTGTCAGAGCGTAGAGCATTTCAGAAAATCTCTCTCCCTGAGGACAAAAACCATAAATGTGAAGGCCATCCTTGATTAAAGAATCCCTGGCCGTACATAGATAATCATACATTGATCCCAGCGATACTGCCAGATTCTCTGGGGCTGACAGAGAGATCTGAAGATCAGAAGCAAGGTTTGTCTCTTCAACCAATATTTGAATTTCTTTTAGGATTTCAGATGCTTTTACGTCATCGCGGTTCTTTTCTGCACGGAAATACTCCTGGATATATACTGTGAGTTCCTCAAGATTACCATATCCTCCTGCACGAGTCATGGCAGGGATGAGGTGATCCAGGATAACTGCTGAAGATCGTCTCTTTGCCTGTATCCCCTCCCCTGGGTTATCAATAATATATGGATACAGGTGTGGAAGATCCTCAATCATCATATCCGGATAACATGTTGATGACAGCCCCACACTTTTACCTGGAAGCCATTCCAAGGTCCCATGGGTTCCCATGTGGATGATTGCTTGTGCTTTGTATCCTTCTTTGAGCCACCGGTAAAAAGCAAAGTACTGGTGGGGCATAACAATGTCAGTACTATGATAAACCGCATCAGCGTCCTCTAAAAATCCGCGTGGTGGCTGCAGTCCGATGAAGATGTTCCCAAACATTTTTCCTGGAATAAGAACCTTTTTTTCGGCAGTCAGAATTGTTCCCGGTGGTTCTCCCCAGTCATGTATAATTTTCTGACTGCATATCTCCGGTATTTTGGAGAGCCAGGTCAGATATTCATCCCTGGATACCAGATCTGCAGATTTACTTAGTAACTCCCCCTCATCCATACATTCGGGTGTGTTCGTCAGACCTGATAAGAGCAGGTGAATAAGTTCCTGTCCTGATGCAGGAAGTATTTCTCCACAATCATATCCCGCATTTTTCATTGCGTGGAGGATTTGAACTACACTTTCCGGAGTATCAAGACCAAATGCGCCACCGATGCAATCATTGGCAAGACCATACTGGTAGAGAATAATTGCAACCCGTCTTTCACAAACCGGAGTACGTCGAAGTGAAGCCCATGATTTTGCCATTTTTGCGACTTTCCGAGTTCTTTCTTCAATTCCATTAATCTTCCTTGAATTTTCATCCGGTTCATGGCATGCAATTGGAATTGAAATAATCTGTCCATCGTATTCTGGCCAGACTACATGAGAAGATATTTCCAAAATAGAAAGTCCTGCGATATTTTCACTCCATTCACCATAACTTTGGTTGGTAGTAATGAGCTGCAGGACGGGAACTCCAAGGGAAGAAAAAAAGTTATCTGGCTGAATTCCTGTTTCCCCTGAACACGATACCGAAAAGCTGAGCTGGGAAAACCCCATCATGATAAGCAGCACATCAATTGTAGTTTTGTCATCCTCCATAAAATAATGGCGAATAATTTCTGAGATTCCAGGTGATCCACTAATTGGATCCGGCGCTGATGAACAAAATACCGGTACGGTATCCAAACCCTCTTCTTCAAGAGAAGAGATGACCAAGTCAACTGCTGCAAGGGATTTCGAAAGGTAGTCGTTTTGCCAAAAGAGAATTCCCGCTTTCAAGGTACTTTTTGGGAGGAACATTCGATATTCTGATATCTGGATGTCCGGGTACCATCCTGGATGATATATACCATGAGTTGGAGGTTGTACTGGTTTAGGAATGCTGTGATCCCCTTTTCCTATCTGCACATACACCCAAAGAAGCAAAGAACGCATGTTCTGTAAACCCCCAAGATGGAGGTATGAATAAACCTGACGATAATCGTCATTTGAGAATGGGAACCAGGATCGATATTCTGTCATTTCCTCTTCGATTGTACTGATAAGAAACACAGGGCATTTCTCTGAATTTATTGTTTCCCGAAGCCGGGGAAATTTCTTAAAATATGGGACTGAACCATGGAGGTTTATTATGATAAAATCTACAGAAGAAATTTCTTTGAGAACATAAGAAAAAACCTCCTCATTTTTATCCAATTCTTCAGAGCAATATTGAATAACATTTATATTACAGGATTCTTTACGTAAATTTTTTGCAGCCTCAAATAGAAGACGATTTTCGCCACTACCAGAACCAAGATAGAAAAGATTAATCATTTTTTCTCCTTTTATTTGATAACAGATGATCCTATGATGACTTTTGCTGGAATGATTGGAATTTCCTCCCGAATGAGTGCATAATAATATTTTACTTTAATGCAAAAAAACTTGTTCTAATAATATCATAAATTCTTGGATGCAATGATGAAATTTTCTGTTTATTATTGCATCGGAGTAAAAGACTTCCATGAAGGTATTTAAAAAAAATGATGGTGACCAGATTACTGCATATATATGTTTTTTAGCAGGGGGATGGTAAGATAGAAAATTGTCTGATATATGCAATAAAGACGTTGAGAGAGTGAATAGAAGCAAATAATTTTTTGTAATTTATTTTATTTTGTCTGATAAAAACAAAAGATGGTATTACCGCAAAGTATTTCTGTATGAACAATAAATTTTGATCTATGTCAAAATTTTTTGGTTATGAACCGAAGCCCAAGACTGCAAAGCTTGCCGATGAGTTTGAAACCAAGGTCCTAATTCGGAGAAACAACAAATCCCTCGTTGGGAGGGTTTTTGTTGACATCATGGAAGATGAATGGAAATTTGCTGTGGGTTTTAACCAGATGGGTATTACCAAACTTCATGGCAGAGAAAATGAATTTGAAGTTCTGTACAGATACCAGCCATCGGAAGAATCAAAGGTGGTTCGCCTTGGAACTGATACCGGTCTTGAGAATGACTATCCTGCTGCGTCATTTCCATCACCTGATGAATTCATCATCTGGGCAATCGGCCAGGAAAAACAGATTCAGCTTTCACCTGCCTGAATGATTCCTCCTTTATTTCTTTCAATTTTTCGATTGTAATTCTGATTATTCATTCTGAAGAAGGCAATATTTAAGGTAAAAAAAGCGCATGGATAAAGATCGGAAAGGATACATTCAGGTATATTGTGGAAACGGAAAGGGGAAAACAACTGCAGCACTAGGTCTCTCGCTCAGGACCCTTCTCTCTGGTGGATCAGTGTATTTTGCCCAGTTTTGTAAAGGATCAGAGACGGCAGAATTGGGGCTGTGTACACTCTTTGATACCTTTGTGATGGAACAGTATGGAACCGGGAAGTTCATTATCAGTGATCCTACTGAAGAAGACCTAAAGCAGGCAAGATTGGGACTTGAACATTGCAAAAGTGTGCTGTCATCCGGTTATTTTGACCTTGTCGTCCTTGATGAGATAATCATGAGTGTCTATTACCGGCTAATCACCATTGAAGAGATTCTCTCTATGCTGAAATCCAGAAAGTCATGGGTTGAAGTGGTACTCACCGGGAGAAAGGCGCCACATGAGTTGATTGAAGCAGCAGATCTGGTCACAGAGATGAAAAAAGTGAAACATTATTTTGATATTGGGGTGAAAGCAAGGAAAGGGATAGAATTCTGATATCTGAAATTTTCTGGGTAATCTGGTTTCTATCCGAGGTTTTGTTATTTCCAGCCAATAAACACTCCAAACATATCATACTGTAAGGGTGAAAGTATCCGAGCAAAACCTGCAGCTTTCAATTTTCTATAGAAACCATGGTTTGTGTCAAGAAGGGGCCATGCCTTCTCTCTTCCGGATACTGTCTCGAGAATCTGATCTTCTGGCATGCCGGTATCTCTCATGTGACGCTCCCATCTGTTTCGGTATATCGATTCAATCCAGTCCTCTTCCGGTCTCATAACATCTCCGCATATAAAAAGTCCACCTGGATTTAGTTTTTGATATATCTCATCAATGAGGTTTTTTCTGAAATTATCAGAGATGTGATGAAGAGTAAGTGTTGATATAATACAATCATAGTTCCCTTCAGGCAGGCCGGTGGTGATGTCACCTTCGATGAATGTGCACCCTGTTAATTCTTCTTTTCTTTTTGCCAGTTCCAGCATCTCTGGAGATTTATCCATGCAGGTGATCTGATATTCAGGATATTGACTGAGCATAAGTGCAGTAAAATACCCGGTCCCTGAACCAAGTTCCATGATAGAGATCTTCCGGTGAGGAATGAATGAAAGGCATGTGGAAAAGAAGAGCTCCGCATTCGGGAGGATGCGAAAGAGGTTCGTGTCGTACTGAGTGATGCGGTTCAAATAATGTTCGTGATCAGACATCATTATATCAAAGGGTTTCATGTATCTTAATTGGTGAGATATTACTCGTAAAATAAACAGCATGAAACTTGTCTTTATTTTTGTTACAGAGTTATCTGAATAATTCAGATAAGGTCTCTCATCACGAGGATTACGATTGGTCTATGTTACTTTCTTTTTGAAGTTTTTATCTCCAACAATTTCTACCTTCATAATGACGTTCTGGTTATCCTCGGTATTTGTAAGAGAGGTTTCCATCAGGTCAGAATGATAATTCGGTTGGTTTGGAGAACGGTCCCTCCCTATTGCCGTGTGCTCCAGATTCTCGTAAAAATTCTCTTTTTTCGAGATTAATTGTCATTTGAATTACTCTCAATTTGTTCCAGACAAAGGGAAATGATTGAATAAATCATTTTTTTATCTTCTGACTTGACCAAAAATGGAATATTTTATTCTTTTTCTGAAAATGAAATGTAATTATGGGCTATTTATCCTGT
>JGI12104J13512_1001428_pt1 | contig 17592 bp, 17 predicted proteins | sample TerdegcTABiofilm_FD_13512 | JGI IMG/M metagenome (IMG submission 13512)
AAAAAAATAAGGACGTGGATAAAATCCTACGTCCTTATAAATAAAGGTTTTTGGTGTCGGAGACGGGACTTGAACCCGTACGGTTGCCCACACGCCCCTCAAACGTGCGCGTCTGCCAGTTCCGCCACTCCGACATATTAACGCAAGTGGCCCTTGCACATGCTATTATAGCAGACAGACATTTTGAAAGCAAGTGTTAGTATCGCAGATTGTGTTTATCATGTGATAATGTCACCTTGTTAATTATCGTGATAATATGTCACTTATGAAAGGCAAGGTACTTTAAGACAGACTTTGTAGAACAGGCACAAAACTATTGTAATCGGGAAAGATTTGAGTTAGACTAACTTTACCAACAAGCATGTTGGATGTTTGTTTTTTTAGCTTTAATAAAAACTTATGGAGGAAAATCGATTGTACCCGCAAACTCATGTATATTTTGCTGAAACTGTACTGGGAAAGCAGGGGGATATTGTTACTTTGGGAAGTATATTACCTGATATGCTCATCGGGAGAGACTTTAACCACTATGAAGCTCATAGTAAAGGTATAGAGATTTACAACTTTGCCGGCAAGGAAAGCACAATGCTGGATTTCGGGAAGGCGGTTGCTACCCACGGGTTTGATCCAAAAGGGCTGGACTATTACGGAGATGAAAAATATCTGGATTATGAAAAAGGGTATTGTTTTGAAAAAGCCAGGCCTTTTATAGCAAGAACAGTGGATGCCTGTAATATCCCCGCGGAAATGGGATGGTGGAAGGCTCATAACATTATTGAAATGGGCGTGGAAACTATAATAAGTTCAACTGACTATTATAGTGAGCGGATTAAAACCGCGTTATATAACAGGTGTTTGATCAGTGAGATAGACGAAATGCTTAAAGAACTGTGGGAAAAAAATAGTCTTAATTTTGTGCGGCGGGTTGAACGGTTTGCCGGGTTCGTGGAAATAGAAAAGGCTACTGCCGAATCGCTGGCTAAAAAATACCACTTGCAAATGCAGTTTAGACATAAGGTGGAGATAGACGTAAAAAAAGTTGCCAGGTTGATCGATGATGCGGCAGAAAAAGTAATCTTAGATCTGAAAGAGTTTTTTAATATTACTGCCGCCATGGTTAAAAACAATATCGAAAGCCTTGCTCATTGAAGAACTCTGATATCCTCTAAATTTTGGGTATGCGTACTGTGCTGATCATGGCTAGCGACAGAATAAAACTAGATGCCAATATCACTGCATGGTTATGTACAAGCAAAACGACTACAGCCAGAGTTGATCCACAAATAGTAATAGGGACACCCTGGAAGAAGGAAGATGTGCCTGATACGTTATACCTGGCCAGACGCAGGCCACCACACAATGTAAAGATGCTGAAGCAAACCAGTCCCACCAGGCTCCATTTTCCCGCCAAAGAACTGTACATCAAAGCGGCCGGTGCTACCCCGAAAGAAACCATATCAGCCAGAGAATCAAATTCTTTACCGAACACGGATACTGCGTTGTATCGACGGGCCAGCACTCCATCGAATCGATCAACTAAAGCTGCCAAAATGATCAAGAAGATGCTCAGCTGATAATTATGGTTAAATATATTGGCCAGGGCTATGACGCCTAGTATCAAATTGGCTGCCGTAAATATTTGTGGCACTATCTCAATCCTGCTCACATGTTCACCCCTGTCTGTACATAGTTATCATCAGGTAGTATTCCAATCACAGTTTCTCCTGCCTTGACATAATCGCCTTTTTTTACCAAAATTTTAGAACCAACCGGTAGGAATAATTCATTACCTGAACCAAATTTTATAATACCGATAATATCCCCCGCTGATAAAATATTACCTTCATGAACCCAGCATTTTATCCTGCGGGCGATAAATCCGGTAATTTGGCAAACCATTATTTTAAAGCCGTTGCTTTCAATCCCAATAAAATTTTTTTCGTTAATGTCAGAGGCATGGCTTTTGAAAGCCGGTATGAACTTGCCTGGACGGTAGTACCTGTACTTGACTTCTCCCTGTAACGGTGAGCGGTTGATATGTACGTTAAAAATGGACAGAAAAATAGCAACCCGGATAGTTTTACCCATAATATATTTATCTTCAAATGCTTCTTCTATTTCAAGGATTTTACCGTCTGCCGGCGACAGAATCAGATTTGCATTTTCGGGTATATTTCTTTTTGGATTACGAAAGAAATAAAGCACAAAAATAAACATTAAAAGAGGGATAGGAGAAAATATTGGAAATTTATAGTACAGGAGCACAAACAGTCCCGCAAGTAATAATAGATAATGCCAAGTAAGCTTTAGGGTCATAGTAAATCTGGCGAATATGTTGTCAGATTGGTTTTTTCTAGTCAATTGTGAAGTTTTCTCCTTTGCCTTTTTGTTTGCTTATTAATTATATGCTTAAATAATCATAACCTGTAAGACAATTCATTGCAAGGACAAAGGTTGTTTTACTGCTTAATATAATTAAACAGACTGTGATAGAATGGTTGTAAAAATCAGCAGGGAAGGTAGGCCTATGAATATTGCCCGTTACAACCGGTACTCTGATCATCTGGTGAAAAAATACGGGAAAAAGGTATATAAACTCCCAGTTAACGTACCAGGTACATGCCCGAATAGAGATGGTAAGGTGGGACAAGGAGGATGTATTTTTTGCGATGAGCAAGGCTCAGGATTTGACTGCCTGTCCAGCACCCTGTCTATTAAACGTCAGATTGCGGAGAATAAGGTATATTTCCGCAAGCGTTTTAATGCTGAAAAATTTATCGTGTACTTCCAGGCTTTTACCAATACTTATCAACCATTTGAGCGTTTTCGGGATAATGTTCTGGAAGCGGTAACAGAAGATGATTTGGCTGCAATATCTATTTCAACCAGACCGGATTGTATCAATGATCGATACCTTGATTTTCTGCAGGAAGTAAAAAATATTAACAATATTGACGTGAATATTGAACTTGGCCTGCAAACAGTTAATTATCACACCTTGGCGCGAGTCAACCGGGGGCACACTCTGGCTGAGTTTATTGATGCCGTTTACCGGATTAAGGCCAGAGACTTTGCCACCTGTGCCCACTTGATCCTGAATTTGCCCTGGGACAATCAACAGGACGTAATAGAAAACGCCAAGATCCTTTCCGCTTTGAGGGTTGAATATGTTAAACTGCATTCCCTTTATGTAGTCAGGGGCACCCCTCTTGGTGATATGTATGAAAAAGGTCAGTTTGAAATCATTTCTATGCAGGAATATATTGAAAGAGTGGCCTGTTTTTTAGAGCATCTTGACCCGGAAATTGTGATCCAGCGTTTGGTGGGTAAGGGACCAAGGGATAGCTTGTTGTTTTGCAACTGGGGGGTCAGTTGGTGGCTGGTTAAAAAAAAGATAGAAGATTATTTGGTGGAAAACAACATTTATCAGGGAAAGAAGTTTGACTACTTGAACGGAAAAGCGCTGAGAGGTATGTTATAGTGGTTTTTACCCGGTATTTGCCTGCTCTTTATAAAGATAACGGTATAATTGTTGATATAATAATACTTTTCGTACATAATAGCGTGTTTCCGTAAATGGAATTTCATCTATTATCTTTTCTCCGTCGCTAAGATTCTTCTTGTCCAGCCAATCTTTGACGTTGCCCCGCCCGCCGTTGTATGCGGCAAGGATAAGTATGGTGTCACCGTGAAATTCTTTTCCAAGGTCCGCAATATACCAGGAACCCAGCTTAATGCTGGTTTCCGGATCGAATAATTTTTCTATACTAATTGCCGGTTCACCCATCTGTTGAGCTACCCACAGGCCGGTTTCCGGCATGATTTGCATTAAACCGCGCGCACCTTTGTTTGAAACGGCCTGCTTATTGAAATTACTTTCTGTTTTCATCATTGCCGCAAGGAGAAAAGGGTCTATGTGATATTTGTTCGCGTAGAAAAAAGTTATTTCCCGGTAAGGGAAAGGGTAAAAAAGCCTGGCGACATTGTCGAAGTTGAACAGTACCAACAATACTAACAAGAGGAAATATATCCTGCGTTTCAACCTCCCTCTGTTTAACCTTTTACGAAAGACAGCGGTCAATTATGATCACTCCGCGAACAGCATGAACTTACTGCTTACATTATGTTATATTTAATCTGTTTCTTGAAAATGTTCTTTTTTTAAATCAGCCAAGTGGCGGTCGACTTGTCTTCTTGTTTCCTCAGGCGAGCCGCTGTTATCTATGACCCGTCTGGCATATTTTAGTTTTTCCGCTTGAGGCATTTGCGCTGCGATACGCGCGCGTGCTTCCTCATCGCTTAGACCATCCCGTTCAATGAGCCGTTCAACCTGTTTCTGATCATCTACTTTAACTGCCCATATCTCGTCTACACCTTTATGCAGCCCGACTTCAATCAAAAGCGGAGCATCAATGACCAGTAGTCTGTCGCGGGAACCGGGAAGATTGTATAATTTAAGTTTTTCATTTTCGATTGCTTCAACTATTCGTGGATGGGTGATTTCGTTTAACTTTTCCCTGGCTTTCGGATTGGTAAATACTATCGAACCCATTTTTTTACGATCGAGGGCACCCTTACTGTCTAGGACCCCAGGACCAAAAACCCTGGCAATTTCCACGAGGGCCGGGGTACCAGGTTGAACAACTTCCCGAGCAACTTGATCGGCATCAATTACTATTGCCCCCAGGCTTTCGAGGTAACGGCCGACGGTGCTCTTGCCGCTTCCTATATTCCCGGTGAGGCCTATTACTAACAATGTTGATTCCCTCCGTTAGTATAATTTTTGTTATCTAGCTATACTTTCTGGCAGGCCGGGCAGAAGTATGAACTGCGCCCGCCTATTTTCTTCCTCACTATATGATGGCCGCAGTGGCAGCAAGGTTTGCCTTCCCTGTTATAAACCCTCAAGAGTTCTTGGTAACTGCCTGGCCGGCCGTTCCCGTCAATAAAATCCCGCACTGTCGTCCCCCTGTTTTCAATTCCTTCCTGAAGAACATCACGGATGGCATGATATAGGTGTGCTATTTCCCTCGGGCTGAGGGTGGTTGCCAGGCGTTCCGGGTTTATTTTTGCCCGGTGCAGCACCTCATCCGTATAGATGTTGCCCAGTCCTGCTATGAAGGTTTGATCAAGCAGTAGTGGTTTGATACGAACATGACGACGTTTCAGTTCTTTTTTTAAATAGCTTATAGTGAAAATTGCTTCTAAAGGCTCTATACCCAGGTTTTTATAACCGGCAAGGTTATCCATGGAGGTGGCTGGAACCAGCCAGATCCGGCCAAATTGCCGCATATCGGCAAAACGCAGGTGAAAACCGTTTTCCAGAACCATGACTAGGTGGGTGTACTTTGACAGGGGCTCGTCTGATCGGCAAATAACCAGACTGCCGGTCATGCGCAGGTGTATAACTAAATTAAGCCCGTCGTTCAAGTTAAACAACAAATACTTTCCGCGTCTGTTTATTTTCAATATTTTTTTGCCGGTAATCTTTTCCTTGAACTCGTCAGGGTCTGGAGTCCGGATTATTTTAGGAAGAAGTATCTGAACATCAATAAATTTCAACCCGGTCAACTTGGGCTGGAGCGTTCGCTTAACGGTTTCCACTTCAGGCAATTCCGGCATATTTTTCATCCCTTCGTTATTTAACGTCGTACCAGTTTGGCCCAACTTTTATAGCAACTTCAAGTGGGACGTCCATAACCAAAGCATTTTCCATGCACCGTTTGACTAATTGCTTTAGTTGCCCGACTTCCTCCGCCGGCGTATCAAAAATCAACTCGTCGTGCACTTGAAGGATCATTTTTGCTTTTAGTCCGTGTTCAGCAATTTCCTTGTGAATGTTAACCATGGCAAGCTTGATGATATCCGCTGCACTGCCCTGTATTGGCGTGTTTATCGCGGTACGCTCACCTGAATTGCGTATAGTCCGGTTGGGGCTGAATAAGTCCGGAAGATATCGCCGTCTGTTCAAAAGGGTGGTTACAAACCCATTTTCACGTGCTTCCCGGACTACCTGGTCGATATAGCTTTTGACTCCGGCATAGCGGGAAAAATAGTTTTCGATGTATTGCTTCGCTTCCTGGCGCCCTACTTTGGCATCTCTCGCCAGCCCGAAGTCGCTTAACCCGTAAACAATTCCAAAATTTATTGCCTTAGCTCTTCTGCGTGCTTCACGAGTTACTTCGTCGGGCCGGATCCCGAAAATTTCCGCTGCTGTCCGGGTGTGAATGTCTTCACCGTTTTTAAATGCTTCAATCAGCACCGGATCGCCACTTATATGGGCGAGGATGCGGAGCTCAATCTGGGAGTAGTCCGCCGTTAGAAGTAAGTTTCCCGCCCGGCAGGGAATGAATACTTTTCTGATTAATCTGCCTTGTTCGAGTCGTATGGGTATGTTTTGGAGATTAGGCTCCGAACTCGATAGTCTTCCGGTGGCGGTTACCGTTTGGTGGAAAGAGGTGTGCAATCGTCCGGTTTCGGGATTAATCAGGGCAACAAGGCCGTCAGTATAAGTAGATTTGAGCTTCATCAACTGTCGGTACTCGAGCACTTTTGCAACTAAGCTGTGGGCGGCCGCCAATTCTTCTAATACTCCCGCATCGGTAGAATAACCTGTCTTTGTTTTTTTAATTACCGGTAACTTTAAATCTTCAAACAATATTTTCCCAAGTTGCTTGGAAGAATTAATATTGAATTCATACCCGGCCAGCTTGTAAATTTCATTGGCCAATTCTTCGATCAGGCTTCCCAGAGTCCTGGACATGGACTCGAGCTGGTTTCTATCAACAGCCACACCATTAATTTCCATTTCCCCGAGTACCTGTACCAGTGGTAATTCCACATCATAAAAGAGTCTGTCTTGTTCCTGAAGCTTAAGTTTTACGTCTAATAATCCGGCTAAACGATTGACGCAATTAGCCCGGGCCGGCAGTGCTTCATCACCTCCCGGGAGGACCACATTCAAATGCTCTAACGAAATATCCTCCAGATCCCGGTTGGGGGTGGCTGGATTCAGTAAATAGGAGGCGATCATAGTGTCGAAAGCCAAGTTGTTTAATTTAATATTGTGCCTGTGCAGGATTTTGATGATGTCTTTTCCATTGTGACAGTATTTTTTTACCGTTGAATCTTCACAAATAACTCTAAGCGTCTCAAGCGCTTTTTCCGGATGAATGCCGTCTCCGGACATGTTCAGGGTGTAAACATTGCCTCCTTCTACTGCAAAGCCGGCTGCGGTGACATCCGTGTTCAGATTGCCGGCAAGTACCATCGACACCCGTCCGGACATTTTAACATTCTTTTTGAATGCTTTAAGTTTGGCCAGATTGTCCAGACTTTGGTATTCTACTGAATATGTTTCAAGATTTGATTTGGGTAACGACTGACTGGTTTTTTGTCGTGAAGGGTTTTTACCCTTTGGTTTATTATCCTTATTACCTGTGTCTTCAAAATAAATTGATTTAATTAACGTTTTGAATTCAAGTTTTTTTAATAAATCCAGGAGTTTTTTGTAGTCAGGTTCCATCAAGTAACATTGCTCCAGGTCGATTTCCACAGGTACATCGCGGCAGATGGTAACGAGCTGCTTTGAGAACTCTGCCTGGTGGCCGAATGTTTTTACTTGCTCGCCGGTGCGGCCGGTAAGTTCGTCGGCATGGGCAAGTATTTCCTCTAAACTGCCATATTCCCTGAGGAGCCTGGTTGCTGTTTTTTCTCCAATACCCAATATGCCGGGCACATTATCTGAGGGATCACCGGTCATTCCCTTTAAGTCAACGTATTGTCGCGGGGTTATCCCATACCTGTCCCAGATTTTCCCCTCGTCGTATTCATCAAGTTCGCTTATCCCTTTTTTGGTCAACAATACCCTGGTTAGTGGTGAGACAAGCTGCAAGGTATCGCGGTCACCCGTAACAATAAGGGTTTTTAGACCGGCATGCTCAGCCTTTGCCGATAATGTTCCAATCAAGTCGTCTGCTTCGTAGCCCCTGCATTCAAAAGTTTTAATCCGCATAGCGTGGAGAACTTCTTTTACAATTGGGAACTGAAGCCGTAAATCGTCCGGTGTGGGGCTGCGGTGCGCCTTGTACTGGTCGTAATCATTATGACGGAAGGTTGTTTTTCCGATATCGAAAGCTACAGCAATTCTACCCGGACGTTCTTTAGCCAGAAGCTTTAACAGCATGCTGGTAAAGCCGTAAACGGCGTTGGTTGGCAGACCTGTACTTGTGGACAGTGGCGGTATCGCGTGAAAAGCCCGGTGGACCAGGCTGTTGCCGTCAATAAGCATAATAGTGTCTTGAGACACGTGTATCTACACCTGCCTTGAATGTACTCCCCTAGTATTTCACCGCACGAGTCCAAAATACCTGCTCTAAAATAAACAGTTTAAAAAACGTGCTGCCTGAATAAAATGCCAAAGGGAGGTTGACTTGACTAAATATTTGCAGGACTTTAGTTGGCAAGGGCGAATTAAACCCAATATTAAAAAATTGAGGTGATCATTTTGCGTAAATTTTCCCTTGCATTAGCTCTTGTGCTGATTATCATGTGTTGTTTTGCCGGGCCGTCTCTTGCGGGTGATAACCCTGCTGTCGGGAAAGAAACATTTGAAGAAATACTGGATCGAGTCCAACGTTTACACATTAGCAACCCTGATTCAGATATCCTGATTCAGGGGGCTATCGAAGGTTTGATCAATTCCCTGAATGATCCGTACACTGAATATATGCCTCCTGAGCGTTTGAAAGATTTTAACGGTTCGTTGGACGGCGAATACGTTGGTGTAGGTATTCAATTACAACCAGATGAGCATTATCCCGTAGTGGTCGGGGTAATTGAAAACACTCCGGCTGAAAAAGCCGGGATAAAACCAAATGACCAAATAATCAAAGTAGATGGAACGGATATCCTTGATGAACCATTAGGAATGGTTGTACAAAAAATACGTGGGCTAGAAGGTACGAAAGTCAGATTGACCATCAGAAGGGAAGGTACTGATGACTTTGAACTGGAACTGGTCCGTGTTGATATTGACACGCCGACAGTAAGCTGGAAAGTTCTTGATGATGGCGCCGGTTATATAAGGATAAGCAAATTTGGTGTGGATACAGCAGGTGAGTTTAAGAAAGCTTTGACAAAATTAAAACAGCAAGGAGTGACCGGTCTGGTTTTGGACCTGAGGGATAACCCGGGTGGCATTCTTGAGGAAGCTGTACGGATTACCAGTAATTTTGTTGAGGCTGGCCGGTTAGTGGTAAGTACCGTAGACAGGAACGGCAAACTTCAGGAGCATAGCACCAAAGGTTCGGCTATCGGTTTGGGAATGCGTATGGCAGTATTAGTTGACCACAACAGTGCCAGTGCCGCGGAAATATTGGCAGGAGCTCTTCAGGACTACCAAGCGGCCACCCTTATCGGCAGTACAACTTACGGAAAGGGTACAGTTCAAGTAGTAATTCCGCTTAAATCAGGTGGTGCTTTAAAACTAACCATTGCTGAGTATCACACACCGAAAGATAGAGCTATCAATGGTGTCGGTTTAAGCCCCGACATTCAGGTGCTCACCCCAGGGCTGCAGGTGGCTGCCGCGCAGCGTTTTTTAAAGCCGTCTGAAAAGAATGTAGTAAACTTCGACACAGGAAAAACACAGGTACTTGTAAACGGGACACCTGTTGACATCAAACAAACAGTCTTACAATATTATGGTGTTACATACCTTCCGCTAAGGTTTGCCTTCGAGGCACTTGGATACAAAGTTGACTGGCAAACTTCTGATAATAGTGTTAGAATAACGGGGTATGGCTCCGAAGTGCTCTTCGGCACGGAAGATGGGCGTGCTATTGTAAATGGGCAAGTTACAACTGGTTTGGAGCCGCTGGTAATCAAAGAGGGGACGACATTTATTCCTCTTTCTGATCTGGATATTTTTAATATTAATTGCGAAGCGGATGGAAACAACCTTGTTATTGAAAAAATATCCGATGTTGAGAATGAAATGTAACAGCTTTGGTCAAAAATAATTGCTACACCGGCATAACTTATAAGGGAGGTGTTTTATAGTGCCCGGAACTATAAAGTCATGCCCGTGCGGCAGTGGAAAGCCCTATGAAAAATGCTGCGGCGAAAATAAGGTCTGTTGTTCACTCGACCAGGTTAGGTGGCGGCGGGCCGGTCAGGAATTGCGCCGTAAGCTTGGTGAATTTGCCGATCAGCCTTCTTTTGCCTGGGACGCGGCCCGTGCCCAGGATATGTACCTGGGTTGTATGGACCAAAGATTAATGCTGCACGATGACGATTTTACAATGGAACGTTGTTTTGAATGGTTTATATTTGATTTTTATATTTCAAAGGGGTCCACAATTATTGAAAAGTTCCGGGAAGAGTACCCGCACCCTTTGAGTAATTATGAAAACATTTTGGTCAAAGAATGGGCCCGTTCACGGATTTCTCTGTATGAGGTTCATATGGTGTTACCTGGTAAAGGGCTTGTAATCAAAGATCTTTTGAGCCGCAAGAAGCTAATGGTTCATGATATCAACGCAGCGGCTGAGATTAACGCGGGAAGTATTTTGTTAATGAGGGTCCTCAAAGTCGGTATGGAATACGAGTTTTCCACAAGCGGCCTGGCTTTACCTGATTGGTGCAAAGAACCGCTTTTAAAGCGTCTTCATCAAGACCGCCTGGATTATTATAATAATAAAATGACAGTTGCCAGAGGTTGGGGAGCTTACCTGAAAGAACGATCCCACAAAATAAATGCCTGGGTCATGGAACTGGGTACTGATAATACCTGGATTAATAATGATTCCGCCAGAATGAAGAGGGAGCAATACAGGATAATGTTTTCCTTGAAAGATTGGCGGGAACTGTTGACGCTTATCAAACAATCAGATGCATTCATCATTACGCAAGAATTATGGGACCGGACAGGAGCACTTGAGCGAGTGTCAGCGGCCTGGCTGGGTGAGTCACGCTGGTTAAGCGGCAAGTGGGAAGAAAAAGCCTCTGTGAAAGGTGAAGCAGGTGGAGAAATAGCCGGTGGCGGGAGGAAAAACGGACTGCGCCAGGTTTTGGGCAATATAGTTCTAACACCATGGTCCATTATGATCACCACGGGTTCGCGCAGGTTATTATCTTTAGGAAAGAGACTCTTAATAACTGATTTCAAGGAATTTATCAAGGAAAGCACAAATGAAATCCATAGCCAGGCGGACACGCCGGCGGAAGCCGTTGTTGAAACTTATCCTTGGCCTGAGCAAGGTTATGCCATGGTGGCGGTCAGTGTCCGGGAGGGGCTGGAAGCACGTGGATATGACGTTAAACAGCAGAGAGGAGCTATGAAGCTTTGGTATGATTATTGCTCAAAAGAGCGGCCTGCTATCCGGAAAACGGCAGTATGGACGGCCGCGGTAATATATGCTTTTGTTAGGTTGGAAATGGAGGAAGAATTAAAACAACAAGATCTGGCAGGGCAATATGGCGTTGCTTCTTCTACTATCTCACTTAAATTCAGGCTGCTTTGCCGGTCATTGGAGCTGGTAAACTATGACAAGCGTTATTCAACAAAAAAACCGCCTTTGAAAGGCTCTAGAAGACACAACCTGCTTATATAATAAAATATATAGTTACTATTCAGGTATTCAGAATTCAGACGCCCATGAAGCTTCGCTTCACCATCAGATGGATGAAAATGGTAAAGATTTATTTTCAGGGCAGTAGTATATAAGCGTATACCTAAGGAGGGAGCATACCCTGACCGGGTTAATTGAAGAAGTTTTGAAAGCCATTACAAATGCAATATCAGCCATGGGGTATTGGGGAATTGCAATTGGAATGGCTATTGAAAGCGCCAACGTCCCCCTGCCTAGTGAAGTGATTCTGCCATTTGGCGGATATCTCGTGTCGACCGGCAGGCTGGAATTCTACGCGACGGTATTGGCGGGGACAATCGGAGGTGTGGTTGGCTCGGCCTTTTCGTATTATCTCGGCATCAGGGGAGGACGGCCATTCCTGGCCAAATATGGACGGTATTTTGGTTTCTCAATGAAACATCTGGAAATGGCTGAAAAGTGGTTTGAGCAATACGGTGAGGCGACAGTCTTTTTTACCCGCCTGATGCCAATTATCAGAACCTTTATTTCTCTACCGGCCGGAATCGCGAAAATGAATTTCAATAGGTTTCTGGTATATACTTTTTTGGGTTCACTGCCGTGGAGTTTGCTGCTTGTTTATATTGGACTTAAACTTGGCCAAAACTGGAAAACGGTTGAGTATTGGTTCCACCGCTTAGATGTTGTTGTGGTTCTTGGTATAGTTGTTGTAATTTTTTATTTTTGGCGCAAAAAACGGTGATTGAATTGTACGAAAAAATTTTTTCTTTTTTAAATAATACAGATTTGGAATACTTTAACCTGATAAACCACACCCATAATTCTATTTTAGATAAATTCATGCCGTTACTCAGTAATGCAGGTGAAGGAGGTCTTATCTGGATTATATTCAGCCTGGTTTTGTTAGCTACTGGAAGGCCTGCAACCAGAAAGGCAGCTTTGCTGATGCTGGTTGCGGTGCTTACCAGCTATCTGACTGGCGAATGTTTTAAACATCTCTTTCAGAGGCCCAGACCTTTTGAGACAATACCAGATGTCGACTTGCTGGTACGGCCTATCCACACCTATTCATTCCCATCAGAACACGCGGCTAATGCGTTTGCAGCCGGGTTAGTGTTGATGCGAAAACTACCCGGTCTGGCCTGGTTTTTCATCTTGCTTGCGATTACAATGGCTTTTTCCAGAGTTTATGTCGGGGTTCATTATCCGTTTGATGTCCTGGCTGGTTCTTTGCTTGGGCTGGCCTGCGCTGCCCTGGTTTTGAAATACGAGAATCATGTGTTTTTGAAAAATAGGGATTGGCGACAAGAAAATTGGCGAAGGTATTGAATTCTTATTGAATTTTATAGTCATTAAAGACATAGAATATTTTTAAATATTCAACTCACAGGGGGAGTCGTCCATTGTCTTCCCGGAAACTAGCGAGAATTACCAATATATGGTCTAAAATAATTGAAAGCGAGAGTGGCAGTCTCTCAACCGTAGTTGTAATAGAAGCTACAGGAATTTTTGAACATATAGTCAGCAGAGTTGGTAATGATATTATCCTAGAAGCTGCCGGTGTTGTTGCTAATATGCCGGAGGGCTCAATTGAAATAAATGACGGTCTTGTCAGAGAGATAACTTTAGTGCAAACTGGCGCTGGTGAAGCGGTAGTGCGAATAAATGCCGAACATCCATGTGAGTACAAGGTGGAAAAGACTGAAGGCATACCGGCGAGAACCGCAGTCATTCTGGGCCGTACTTATTTAACAAATCTGCTGAAGGATAAAAAAATTGTGATTGATCCCGGGCACGGGGGAGATGATTGGGGCGGTAGAGGTCCGGTTAACCTTGTGGAAAAAAATGTTGTACTATTAATTGCACGGATATTAGCTGATTTATTTGTCAAAGTAGGGGCACAGGCTGTTCTAACCAGAGCGAGTGATGAAAACATATCAGTTGAAAGAAGGTTTGGACTGGCAATTGAGGAAAAAGCTAATCTTTTTATAGGCATTCATACATACTCTGCTAAGAACAACAAAATAAGCGGCGCCTCAGTGTGTTACAAATCACTATGTGATAATAGTCGCGCAATTGCCGGCATGATTAATAAGGAATTGATTAAAAAGCTGAAAGTGGAGAACAGGGGTCTCAAAGAATGCTCTGAAATTGCCATTCCCGGTGATATTCCCGGTGTGGAAGTGGAAGTAGTTACGATTACCAACTGGGTTGAAGAAGGGCTTTTGCGTAGTCCTACCTTCCATAAAAAAGCAGCTGAAGGTATATTCAACGGAGTGAAAAATTACTATGCCGCCGGCCCGGCGCGATGAGGTGGTACTGTGATTTTAGGCAAGATTCCAATCAGAACGCACATTATTACCGAAAAAGATGATATGGTCGCTGTTGTGAAAAAATATACCGGCGAAGTCGCCGAACCCGGTGATATAATAGCCGTGGCTGAAAGCGTGGTAGCGATCACACAAGGCAGGGCTATTTTGCCGGATACCATTAAACCAGGTCTATTGGCCCGATTTTTGTGTCTTTTTCCTGGAAAAGACGGGAGCCTTGCCACACCTCAGGCAATGCAGCTGGCAATCCGGGAAGTTGGCAGTTCCCGTATCCTGCTCGGAGCTTTTGCGGCGGCTATTGGTAGAATTATCGGCCGCAAGGGGGATTTCTACAAGGTGGCCGGCCGTCAGTTAGCGCAGATCGATGACGTGGCCGGGACCATGTGGCCTTTTGAGAGGCACATTATCCTCGGGCCTAAGGACCCGCATAAGGTGGTAAAAGAGATCAAAGATGTTACTGGTGCAGAGGCCGTTATAACTGACGTGAATGACATAAAAAAAGTTGATATTCTTGCGGCGTCCGGGGGAGTTGATCAGGAAAGCCTGATTAAAGACCTGGAAGACAATCCCTTTGGTAATGATGATCAACAAACACCTATTGTTGTTTTAAAAATGGCTAAAGACAATCAATGAAAAAACTAAAAGAAGTCCACGGGAAATTTAATTGGATCTTGCAGGCCCGTTATTTTAACGGGTTTGCTTTTTCAGTTTGTTTGAATAGTGTCAAAAACTTTTGAAATAATAGTTTTAAGAAACCGCATTAATTAAAGTGCGGTTTTTTTAACTGGCGTAAAAAATTTAAGGGGGGGGGTAAAATATGGCGGCGCGTTTGAATTATAAAGTTATTGTTATTCTGGTTGTGACAATTTCAATTATTTCAACGAGTGCGGCGCTGGCGGACGTGCCTAAGGTTACAGCCGATGCCGCTTTGCTGATTGATGTTGAGACCGGGCAGATTTATTTTGCCAAGAACCATATGGTAAGATGCGAACCAGCCAGCCTTACAAAGATTATGACTGCCGTGATAGCTTTGGAAAACGGCAACTTGAACGATGTTGTAACTGTTGGGGGTAAAGCCGCCGCTGTTTCAATGGGCTCCATCATCGATCTGAGAAAAGGCGAAAAAATTACTCTTGAAGAACTGTTGAAAGCGGCGCTTGTTTGCTCTGCCAATGATTCTACCGTGGCTATAGCTGAACATGTAGGCGGTAGCCATGACCGCTTTATCGCAATGATGAACAAGAAGGCAGGGGCATTAGGACTGTTTGGGACCAGGTTTGCCAATACTAATGGTTATCACGATCCAAACCACTACACAACTGCTTACGATCTGGCGGTTCTCACAAGATATGCTCTGGGTAACCCGAAGATTAATGAACTGGTTCAGACCAGGGAAACCACAGTAAGGTGGGTTGAACCAGCTAATAGAGAAATAAAAATCAGTAATAGTAACCGCTTGCTTACCAGCGGCTACGAAGGAGTGGACGGGGTAAAAACAGGTACCACACCGATGGCCGGAAACTGCCTGATAGCATCCGCTACCAGGGATGGCCGCCGCATGGTGGCAGTTGCACTGCATAGTGACAACCGTTATCAGGATTGTGTCAAAATGTTCGATTATGGTTTTAATGTAATTCGGCCAATATCAATCATAACTTCAGGACAAGTTATCGCGAACCCCGTTGTTGAAGGCGGTGTCAACCCGGAGGTTGAAGCAGTAGCCGAAAAAGAACTGCAAATCCGCCTGGACCCGGATGAACTCCCAAAACTGGAAAAACGGCTTGAAATAAAAGAGCCGTTGGCTGCTCCGGTAAAAAAAGGACAGAAATTAGGTGAAGTTATTTATACTTACCGGAATCAAGAAATGGGGCGCGTGAATCTGGTAGCCGGCGCCGATGTCTTCAGGAAAGGCCTGCACAGGCAGGTTTGGGATAAGTTATTTGCAGATCAATAGCCGGTAGTTATTTTTCACGTGGAAATACAAGCAAGCATTTTTGAAGCTTGACTTTTTAATAGCTATCTGTCAAAATAATTAATGATGGGCGGGTAGTTCAGTGGGAGAACGTCTGCTTGACACGCAGAAGGTCGTAAGTTCAATTCTTATCCCGCCCACCATTTTATATCCTGTGTTTGTAGACAGTGGACAATTTGGAGGGGTTCCCGAGCGGCCAAAGGGAGCAGACTGTAAATCTGCCGTCAACGACTTCGCTGGTTCGAATCCAGCCCCCTCCACCAGAGATTTAATTTTACTTCCTTCCCTATCGCGAGGGAGGGTTTTTTATATATTTTGAAATAAAAATACAGGAGTGATTTCCGTGAGGCGCGTATTAATTAGCATTCTATTATTATCAATAATTTGTACTGGTTGTACCTTAATGCAAAATACAGAATTGCCCAAGAAAACGGTCACTGAACAAGATGTGCGTGTCGCCGTTACTGAGCTAATTAACGGGATAAATAATGGAAATACTGAGGTGGTTAAAAAGTATGTCGGCTCCACCGGTCCTGTTGCAGAAAAACTAATTGAAAAGTTGAAAGGCAACGTCAAGCTATCTAATATCCGGGATGTATCTGTTCAGGGAACAAAAGCTCAAGCAACTGTTACTTTAGAGGTAGTTCCATTAAAAGTGTCGAAGGATGTCACATTAAATTTTGATGCTACAGATGTTCTAATATTAAACAGTCCATTGGGCTTATTGTCAATTCTTCTTTAAATGCAAATGTGAGGGAATAAGATGATTCCTCACTCCTTTTTATATGCGGTTTACTTGTTAAACCGTTCTTAAATATATCAATCGTATGCTGTAAAAGGAAATGGTTGTAAATATTTGCTGACTAAAATAAAATATGTGTGTTAATACTTTTATATTAGGGAGGTATTATAGCGTGAATAGCTTAAAGGTTTGGCTTCTTATGGGCGCATTATCAATTATCCTGGTTTTGATTGGTGGTGCTGTCGGCGGTAAATCCGGGGCAATACTGTTTTTTTTAATTTCTCTGGGGATGAATTTATTCAGTTACTACTTCAGCGACAAGGTTGCCATTTCCATGACCCGCTCGCAGCCTGTTTCTGAAGATGAAGCGCCTGAATTATACGATATAATGCGGAGATTGACTAAACGGGCAGGAATGCCTATGCCCAGACTTTATATCACCCCGTCGCCGCAACCTAACGCTTTTGCAACAGGAAGAAATCAGTCCCATGCAGCTGTGGCAGTTACCGAAGGGCTTTTTCGTATTTTAAACCGGAGTGAGCTGGAAGGTGTTTTGGCACATGAATTGTCACATATAAAAAATAAAGATGTTCTAATCGGCACCATCGCCGCTGCTTTTGCGGGCGCGATCACTATGATCGCTAACATTATCCAGTGGGGAGCTATTTTGGGTATGGGCCGCGATGATGAAGAAGGTGGCGGTAGCTTTATAGGAGCGATCCTGTTGGCCGTAATAGCGCCGTTAGCGGCCTTAATTATTCAGATGGCCATATCACGCTCAAGGGAATACCTGGCTGATCAAACCGGCGCCCGTATCGCCGGTAATCCGGGAGGGCTGGCAAATGCCCTGCTTAAACTCGAGAGTGCGGCTTATAGAATTCCCATGCAGGTGAATCCCGCGACATCGCACCTTTTTATTGTCAATCCATTATCAGG
>JGI12104J13512_1001430_pt1 | contig 17571 bp, 14 predicted proteins | sample TerdegcTABiofilm_FD_13512 | JGI IMG/M metagenome (IMG submission 13512)
TCCCTGTTAACCCGCCCCGCAACCTGAATGAGCGACTCCAAAGGCGCCAGGTCCCTGAATCCCAAATCGAAGTCAAGGTCCACTCCCGCTTCTATTGTTTGCGTGGAAACCATGATCACGGGATTTTTTTGACGGAGCAACCCCCTTGCTTCTTCAATTACCTGTTTGCGCCGCATTGGTATTATATTGGTGGAAAGATAGAGAATTTTGGGATTATCCGGTTCTTTTTTTAACCGTTCCTGTAAAGCGCGGAACAATTCGACGCTGCGCCTGATGGTGTTCACTACAACCAGCACGGATTGGCCGGGTTTTCTGCAGCCCGCGATTAAAAAAGTGAATGTTTCCGTATCAAGCTTTTCTTTTAACAAAGAAACCAACTTTGTCCGCCGGTTTTGGGAAAAATACCGCTTGTGCTCCTGCAGTAGTTCCAAAGGTGCCTCCCCGCCCCGGCTGTTCCCCTGCAGGAGCAAATCGCCGAACTCCAAAATCTTAGGCTGTGTTGCCGTCATAAGGATAAACCGGGTGCCATAGAATTCGCCCATCTTCCGCAAAATTGCGCCGATCAAGGGCTGGTACCGGTCAGGCAGTGATTGGACTTCATCCAGTATAACGATGCTGCCGGCCAATTTGTGGACCTTCTTTAGCATCCGGTTGTTCCCGGTTAACAGGGAATGAAACAATTGTACGAAGGTGGTAAGGATAACGTCTCCTTCCCATGATTCCACTTCCAGCAAAATCTGTTCGAGAGGGATTTCCTCATTTTTATCGCCATCGTTCCGGGATATATCGGCCAAACTGTGGTGAATTACGAGTCTACCGGCCTGCTTTGTACCCCCGGCCAGAACCTGTTCGTAAACCTGCCGCGTCTGCTCTATGATATTGATATATGGAATAGCCGAGATAATCCTGGGTGTATATTTTTCTGCCCTCTCAATGCGCTCCCGCAAAAGGAGGGCACATTCCAGCGCGGCCAAAGTTTTGCCCAGTCCGGTCGGCGCCGTAATCGTCATGAAACGGATTTTCCGGATCTCATTATCATGAAGGGCACTAATCCTCCCCAGCATAGAGAGCCGGGCTTCTTCGCGTATTGAGCGAAGCCGGGCATTACCCAAACGTTTTTTGGACAAATAGGCTGGAACCAGATGGTGAGGAATAAAGGAAATCTCTCTGGTCTCAACACCGGCCGAGTCCAGCTTGTCTTTATCGATCAGGAGCGAAAAGATATAAAGCAGGAAAAAATACCACTGGACGTCTTTTAAACGCTGTGCCAGGTGCTGTGGCATAAAGAGGAAATTGCGCTTGTCCCGCCATCTGGTGTCCGGATCTCCAATCTGTTTAAAAAATTCAGGTGTTAATCTTTCAATAAGTCCGGAATCCTCAAGCACTTCACCTTTCTTTATCTCCAGGTGTTCCCACAATGCCTTTAAAAGACCCCAGAAGGGTTCCTCCTCATAATCAGGAAAGAGGCCGGACAAACTCAGGGGAAGATGGTGGCGCCGGACAGCGACATAAGCCAGGAAAGCTACCGCACAGCGCCACCTGTCTCCATCCGAGCCTTGCAAAATATCCAGCAGTCTTCCATGCAGGTAAAAAGAAGAGATATGGGCATGCTGCTTATGCGGCGATGAAATTTTTTTCAGGAGATAATCCTGAAAAAAATCGGTATACTTGCCCAGATCGTGCAGATAACCCATCCAGAAACCTATTTCCCGGACCGTTTCATGCGAGAGTGCTGGAAAGTGCAGGGACGGGGGTACCGCGCTTTGCATCGCAATAGCCACATTATTTAAGTGTTCGGCCAGAAGCTGCCGACAGCCGTTGTAATGAGCGAAATATTCTTTCTTGCTCATGCCGTCACTCCATCCAGGTTATATACGTTCCGTCATCCAGCATCACCGCCGAGGAAACCCTGGCGGTGACCGGAGAGCCGGTCAGGTTGATCAACATATCCGCTTTTCCCCGTTCAGTGGCCAGCCGGTCCCCATCGAATTCCAGGGGGAGTTCTTCCCTGATCAGACGGTATGATACAGGGGATTCCCCGAACTCTATTCTCTCCAATTTAGGCATGGGAATTACCGACAAAACCGGAACAGGTCCAGCGGGGACAACTTCCTTCCCTGCCGTTACCCCGTCGAATATCATCCAGCCCAGATGCATGGCGGTTCCCAGGGCCAGGGAGATGCCCCTGCTGCAATAACCCGGCCGGGCAGTTTTTAATAGATGTTCCAATTCGTCAATGATGCCGGGATCTTTATGGTAAAACCAAATCCGGTAATCGAGGAAACCTTTGCGTATATCCTGGGGGATCACAAGCTCTGTGGGCGTCTGACTGTGAAAATCCTGTGATCCGTTGAGATCATTGGGGCTTTTAATCATCAGGAGGTTCATTTTTTGCATCTGCTTTTTGACCGGAGAACCGTTCATCAAAGCAACCCGGCAATGATCCAGGGAAAAAATGCCGTAATAACTGTCCCTCGGATACCCGAGCAGCCCTGCCACCATTCCGGCCACTGTCGTTCTGGGTGGAACCGTATAGGACAGGGCCGAGGAATTGGAGTAATAGCGCCTGAAATGGGCTATTTTCCCTTGTAGACGGAAAGAAAGTATTTTCATAACTTTATTCACCTGCATTATTGTCTTGCGGGAACTGCAGCCCAAAGATCAACTTCTTCATCAAAAACAGGCAAGTTCTGTAGGGAAGAAAGATCGGACATCGGATGCAGCCAGCCGGTCACCTTTTCGACGTATCCTTTGCTCTTTAATTCGTCGATAACCCGCGTCATTGGACTAAAATCAACCGTCACGTCCTGGATGTTACGGATGGGTTTGTCCTCCCGCCAGGCGACGTCGCAGAAACGTCTAAGATCTCCCAGGTACCCGTCAAAACCCGTTTTGTATTGTACTTCAATATAAAACAAAGGGGTTTGACCCTGTTTGCTGTCCGTCTGGTTGCTCATCATGCCCTGGACCAGGGATTTTCTAAAAATATCCCGGTCTTTTTCGGTCATGCCGGTAAGAGAGGCGGCATATTTGTTTACCGTTCCATAATGAGCAATGAGGGCGTAATGAAGCTTGTGCTTCTTCCCAAAAGTGGAATTGCCCTCGTTCATGATGCTGGTGATGGTATTGGACTTAACCAGTTCCACCGGATGGAGTGAATAACCCCAGGTGATCTGCACCGGCCCGGTATAAGTGCGGGTAACGCCTTCAACCGCCATGGCGCTGCCGAACAGGCGGATGTCAATTAAAGAGTCTTTGATGATCTCTGTCAAAAAAAGATTGTTGAAATCAATAAATTCTTTAATCTTTTTTGCTTTCGAGTCTTTTAATATATAGAAATATTGGTCGTGATGGCCGCCTGAAATGTTGCTGAACTGCTTCCACTTATCATCAGTTAGTGCCTTTTTTAGTTTTTCTTCACTCAGTGCTTGATTCCATTTTTCTTCAAGTACCGGATTATTTTTAAATAATTGAGCAATCTTTAATTCGTCCGACAACCATTCCCCGACAATTATTTCAAACATACGGTCCATCGGAACCTTATCGTCCTCAAAGGTGTCGACAAAGATCCGGTACCCCTTTCGCTTCAGAAAATCGCGGCAGTCCCGCTTGCGCCTGGCATCGCTCACCAGGGCCGTTGCCGTTTCGTAGTCCATCCTGGGCCGGTTTTCCTGGTCCGGGTCCCCGTTCGGGTTGGTCATCACGGCCTCGAAGCCGAATAAAAAATCACTGTTCTGCTGTACCAATGCTTTCACTTTTAACCCTCCTCCGTTTGGTTTTCATCTTCACCGGCATTACCTTCACCTGGGGTGGAATCACCTATTCCTTTTACCATGTAGGCATAACCGGACATGATATAAAAGACGTTTTCCTGTTCATTGAAAGGCCAGGTTTTTTCCAGAGAGCCAAAATAATTGTGAAACCTTTCCATGTACTGGGCTATATACAAGGGCACTCCTTCAAAATAGTGTCTGATTAAATCCAGCGTGTCTTCATAAAGGCGCAGGATGTCCCGCCTGCCCATGCCCTGGTAGTTAACTTTATTCAGCACCGGTTTTGTTTTGTGGCCTTTCCCCGACTGCTTCCAGGCCACCCGGTTGACAAGGGCGCCAAGGTAAAAGAGCGCCCTGGCTTCCGGTAAAAATCCCTGCTGTTCCAAGAAATCCTCCATCATTTCAACTGAAGACTGACTTTTGCTCTGATTATTATCCACCATTGTTTCCCTCCTTCTCCATCCAAATACCGGCCTGTCCAACAATTCAAGCTGTCCGCACACGCGGAAAAGCGCCAGGTAAGACATGATAACATGCTTGATGAAAAAATCTTCTCTACCCTCCCGGTAGTAGGTGAGGTTCAGGTTTTCGTAATTGTCCAGTTTTTGCTTGGACAACTGCCTCAAACCTTTATCCAGGGCCTCCACCGCGTAGCCGAATAGAGTTTTCGAATATACCATTTCACCGGACAAAAGGCTTTTGTAAAACGACAGTACCCGCTGCACATTCACCTGCCCTTTCTCCGTCTTCCGCACCGGAATCAGGTGATAAACGCTTCCCAAAGACATCGGGCGGACGTGCGGTCGCAAGGCCGCCACCCCTTCGGCCAACAACCTCATCACCAGTTGGAAGCGAAGCAGCGGCACATCTTCAATGGTCTGCAGCACCGATACGGAGTTGCCGTCCGTCCGGTATACAATCAGATTGAGTGCGTACAGTCCGTCAGTTTCCAGGGCCTCCGCCTCCACCGAGCGGAGCCAATCAGCAGCATCCCTGCCGTGAAAAGCAAGGTCTGCAATATTTACAAGTTTTTCAATGTAATTATAGGAAAGATGTTTGACAATCCCCTCTGGAAGGACAAAAGCGTTTTCTCCTGCTATCCTGGTACGAAATCGCTTTTCAATGACGGTCTCCCCGGCTCGAAGTTTCTGGTAACAGCCATTACATACCGCGTATACCCGGTCATAGCCGCTTTTTTCAATTTTGCTGGCGTAATTAATGGTTGTTGTGGTGAATATTTTATTTACCCCGGTCCGGCTGAAAGAAACACTGTACCCACTATTCACATCCGGCTTACGGCTCCGGCAAACGGAACAAACAAAACATTCCTCTTTACCTTGATTGCGCCCGTTACTCTCCAACCGGTTTACCCTTTTCACCAGATCCAGGTAATCAGAATGCCTGGAGAGAATGACCGGCGGCTCTCCGGGGCATTGCAGCGCTGGAATGATCAACAGAAACCTGGTTTTTTTGCCGGTGACGCCCAGAGCACGGCGGACCAGTTCCTCAAAAGAAAACTTTTCTTCACCCACAACGGCTTTTTTCTTATCTTCAATGCCGGTCAATCTGCCGTCTACATTTGAAAGAAGCAGCCTCTGCAAGTCTACTGTTCCCTCACCCTTCTTCCCGGTGATAGTAACCAGTCCTGCCTCTTCCATCTGCCGCAGTTTCCAGCGCAGGTCGGAATCTTCCATACCGTATTTGTCAAGCTGAAGCGCCAGGTCGTTCCACGCTGTGCTGAGGGGATAAACCAGGGAACCCACTTCCCGCACGAGATAATATTGTGATTCCGCTGCCTTGTTGTTGCCAAAATAATTGAATTCTTTCGGAGTATCCGGCCTTAAAGGCCTGGGATCCTCGAAACGGATTTCCCTATTGTCCAAGTCAAAAGTTAAAAACACCACATACTGTTCGTCGTCTTTTTTCAACTTCGGCTGCGGGCTGAGTCTTTCTTTTACCAGCGAGGCCAGCGAATCTCCTTGCTCTTCCACCTGAACACCGGCCATCGCTGTGATTTGCGGTAGATTCACTTGTTTTCACCACACTTAAATTGTATTTACCTTCAACAAAACACGACAGCTAATTACCAGCGGCAGCTGTTACCAACATAGAGATTATCACCTGTGTCCTAAAAATAAAGTTATCATTTTCTGATGGTGTCGCTTTAGCGGCATGGGATGTCTATGTAATGATTTTTATGGCAAAAAAAAGTATAACATGCTGTGACAGCACTGCCGGGAGCAGCAAATACCATTTTATCTGGTAGCCGGTTACTATGTGACCAGTTCGCAGCAGCCGTAGCCCTGGGAATTTTTTGCCCCCAGGCCGGCGTCTAAAGCCACCTGCAAAAGTTCCGGATCTCCGCTCAAGTGATACTCGCCCAGCCAGCCCTTGACGACGGTGTCCTTATAGCGGGTTATCTTGAAGTCTTTTTCCCTAACTTCCGCTGGCCGGATGGCAAAGCCCTCCGTCTCGGCCCGGCGCCCGTGAATCAGCAGGTGTTTTTTGGCCAGGTTGGCGCCGATAAGCTCTGCAAAGCGCGGCTCGAAGGGGGAATAGTAGTAGGTGTAAGAGCGCCTGTTTTCCGACTGGGCCGTGCTGTACATGACCACCGGGGAAAGCATTTTCACCCGTATGGAACTGGAGTTCACCCGGGGGCTGGACGCGGCCATCTCCTTCACTTCCAGCCTGGCGCTGCCCAGACGGACCTGCCCCTGCTGCAGGAAGCCGTTGCCCAGTTCCTGCAGGATGAAGGAAATGGGAGAGCAAATAACCAGCTGCAAGGGCGGGGCAAACACTATGGACCCGCCGGCCCGGTCGAAGCGGGCCGACCTGCCCGTCAGGCGGGAAAAGGTGAACAGCTTGAAACGCCGTTTTTCCAGGGGAAAGCCGTGCTCGTGCAGGTAGCGGCGCAGGGCCGGGTTTTGCATCTGCTGGTAGATCAGGCCCTGCAGCAGGGCACCGTAGTGCACCGGAACGGCCACCTCGGACGGGACGTGGAAGAAAACGGTGAGTTGCAAAGGTAATTCCCTCGTTTCCGGTTAAATTACTCCAAAGTCAATCAACAAGACTCGCCAGCAAATCTTTATACCAGGGCTTTTCCTTTGACTGCTTTTCCCGGCCGGCCTCTTTCACTTTAGCTATAATAGCTTCTGCTATGCGGCGCTTTTGCTCCGCATTTACCGCAATACTTTGCCACTGATCGTAAAAAGCATGGATCCGCCCGGCAACCTCAGGATTTTTTAACGCCTTGATCTGGCCAATTAACTGATCAGCTTTCTCTTGATCCTCATCCGTGACAATAGGAGCGGGTTTCAACTTTAACCGTCCGTAACCGCTGGATGTTTTTGCTCCTACCCCCAGCTCACGAAAGGCATACTGCAAAATCTCAAATACTGCGCTTATCCAGGCAGCAGGGCCCGCTATCGCCACCAGGTATTTTCCTGTGGCCGAAAGAAACGGAACCGGGTTAGGATTGTCCCAGTCAGCCGGCGGCAGGTTGCCCTTTTGGTAATAATTCTTGTGATGGACAGTGATCACATCAGGATACAAATGACAGGTCCCCGGCAAGGGCAGCGCGTCGAAAAAAATGATATAGCCAGCATTGTCTGTGTCGCCAAAAACTGTTTTATACGCGCGAGTATCCACCTGCCAGTCATCTCCCAGATATTGACGGGCAAAGCTGGCGGCCAGTCCTTTGATGGCGCTGCCCGGTATATAAGGCACACCATACGTGTGGTGCAGGGCAACCGATGTTTCCAGGACGCTTTCCTCACCCAGGCCCACAGCCATACGCCCCAAAACTTCCGCCACCCGGCATTGTGCGCCATAATTAAGCAGCGTTCCCTCCCAGCGTTTGAACCAGAGCGAGTATTCATCCGGCTCTTTTATGCCAGCCACGTCGTCTACCAGCGAGCGGCGGCTCTTCTTATCGTCTTCGGCCTGATTGCGGATGAACTTGTCCAGCCAGAGCCCCGCATTGGTTGTAGATACTTCTTGTAAGTTCAAGTTAACGAGACAGTCCCGCCTGCTGCTCATTTGTTCCCGTCCTCCCCCACCGCGCCTGACTCCACACCCAGCACCGACTGGGCAAACCGCTTGTACCAGGTCAGGGCGGCAAGAACTTGGCGCGTCAGGAGCATGTATTCAGGGAGTTCAGCCTCACGGCTGGACTCAAGCAGGCTTTCTTTTCCTTTAAATTTTAAAACAACAGCAATATCTTCAAGCAACTTCTCCCCGCCGGCATCACCCCTGGCTTCTACAAACGCAAGCGCCTGAGCCAGTCCCGCCGTGCGGATGAGCACCGGCAGCCTGTGCGACATGGAGCCGTATTTTTTGCACTTGTCCTTGTCTTCTTTATCTGCCAGTTGCTTCACCTGTTGAAAAATCCTGGCAGCATACTTCTGGTTGCGGGTCAGCACAGCTAATTCCACCTCCTGCCATCCGCAGGCGGCACAGGCCGCGACCGACCGTCGCCTTGCCGCCCAACTGCAGCGGTTTCCCCATTAATCCTTCAAGGGTATTAAACACTTCCCCCGGTCCTGCCTTCACCGGGGTTGCGAAAACCAGTCCTGAAAGAATTGTCTCTGCCGGCAGGGCTTCCTCATACCAGAGAGCGTTATTTTCCACCGTTTTGGCATCTTCGCGCAGTCTTACGCGGGCAAAGACTTCAGTTGCGGTTTCAAGCAGGAAGCCCATCACATCGTCATGCACGACGCAAAAACGTGAGTTCAGCATCTCCTGCCATTCAGTATCATCATCATCCGGGAAAATTCGCTTGCCGATCCATTCAGCCCACGCGCGCGCACTGTCATCTGGCACGGCGGCAAAATCCAGGTCCTCAAAAATGACCCTGTGGTCATCCAGCGTAATCGCGCACCCATTCTCAATAACAAAGCAATTAGTAACAGAATCGAGAACAGGAATTTCCGGAGCTTCATCTGAATAAATAATGTTTTCTGCATCCCGAAGACAGCGGCGCAAAATGTAAGGCGAGGTGACCCACGCAAACGTTCCCTTAAGGCTCCGGACGGGCAGCAGGAGCAACCGCTGGTCCGAAAACTGGACCGAGCCGGCATGTTCGTGGGCGTTGTCTTTGTCCGGACCAAAAACTTTTTTCCGCGTCTCGCCGTCCTTGCAGGCATCACGCAGCACCCCTTTTAAGGAAGAGCCGGGAAGATAGGGCAGGCCCGTAGCCTTCTCCCGGGCCACCGGGAGATCGATCGCCCCGGCGCCCTGCCCCGTTCCCGCGTGCAAGGGGGAAAGCGCGTGTAAGAAAAGCATGCGTGCTTCCATCAAGTTGACCTCCTAATCAGATTCTATTTAAAAAAGCCTGCAGAACATCAGGTTCCCCATTGAGCGGCTGAATATTTTGCGCCTCGTTAGCATCAATCATTGCCTCAACTGGCCAGCTTTTTTCGGGTTCATCCTCCTTCTCAAGAACCAGGCCGCCTGGAACCATACCCACACCTGTCCCCTCCAGGACTACCGCCATACCGACTGCGCCATCCTTACAGGCAAGCGGCCTTAAAATCAGGGGGCTGGCCAAACGATCGTGATCTTCTTCTCCACACGTTAAATAAGTATTATATGGATCACCCGCATCCCTATCCTTGAAGTGAAACACAACCGGCAATCCGAAGGCCGCCCGCGGGAACTTGCCAATATCGGAAAGCGGCACGGCGTGCCTGCCGCATCGACAGCCTGTAAGTCTTCTGATTTCGTCCGGCTCAGGCCACCGGCTGCGCCCAGGCTGCCGTGGGGATTCTCTTGTACGGCTCTGTCGGAAATCCCGAAGACGCATGACCAGGTACTCCCAGGCAGCTTTGGGCTCCGCACGCCTACCCGTTACTTTTATGCGGGGATTCAAGGAAAGGTGCGGCACGCCGTCGGGCCACGTCCCGCTCACCACATGCTTTTCCAGACCCCGGCGAATTTTCGCCTCAATCCTTGTGGCCCTTGGTTGGGTTATGGGCTCCCCGTCGACACTTACCAGCTTCAACGCCCCAAAGCCGCGCCGCGTGCGGGCGCCAACGCCACCGAAAGTTTCCCAGGCCCAGAGCGCGGCTTCTACCTCCTGCTGCTGTTTATCAGGGTAAGTAATTTTCAACGTAAAGCGCACCTTATTACGAACTGTTTTAGTTTTCAGGCCGATGCCGCCGGCACGGATTTCCTCTTCTGAGGGCTGCAATGGAAAAGCTGCATATGGTAAGGCCACAGATTCGTTTGCTTTAAGTTTGGGTTTAGGCCGACCCGTACGGTTATCTACCGGGTCTGCTACAATTTCAAACGGCTGCTTAGCTTCTCCTCCGTGCACTGGTAATAAAATCACCACTACCTGGGACGGCATTGGTTTCTTCTCCGTGCTGGCCGCTCCCCAGAGTTTGTCCTCCGCCTTTCTCATTTCCGCCAGGTTGCCGTTGAAACAACCGCCACGGCAGGCGCGCCACCAAAAACGCAACTGCCCCCTGATTTCCGTACCGCGGGCAACTGTAATGTGGTCAGCTTCCCCGGTATTTACGCCGCCACCAAACAAAGGGGTAATCAACTCGTAACTGCGCACCTGGGTTATCAACTTTATTTCCTCATCGCCTCTTTTAAGACGGTCAAGCCGGGGCTTGACCGGGGGCGGCAATTCCTTCGGCAGTTCTCTCATGTTTACTATCACACCTCCATCCGGTGAAGATTACCGTCCCAGACTCCGGTAACAGCCAGGCCGAACCCGTCGCGGCGGTCCTGCTCCCCGTCGCTTACGCAACTCAGCCAAATGCTGTCTACCCATCTTTTGATCGCTGCGCTGTCGCCGTTAAGTTTCAGGAAATATACCGTGCCTGCCGGCGCCAGGCGGCGGGTGGGTTTGCGTTTACCTTTTCCCTCTAAATCCCAACCGGAGACAGTCTGGTGCCTCTTGAGGGCTACCGCCTGCAAATAAGGCCGCACACCCTCCCGCTCTTCAAGGAGCCGGGATGGTTTCCAGCCTGCCCCGAAATGCGCCGGTGTAAGCAAAATGAGACGGCAGTGCCCCAGGGCGGCTATTTTTTCTTTTAAAGCTTCTGGACAGGAGGGAAGCACCTGCTTGCTTTGCCGCCAGAAAACCGGACGACGCTCGCCACCCAAAGGAGCGATCCCCGGGTTAAGATTGGGGGCATCAGTAGCCGCCGCCAGCCCCAAGCGGCGCACCCTGGAAAGCACACCGCCATCGGCATGATCCTCTGCCAGACAAGCAAACTCCAGGCCCCGTGTTTGGAAGAGGGTCCCTTTCTCTTCATCTGCCGTCTGCGTGTCCGGCCGTATGCTCGCGTGCATCCGCGCCTCCTGGACGGGGCCGTTATGACCCACTTCAACAAGTTGAACATCACCTTCACAGGGATCCTCAAGCCATTTTTCAAAGAATTCCCGATACCAAAAGGCTGGTGTTTTACTGAACGGTTTGCGGGGGTCCCGCCTGGGCATTCCCACAGGCGCTAAAGTATCTTCCGGCAGGTTTGTGTATGAGCCCGGCGGCAATTCTAGCGGAATGAGTTGCCTGATTGCCGCTTTGGAAAAATCGGACGGCATAAGTTCGAAAAAAAGCGCGTCAGCGGGCGTCGGAACCAGCCACTTGTCAATGTCCCCTGTTCCTGCATCCAATTCCACCAGCAGCGGCCCCCGGACCTCTATCTTTTTCAAACGGGGAATTTCAGTTGCTTGAAAGCGGCCCGAGGCATCGAGACCATCCCGTGTGCGGACAGCCCCGGCAATGGTCGATGGAAACGGGAAAGCCAGGGAAAAGGCCCGGGCGCCGGGCACAGGCCCAAACGGGCGCCCGTCGCGGGCAATAAGGGGATCGCGTGGCTCAATGACCCATACCTTCATTTTTTCACCACCTCGCCGGTTGAGACTGGGAACGGGAGCGCGTTTGCCAGATCCATGGCAGCGGCGAACTCCCGGGCAATAATGAGGCTATCCGCCAGTTGCTTGAGTTTTTCAAAGGAAAATTCTCCGTCCACATAAAGTAAGGTCTCCAACTCCGTTATTATTTTCTCCGCTATGTGCTCAGTACCGTGGCGAGCTTTTTTGCGGCGTAGAATACGCCTGGCTTCCGCGCAAGCTGCTTCTTGAAGCGTGCCCTTTAACCCTTCATCTCGTGTTTCAAGCCGCCTGGCCAGATCTTGCAACTCATAAGCGGCCCCGTCAGGAACGTCTTCATTGCGATGTAAGTTGACCAGCCATTTGAGCTGCCGGTCCAGGTCCCCCCAGGTGCCTTTGACCGTCCTCTCCGAACTGCTCCGCTTGCTCAATGTCACCGCCAGGGCGTTTTTGCCGGTCACGGATTTAGCCGCCTTTTCCGCCCTGCGCGCCAGCTCAAGGACGTCGGAGAGAGGTTCAAGATGATGAGCAACAGCAATGCCAATCGAAAGTGTCGGTGATATTTCCTTCCCGCCATCCTCTCCCTTAAATCCGGCAAGCCGCTCCCGGAAAATTTTGGATAATTCACAAGCGCAGTCGAGCACTTTGTGCAAAGGTATTAAAGCCAAGACGTCGTCGCCGCCGGAGTATACAAGGGATCCCTTGTTCTCTGTCACTATCCGGCGCGCTTCCAGGGCAAAGCTGCTTTGCTTCCGTGAAAGCTCCCGGTGTTTTTCAGGGGTTCTCTGGGCGTCGATTACCTTGCCCATGTGATCGCCGTCAGCGATAAGAAGCGCGTAGTAAGGCAGTGGCTTTTTACTGTCAAAGGCTTTTTCCCGAAATTCACGCAGTGCTTTTTGGGCCAGCAGTACCTTTTCCTTTTCTTCAAAGAAAAACTCGCGGAACCGCTCCTCGAACAATAAATGGCCGTCGCGGGGACCAAACACGGGGTGGGAGGGCCGTACCGTTTCCAGATCACCCGGCGAGATGCCGAGTTCTTTCAATTTGCCGAAATACTCTTCCACAAGCGGCCGGTGCTGTTCGGTAAGCCGTTCCAGCAATGGAAGTGCTGCCACATGGGAAGTGCTGAAAAAATACTTCTCGCTTCCCCGTTTGCCGTGACGTTTTAGCAGGCATACCCCGCACAAAAATTCGCCGCGTTGCACGCGGTAACTCTTATAAAGCATGTTATCGTTCATCCGGTTGCAAACACTCTCAGCAATGACCGACTCCCGGCACCCGTCAAGGGAACATTTGAGTTCGCTCGATCCCCAACTTGCCAGGGCAAAATCGCGCGTTGCCTTCCGGGCGCTAAGGATAGCTTCGGCAAAATCGCGCGCCTGTTTGTAATTACCATTTAAAGGATACGAAGCCCAGAAGAACTCAATAAAGTCTTTCACCTGCTGTACGGCCACTTCACGTTCAAAGCCCTTGATTTCCCTGAACACATCATTGGACAATTCATCCAAGCGCCTGTGAATAGATTCCTTGACGGTATCACCTAACTCAACGGGATTGCAACTGACCACGGCAACCACCTTATTAGGCGCGCTATAATCGGACGACTTCAACTGCTCCAGGCTGTCCCCTTCAGGAGCCGGGAAAATAAGGCATGATGAAGAATCGCCCCCGTTATACCGGACAACTTCTAGTGCGGCCGTTTTTGCCAGTTCACTCAACAGCCAGGAGCCGAACCACAGATCGTGACTGCGCCGCGCTGTGGCGATAAAATCCTGCACCGGTCCGATGTGATAAGTGACCAGGTGTGTCCCATTCATTGGCCCATCCTTCCTCCTTTCCTTGGAAGTTCTCTGAACATCACTTTTTTAGCATCTCCGTCTTTATCAGCGCCCTTTTCTTGACTCTTCACGCACTGCCTGGAGGTTTACTATTTCCGCCATCTCAAATTGAGGCGGTACGCTGTTGGCGACTGGACGCAGGCGTACGACCGCCGGAAAATAACCGCACCTTCCGTGCAGTTCTGCGAGGAGCGTTACGGCACTGATATTTAGAGAGGGTGGATTAACGATTAGCGGTGTCGTCTGCCACTCCTGAGGCGTAAGTCCTGTCTTATCCGCCATGGCCACGACTTGTGGGACAATGGGTTGCTGGGGATCGATCTGGGAACTGACTTCGATGACCCGCTCTACTTTTTTCTGGACAAGCTCCTCAAGCTGCCGCAACTGCTCATGGGTAAAGGGATGAGAAAAGTTGATGAGAACCAAGAACATCTAGCCTCCTAATGCCTTCTTTACTTCATCGACCAGCTTTCTTCGCTCTTCTTCCGATAATTCTCCGTCTTGTGCTGAGGGAAGCTCAATTACCTTAATCCGGTGGGCATCGGCAAGCTGCCGGTTATTGTGCTCGTATTCCCGGTCTAAGATGAGAAACTTTTCAGTATAAGTCCCAAGAAAGCGCTGCTCGGCGGCGGCTATAATTTGCTCGATACCCTCCTTACCCCTAGCCTTTTTACCAGTTTTAACTTCAGCAATTCCCACGCGGTTGCCGCAGCGAAGAACGAGATCAATTTCGAGGCCACCCAGCCGAGGCACCGGTTTCACCGAATTCTTCACTTCGTCAAGTTCCGCTTTCAACACTGCGTGTACCATTTTTTCAAACTCATTCTTAAATTCATTAGTTTCAGTATAATTATCGTGATATGCTTTAATGTATAAATCAATATCTAGAACAGGAGGAATCTCGCTTTCATTCTTCAGTTCCGGACCACGCTCAGCAAACTGGTAATAATAAACCACGCTTTTTTTTCCTTCGCTCTGCACATAAAGAAAAGGACAGGAAAATTGCTCCGCCAGGCGGTAGGCCGCCAGTGCCATAGGCTTGGTTCCGCCGGTAAGATTAAAAATAATTTTATTGTGTTCCCATTTTTTCTCTTCAATGTATGCCTTTAATTTGCTCTCAATATCGACCATGTCATAAGGAGCAACATTTACAGGATCGTCCTCAACTGAAACATTGCGGTCCTTAAGAACAGAACACAAGCGCTGGCTAATAATTTTAGTACGATCAGTACAAACCCAGACCAAATTTACTGGCTTTGCGTATAGCACAGCCAGTAAATTTGGTATTGGCTGTTCGCCAACTAAAGAAATCATTATTGTCTCATTCATAGCATCTATTTCCCTTCCATGATATTTTTATCTATTTGTTGATTGTTAAACGATTCGCTTCTCACACCTACGTCTTCATCAGAGTAAAATACGGCGCGAACTCGGCAATCAGCCTGTGTCGGTCCACATTACCCTCAGGGTAACCCAGCCATTCCCGGAGCTTTTCGTAGACTCCCCTGAGTTGGTTGGCAACCGTTTGCTCCCGCTTGTAAAGGGCGCTGGCAATGGCGGCGTTATCCAGCCCCCGGCAGGCCAGGCGGACCACCTCCCTTTCGGCGCGCGTCAGCCAGCGCTCGACAAACTCCCGCTGCCTCCTTACCTGGCCGGCGCGGCTGATTTTCTCATGCCAGGCCACCACCTCGGCAGGGTCGTTGAGCTCAGCGACAGTCTGCATCAGTGCCCCGGCCTCGCTCCAGCGCAGGACGGGCACGGGCACAAGCTGGACCCTCTGATCTGGCGGCAGGTGCAGCCGGCGGGTTGCGCCGGGCTGCCAGCCCTCCGTAACCAGGTGCCAGACACAATCCTCCGGCCCGAACAGGAGCTGGGCAACCACCATGCCCATTATCCCCATGACCTTGCGGCCGCCGGACACGCACAGGTGCACGACGTGCCCCGTCTGGCGGGCGCAGCGAATTTCCACGTACAGGGTGCGCAGGAGACCCTGCAATTCCTCGCCGGTGCAAAAATCACCTGTCATTCCTTCTGCTGAAGCAACTGGAACAGCTCTCAACTGGACGCCGGTGTAAGCCGCCCTTCGAAACTCTTCCTCAATAACTCTTAGAGCTTCCTGCACCCTGGGTGTTTTTGTGCAGACCACCACTGCTTCAATTATAGTCCAGCCGCCGGACAGCAGCATGTCCAGCGTAATTGTCACCACCTGCGGCTCCACGCCCAGGGTGGCCACCAGTACCGCGGGCCGCCGCCTGTGCTTCCCTGGGGGGCTGGAGGAACTGCTCATATAAAATCTCACCTTCCCGCGCTATAAGATATGTTTCCGGCCGCTGGGGGCATCCGTTGAAACCGTGTACGGGAGGATCCACCTCCGGGCAGGGGATTTGTTTTCCACCCTATACCAAAACGGTCGGTATAACCAGGCTAGAGACTACTAATTTAATGGGTAATCATTTACCATGTTCATTATAATGACTATCCGCTACTAAGACAGATTTGGCTTTTGGTGAGCAGATTATCGATTAAGGTTCGGAAAAATTCCGCATCCGGAGAGAGCAATCATATAAGGATTAACTCTTTCGTAAAGGCAATTACCCCGTTGGAGCGGGTCCAAAGTGAACTTGTGTGATATATGCGTTCACAATTTTACTTCCAACAAATAATAAGTATAATTTTCATGTCAGGAGAACTTTTTTAAAATCAATTCATTGGATATCCCTATATAACAGTACAAGCCAGAATTCAATATTTTTCAACATATTTTTGAACAAATTTTATTACATGTTTCGACATTATTTTACATTGATAATAGTAGAATGATAATAAATAATAATAGAAAAGTATTAAATACTTTTTTAAATTAAATAATGACGTCATTTAATATGTAGTGAGATTCAATTAATGTTATAATTGATGAAATGTTAATATGAGCTATTGGAGAGTCAATTTCAATTAAAAAGCTTAATTTTGGGCGGTGACATCCTGATGGAGGAGTATGATCTGTATGTAAGCGGAACCCTTGTATGGTACTACTACATTTGCCCGCGGGAAGTTTGGCTAATCGGCCACCAAATAACACCCGATCAGGACGACTCCAATGTCTCCCTCGGACGTTTTATCCAGGAATATTCATACCCCAGGGAACGTAAGGAACTCTCCGTGGGGCACAGCAAAATGGATGTGTTCAAGGTGGGTAACGGTAAATTAATTATCGGGGAGGTTAAAAAAACTTCCAAGTACCGTCAAAGCGCGCGGATGCAGCTGGCTTTTTATCTTGATGAACTGAAGCAACGGGGCGTGGACGCCAGAGGTGAATTGCGCTTTCCCCGGGAAAAATTGCGCGAGGAAGTTATTCTGGACGAAGATACGGAGAAAGAACTGGATCGTACCAGGCGGGAGATATTGCGTATCCTCTATCTGCCCCAACCTCCTCCACCTGTTAAAATAAGGTTTTGTAAAAAATGCGCTTATGCAGAATTTTGCTGGTCATGAGAGGAGCGGATAATTTTGAAAAAAACGCTCTACATATTCTCCAACGGGGAACTGGCCCGGAAAGATAATACACTGTGCTTTGAAAGCGAAGAGGCCAAAAAATTCATACCAGTGGAGGATACTGGAGAAATTATGATATTCGGGGAGGTGACCGTTAACAAAAAATTGCTTGAATTCCTTTCCCAGAGGGAAATTGTCCTTCATTTTTTCAGTCACCACGGCTATTACATGGGCTCCTTTTATCCCCGGGAACACCTAAACTCCGGCTACATTACCTTAAAGCAGGCTGAGCACTACCTCGATGAGAACAAACGCCTCACCATTGCCCGGGAAATAGTTTTTGGGGCAGTAAAAAACATCCGCCAAGTCCTGAAATATTACCAGGGCCGGGGAAAAAATGTAACGGAAGTTCTTCAATCTGTGGAAAAACTCTTGGAAACGGTTAACGATTGCCCGGATATACCGTCTTTAATGGCCATCGAGGGTAACATCCGTGACTATTATTATAAGGCCTTTGACGAAATAATCGAAGATCCTGATTTTATTTTCCAAGTGCGCAGCAGACGTCCACCCAAGAATTATCTCAATACGCTAATTAGTTTCGGCAATTCTTTGCTATA
>JGI12104J13512_1001434_pt1 | contig 17536 bp, 13 predicted proteins | sample TerdegcTABiofilm_FD_13512 | JGI IMG/M metagenome (IMG submission 13512)
TCTGTTGTCTTTGTGGTAGAGCTTGTGCCTGTGTCGGTGCTGGTTACAGCCTCTGAGACAGCCTGTTTACCATTGCCATTTCCGTTTGTCGGTTTTGCAGGTTTGTTTACAGAGTCAATAGGCCTCTTGTAGTCTGTGGCATACCAACCGCCACCCTTCAGATGGAATGCACAATTGGAAATAAGTTTATTAAGCCTGCCCTTACAGAATTTGCATTCTGTTAATGGATCATCTGTGATTTTTTGAAATATTTCAAAATATTTACCACAAGATTCACATCGATACTCGTAAATAGGCATGGCGAAACCTCCAAAAAATTTTTACAATAACAATATAATGCCCGAGCATACAAATAGTCAAGAACTTACAAGCAATTCTCAGTGAACATTATTTATCCCATTTCCTCCCTTGAAGGTCATCTTTCTTTGGATATAATACAAAAACAGTGTATCAATCTGATAGGGTATAAAGGGCTTTTTTCATATTCAATAAGATTCTTCTTATCAACGAAGAAATTGGTAATCCAGTTGTTATGATTTGTTTTATTCTGTTAATCTCAGAAAGCCTTTCCTTTGCAAATGCCAGTGTATTGAAGAAAGGTCTTTTTATATTTTCAGCTTTAACTGTAACAGGCAAAAGAAACATTTATATTGGCGATTGCTGACTATCTATTGAAAAATACAGTTGTCTATAGTAACCTAAAAACAATGAAAGAGATTATTTTTGCCATTGGCTCTAAAGAAAATGCCAATGAAGATATAAACATCCTTGCCCAACAATTTTATGATCCACCTCATAATATTATTGTATCAGGCAGTCAGATAAAGGATGTTGTTATAGATACAGCATCAAGCCTATTTTTGGAAGAGAGACTCGTCCTTACGCTCTTAGACCCGGAAAAAGAGGTTATTAAGGAGATAAAGACACAGCTAAATGGCCTGAGAGGCCGGGTGCCTGTGATTATATATATAACCACAGGGACAAAACCCGACTATGCTGGAATTGAAATTGATGGGGATATTATGATAATGGAGAGGGATCCGGAAAAGAGATTAAAAGAAAGGGCATCCGCAATCCTTAAAAAATATGGCAAACTGATGACAGACAAGGCATTTGAATTTTTTAGGGAGAGGTTAAGGGATGAGGCCGTGCTAGAGACAGAGTTGATGAAGCTTATAAACTATGCAGGAGATAAAAAAAAGATAGACTCGAAGGATACAATGGAGATAACGGCACAGACACATCAGGATGACCTCATAGGATTTTTTGAGGCATTCTCCAGTAAGGATAAAAAAAGGATGTTATATATACTCGATAATCTCATAAACACTATGAATCTTCCCTCAGAGTCTGCAATCATCATTATCCATAGTTTTATTGTTAGGCAGACAAGGCTTCTGCTCCACGCAAAGGAGATAGAAAACAAGATAGGCATACATACCAAATACCCTGATTTTACAAATATTTTTAATAGGTGGAAGGAGGCTCTTGATATCAAAACCTCAGAAAGGAAACATTATCTGCCCTTTCAGAAAAATTATTACGCCTATAAGCTCTCCAGCATAAGCAGAAAATTTGATACAAAAGACCTCTTGTTGTTCCTTGATAGGCTCGTCAAAATTGATTTGGGCATAAAGACTGCCCCCGAACATGAACGTCGAGCCATACTTGAGGCAGGTCTGCTTGCATTTTAAATGATACATATAATACTTTTTATCCTTACCTTTGGATCCACATGGTTTGTGGGTGGTTTCCTATATAGCCTCTCTATTATGAGTATCCTATTTGCCCATGAGATGGGACATTATATTATGAGCAGAAAATACAATATCCCCGCCACCCTGCCATATTTTATACCATTTCCCCTTCCTCCATTCGGGACATTTGGTGCACTAATAAAGATGAAGGGCACGATGATAGATAAAAGAGCCCTTTTTGATATAGGGGCAGGGGGGCCTCTTGCTGGTTTTATGGTCTCCCTGCCATTTATCTATGTGGGCATAAAGCTCTCCCATGTCGAGGCAGTCCATGCCCAACAAGGCTTTATGCAACTTGGTGATCCCCTTTTGTTTAAATTCTTTCAGATGCTATTGGTAGGCGATATACCCACTGGCTATGACCTGGTATTGCACCCCTTTGCATATGCAGGTTGGGTTGGCTTGTTTGTTACAGCGCTTAACCTTCTGCCAGTAGGACAGCTTGATGGCGGACACATTGTCTATGCGGTCTTTGGAGAAGACAGCAGAAAGATCTATATAACTGTTTTAATAGGTCTTGGGACATACGCAGTATTTTTCAGCCAAGGCTGGCTTGCCCTTATTATCCTTCTTTTTATCTTTGGCATCAATCATCCAAGCCCTCTTGACACGGAAACGCCGTTAGATAGAAAAAGAAGGTTTTTATCCCTTGTTGTTTTGATTATATTTATACTTTCCTTTATACCAAAACCATTCCCTGCCCTAACAGTCACCATGAGATCGTTGGAAGATGTATCACGATTAATCTCTCCATAGTAGGTTCCGATCCTTTTTTCTATCTATGCATAGGGTTTTTAGCTACAAGTAGGCCTTTTTTTGCCCATGCACTTAATCAAGTTTCATGTCAAAAAAATATTTATGTGAGAAAGTCGCACGTTCTTTGGTTGCTTGAATCTGAAGACAAGAAAATTTTATTGGAAAAAATCGAGACAAGGTGATTCGGATTCCTTTATCTTGTTTCTAAGACAGCTTCGCCAGAGATTTGCGGGCAAGACCCTGGCTTATTATATTGGATAACTTCAGTATTCACACCAGTAGGAAAGTAAAGAGATACCTAAAAAGGTTTCCTCAGATTCATCTTTTCTTTCTTCTCACCTATTCACCAGAATACAACCCGTTGGAGAGAATATGGGGCTGGATGAAGACCAAAATCTATGGTTTTTAATCAGACGCTTTCGGAAACTATGTTGGCATTTTAATATGGCCAGGCTTGTCAAGCCTATTTATCTGAAGCTGGAAGCCTACAACAATTTATTATAGAAATAGATGCGGTTATGCTTAATAGTTAACAGCCTGTTGCCAAAGCACCCTCTAGTGTATTTTAACAGTCTGGATCCGTTTTTTTCGATTTCAAATGGCGATTGACATAGGGTTTTAAAAAGGGTTAAACCTTTAAAAGATTATGGATATAAAACCTGACTATCTTTTATCGAACACCCTATCAGACCAAAAAGGGTGCCCGATTATCAAAGTTGGGATTATGGATAACCAGCAAAAGGTGTCGATTAATCTAAAAGGTCTATTCCTGCTCGATGGTATAACCAATATTACAGGTATATTTACAGCAAAGGTAGCACATGATAATATCTATCTCTTTGATGAACAGCGTAATATAGTACATAGCGCATCAGATATAAGATTTATAAATCAGGGAGGATACACATTTACCCTTTCCAATGTAACAATAGGTATAGACTTCCACTGGGAGAAAAAGGAGATACAGTCATTCAGGGGAGACCTTATATTAAAAAAACGCCTGGATAATACCATTGCTGTCATAAATGAAATCGCCCTTGAAGAATATTTAGAAAGTGTAATTTCCTCTGAGATGAATAGCTCCGCACCTGTTGAGTTTTTAAAGACACATGCAATTATTTCAAGGAGCTGGCTCATATCTGCCTTAGGACAAAAAAAAGGGGTGGAAGAGGTGGTAGGCAATAGCCTTCAAAAACAGGAAGGCGAAAATAATACGGTAATTAGATGGTATGAACAAGAGGGTCATGACATCTACCATGTATGTGCAGATGATCACTGTCAGAGATACCAGGGCATAACAAAAATATCAACAGAGAATCCCCTTAAGGCAGTAAAGGAAACCTATGGGGTTGTCATCACATATGGCGGGGAGGTATGCGATGCAAGATACTCAAAGGCATGCGGGGGTATTACAGAGGAATACAGATCTGCCTGGAAGGATATGGACATCCCTTATCTAAAGAGCATCTCAGATGCAGAAAGGCCTTTTCAGCCCCTTGTAAAAGAAGAAGATGTTAGGCCGTGGGTTCTCTCGAAACCCAAGGCATACTGCAACATAGATGATATGGATACACTCAAGATAATCCTGCCAGATTCTGATCTTGAGACGCATGGATTTTTTAGATGGAGGGTTACGTATACACGTCCAGAGCTTGAGGATATAATAAAAAGAAGATCAGGCTATGATCTGGGCACATTAAAGGCGATTAAGCCCCTTAAACGGGGACCCTCGGGCAGAATTTACCTTCTTAATATAACAGGCTCAGAAAAGACCCTTACAATAGGAAAAGAGCTTGAGATAAGGCGTTGGCTCTCGAATACCCATCTTTTAAGCAGTGCATTCATCGTTGAAACAGAAGGCAATTCGTATGGCGAAATAGAAAGATTTACATTTTATGGTGCAGGCTGGGGGCACGGTGTAGGACTCTGCCAGATAGGCGCAGGTGTAATGGCTATAAAGGGCTATAATGCAGAGGCGATTCTAAGGCATTACTTCCCAGGCACCCAGCTTGAAAAAATCTACTGAGCATTAAATGAAAAAAAGACGATTTAAAACAGCGTTTATCCTTGGTGCAGGGATGGGGGTAAGATTAAAACCATTGACGGAGACATGCCCAAAACCATTACTTGAGATTGGGGGCAGACCCATAATAACCTATGCAATGGCACATCTGGCACAGGCAGGCATAGACCGTTTTATAATAAACACGCATCACATACCGGATGCCTATAAAAAAGCCTTTCCTGATAGTAGATGGAGGGGCATACCCATCATATTTCGGTATGAACCAGTGCTTCTCGAGACAGCAGGCGGCCTTAAAAATATTGAGGACCTCCTATCCGATGACGAGGCAATCATCTGCTACAATGGTGACATAATAAGTAGCCTGCCTCTGAAGAAACTCATAGATGCCCATGGGTTACAAGGACCAGAGGCAACCCTTGCCTTGAGGTCAGTGGGCCATAATCTGAATGTGGAGATTGATGAAGAGGGCAATATCATTGATATGAGATACAGCCTCGGTAAAAAGGGGATAAAAACCTGTCTTTTTACAGGCATATACACCATCGAGACATCTATACTCCGTTGTATTGAGCCGGGAAAGGCTGAATCCATTGTCCCTGTCTTTTTAAGGAAGATAACTGATAAACCTGGTTCTATAAGGGGTGTCCTTATAGATGAAGGTATATGGTATGATATAGGGACCCAGGCAGCCTATGAGGAGATAAAGGCAGGGCTTAAGGGGATTTCATGATAAAAGAAAAGGGGCTTATAGAGTTTGCAAAAGAAGGTCTCGGGCTTTTTGAACCCGTATCCCTTGAAATAACTCCACTTTCTGTAAGGGGTTCAGACAGAACATTCTACAGGATAAAGGGGCAGGATAAAGGGGCAATATTAATCCACTATGACCCCATCCGGATAGAAAATCTATACTATGCAGGTATAGGTAGATTCCTTAAGGATATCTCCATATCTGTGCCAGAGATATTTAGCCATGACCCTACAAATTATCTGATACTCATGGAGGACCTAGGCGATACTGACCTGTGGTCATTAAGATTTAAACCATGGGATTCAAGAAAAGCCCTCTATGAAAAGACCCTCGAAAACATAATCCGTCTCCACAGTTATCCCCTCTCTGTTTTTTCCTGTAAAGGTATAAGGATAATGGATGGTTTTGATGAATCTCTCTATACGTGGGAACATAGATATTTTATAGAAAACTTTGCCATAGGGTTTTGTAATCTACCTCATGAAATATTGCTTAACCCAAGACTTAAAAAAGAGTTTGATATGCTCATAAAAAGGCTTATAGATTCAAGACAGACCCTAATCCACCGCGACCTCCAGTCACAGAATGTAATGATAAAAGATGCTATGCCTTATCTTATTGACTTCCAGGGTATGAGGATAGGCAACCCCCTATATGATCTGGCGTCACTACTAAATGACCCATATGCCGCCCTATCAATCGACGAGAAAGAATATCTTCTTGATTTATACCGCAAAAATTTTTATACAGAAATAGATGCCCTATCGTTTAGAGAACTATTTTGGTGTTCATCCTGCCAAAGGCTCATGCAGGCACTGGGTGCATATGGTTTTTTGGGTTTAAAAAAAGGGCTTAAGTCATTTCTTATGTATATACCTGCCGGGCTTAAGAATCTTATGGATTCAGTTTCAAATATACCATTTATGCCATATTTGACTGAAATTGTTAAGATGTGCCAGGGGCGCGGAGAGGTCACTGAGGGATAAAAAAATAAGGAGGGATTATGTTAGGAAAGATGATTTCAAGGCGTTCTTTTTTGACTATATCAGCCATGGCAGCCATGGTTCTTGCTGTGGACAAAAAAAGGCTCTCAGCCCTCGCTGATAATATAGGCCCTAAAAAGGATTATCCTGTTGTTGTAATTGGTGCTGGGCTAGGGGGATTGTGCACTGCTGCATATCTTGTTAAGGAGGGTTTCCCTGTCACGCTAGTAGAACAGCATTTAATCCCAGGGGGTTATGCTACAACCTTTAGCCGTGGTTCAGGGGATAAATATACCTTTGATGTGTCACTTCACGGCACATCCCTTCATAATACAGCAGGGGCACAAATCCTTGATGATATTGGTATTCTAAAAAAATTAAACCTTGTTCTTGCCCCTGAATGCTATCGCCTCAAAACAGACAGGCTTGACATCTCTGTTCCTCAACAAGACCCTGAGGCATATATACAGCTTTTAAGCATGAAATTCCCTAAAGAGGCAAAAGGGGTCAGGGCTTTCGTGAACGAGATGATAAACATTGCAGAAGACAGTATAAGGCTTATGAAAAATAAAGGAAAGTTTATCAAGATGTTGTTTCCTATGCAGTATAAACATATGTGGGCTGTGAGAAACAAAACACTTTATGAGTTTTTAGGTGAGTATGTGAATGACTCTGAGCTAAAGGATGCCCTTGCGGGTCTGTGGAGCTATTATGGACTTCCCCCTTCAAGACTCTCTGCCTTTTATTATGCAGTAGCAACAGGCGAGTATCTAAGATATGGCTCCTATTATATCAAGGATCGCTCCCAAGATTTAAGTAATGCATTAGCAGATGCTGTAAGCAAAGATGGTGGCAGGATATTATACGGCACTGAGGCAAAAAAAATCCTCATAGAAGACAAGCAGGTCAAGGGGGTTGAGGTATCAAGAGGCAAGATAATCCCTGCCAGGATTGTGGTAAGTAATGCCAATGCCCCTGATACACTTTTAGAGATGCTGCCTCCTGGGAGCCTCCCTAAAGATTACATAACCATAATCAAAGGATACAAGCCAAGTCTTTCCTCTTTTATTGTTTGGCTTGGGCTTAACAGGGAATTAGGAGAGGCGATAAAGACATATACCACCCATGTATCTCATGGAAATAACATTGAGGAAGACTATAGGGCATGCCTTACTGGTGATATAGAGAAAAGTCCTTTTAGCGTAACCATCTATGATAATTTATTCAAGGGATACTCAAAACCAGGTTGCAGCACTGTAAGTGTAATGACCCTCTGTGGTTATGATTTCTGGGGTAGATTTGAATCAGATTACAAAAATGGAAGAAAAGATGACTATTATAAAGAAAAAGATAGATGGACACAAATTCTTATAAAAGAAGCGGAAAAACATGTTATCCCGGGTCTCTCTTTAATAATTGAGGTAGTTGAGTCTGCAACGCCCTTGACAAATTGGTATTTTACAAAAAACTATCGTGGGGCTATCTATGGTTTTGATGAAACCTTAGATAATAGCTTTATGAACAGGATTGAAAATCGGACGCCTGTAAAGGGTCTATATCTTGCCAGTGCATGGGGCAATCCTGGTGGTGGTTATTCTGGTGTCCTCCACAGCGCCTTCAAGACCTTTGTCCACATTCTGGAAGACTTTGCATAAAAGGGGTGAAAAGCCTGTGTTCAAACAGTTGGTCCCATAATCAGTATTTATTATTGATGGCAGGACAAAGTTGAGACTACCGAGTATTAGGGCTATATAAAGTCTTCCACTACAATCCAGTATATTACGGACCCCCTACGCATCCTTTTACTTAAAGATTGAGTAGCTGGGCGATATTTTTGTAAAATATCCTCTCTCTATCAGCGTCTGATATTAGGGCGGCATTGATTGAACCTATTGTTTCATCGGTAAAATTATAACCACCATTCTCATCAAATGGAACATCCGTGCCAAAAAGTACATGATTGATACCAAAAAACATATAGGCATTTTGAATGAGCAGCGGTTCAAACCCCTGGGTTGCGGTATCAACATAGAAATTTTTAAAATGATCAATATACGGCTCGGTTATATTCGTTTTACTTTTAAGGGCCTCGATATTTTTAAAGAGACTAAAACCTGCATTAAGACGCTTTGAAAATAATCCAATGAGTGCCCCATGGTGATGTATTATAAACTTTATGCCTTTATATTTTTCAAATGTGCCAGAAAGGGTTAATCTTATCATGGCTGTGCTTGAATCCATGAGCCACCCTATTGATTGCCAAATGCCATACTTTGACATATCTTCATTTATGTAATCGCTATACGTTACCGGTCTGGATGGATGAAGCCATATAGGGATATTATCATGAACAGCCTTTTGAAAAAGATTATCATATATGGGTTCATCAACGGGCCTTACTGTTGGGCCTACCACTAAATATATACCTTTGAATTTTAATTTATATATCGCCCTTTCATATTCGGATAGCATGGTATCCATATTAGTTGTTGGGATAGCAGCAACGGGAATGAATCTATCCGGATATCTATTAACCAGATTTGCTAATTCATCATTTAATATGGAGGTAGCCTCCTTTGCCTTATTAGGGTCGTTATAGACCTCTTTAACGGATTCAATCCAGGGGAAAGGCACAATAACGTGTTTATCCACATGGTATTTCTCCATCAGGGCTAATCGGCTGTCTACATCAAGCATAGTTTTTAAATATCTGAAAAGGGTTGCAAAGGGAAATGCATTGTTACAATTTTTCTCTAAATATCTTAAATACCTTTCAAATGAAAAATGGGTATAGCAATCAATCTTCATTTTTTCCTCCCTTGCCTATAAATTTATGTTATCTCAAAACTGGTCCCCACAGAGGCATAGAATGAACCCTCACCGAATTCCTTTTTCATTATAAGGCCTGCCTCTATGCCTGTGCAGTGGGAAAGTCCAATCCTATCAATTTTGAAATCCTTAAGTGCTTCAACTGACCGTTTAAACTGGTTTTTACCCACAAGCCCTAAGTGTGTCCCACCTATTACAGCATAAAATCTATCAACATCCAATGTGTTTGCAACGAAATGCAGGGTATTTATAATGCCTGCATGGGCACAGCCAAGAAGAACAACCATGCCTTTTGTTGTGGAAAATACAAGCGCCTGGTCATCCCATAATGGGTCCTTTACAAAACCGTCTGCTGCTTTTAATGATAATCGGGGATCCCCTTCTTCATAGTCGTTGAGTCTTGGTATCTCGCCGGTGAGAAACATGCCCTTTCTGATCTCTATAAATTCCTTTGAAAATTTAAAAACAGCGCCTTTTGACTCAAGATAGGTCTGTCTGTGGGGTATACCAATGAATCGTTTTTCCTGTTTAAATGGTTCCTGTGATACTGCATACTTTTCATTGAAAACAGAGGGATGGCAATACACCTCTATTTCACCTGTTTTTGAGAGGACCTGGATAAGCCCGCCTGTATGGTCGGAGTGACCATGACTCAACATTATCTTTTTTATTTTCTTAAGGTGCTTGTTGAAGATGTCTGCATTATACAAGATGCCTATGCCAGACCCTGTATCAAAGAGGTAATCACCAAGATCTGTCTCTATATATACAGCGAAACCATGCTCGCCTACACCTCCAAGATTCGTCACCACATTTTCACATAAAACAGTGAGCCTCAGATATCTAATATAGTCCATATCCACCTCCCTGTTCCTTAATCTTAAGGTTTATATATTTGCAGAAAATTTTCAACCAAAAAATAATAATAGAATCAGTCAATATAGGTAAAGCCATGAATGGCAGGGTGCAGATGTGCCCTGCCAGGTATATTAAAGGGGTGTTTAAGGGTAAGCTATTGTATCTTCCCAGTGGTGGGGATTGGTCACCAAGGGTGGTAACCGATGGTAATAATATATATTCAGGTCATTTCAGGTTTTCAGGTTTAGAGACATAAGGAGCATGTTCCGCTCTTTAGCCTCCATCTTAAAACTACAGCGATTTAGGACCTTTATTATAGGAAGATTTTCATCTATTGTCTCAGCATTGATACGGTTTATCCCAAGATGCCTGGCAAGGTTGACACATGTCAACGAGAGTTTATAACCTAACCTCTTTTTCTGCCATGAATCTGTCACAATTACAGCATATTCAGCCTCATCGCAATCCCTGCATTTGATAAGCCTTGCAATAGCCACGATCCTCTTTTTATCATTTTCTACTATCTCTGCCACTATTGCCACCTCCTCATCAGGGTCTATAGCACAAAATCTCTCTGCAACTTCAGGGGTGGCCTTAAATGGGGAGAGAAATCTATACCAGAGGGCACGGGGGGAGCAGGCATTAACAAACCCTGTCCACAATGTCGTATCCTGATGGCTTAACATCCTTAGGGTCACCTGTTGATCGTCAATAGAGAATGAATTCTGGGCAAGGAATTGATTTATATCCTTAACCATATGTCTACGCGCATACTGATACATCGCTGCAAGGACCTCTACTGCCATTTCTGGCGTAGAATATACAGGGATACCTGCCTTTTCGAGACGAATCACCTGGTCCATCATAAACTCCTTGCAGGCAACACAACACAAGACAGGTTTTCCTTTGTAATCTATGGCCTTAAGGGTATCTATATAGGAATCAAGCATCTCGCCCTGAAGGATTACGATAATGGCATGGACGTTTTTGCTTAAAATCCCTATCTCGGTGATCCTCTTCACCTGTTCTGGATTCATACTAAAGGAGCAGTCTACTGGGTTTTGAACATTGAGATATTTGTCAAGTGATGGGGCAAGCCTTTTTTTGAGATGACCCTCAAGCTCTGCCAGTTTTAGGTTATTTGAATAGAGCATATCTGTTGTGGCGACACCAAGCGAACCCGTATAGGTGATAACCAGTACCCCTCTACCCTTTGGTAGAGGCTGCCTTGAAAATCCCCGGATTAAGGAAAAAAGGTGTTCATTATCACGGGCCCTTATAATACCGGTTTGTTTGAAAACAGCGTTATTGATCTCTTCCTTTCCTGCCATGGATGCAGTGTGTGATGATACCACCCTTTTACCCGCCTCTGTCCTACCTGTTTTGAGGACAATGATCGGTTTTTTCTCAGATACCCTACCTGCCACCTCAAGGAAACGTCTGGCACTACTCATATCCTCCTGGTAAAGGGCAATCACATCGATATTTGGGTCGGTCTCCATAAATTCAAGGATATCTGCTTCATCTACATCTATCTTATTCCCTATAGTGGCGATGATTCCAAAATCCATAACATGTCGGAGGCCATACAGCATTCCTGCAGCATAGACCCCAGCCTGGGCAATAAGCCCTACATTCCCCTTGTCTAATTGATCCACTATCCCTATCGATTGGACCATGCTATGATGGGTATTGATTATCCCTGAACAATTAGGCCCAAGGAGACGGCAGCCGTTTTTTCTTATTAACTCCCTTATCTCAGACTGTAGTTTAAGACCTGCCTCACCTGTTTCAGCAAAACCTGCAGACTCTACAATGATATATCTGACGCCCTTTTCACAGCATTCCCTAATGGCAGCAGGGACTGCCTCTGCTGGAACAATGATTATCGCCGTATCCACAGGCTCCTTTATATCAAGGATGGAGCTGTATGATCTTATGCCAAGTATAGACTCTTTGCGGGGATTGACAGGATAGAGTTTGGAAGGGAAGTTGTGGGCAATAAGGTTCCGCATCACATTGAAGCCCAGCTTCCCCTCCGAGTCTGTAGCACCAAGGACAGCTATGCCTTGTGGATAGAATAGCCTGTAGAGACTATCCTTTGATAAAGGGGTGATGGTTACAGGTTTTTCAGGCAGATGATACGGTTGGCCAATAAACACCCTAGCATCTATTACCATATAGCCAGAGGGATAAAGAACCACAGGGTTCATATCAAGCTCCCTGATTTGAGGATACATTGTTATCAGGTTTGAAACCTTGAGCAATAATTCTCTTAGAGATTGAATATCTGCAGACCTACCCCTGTATCCCTTAAGCAATGGATAGCCCCTTATCTCTTTAATCATCTCATCTGCCATCTCCTCTGTTATAGGCAGGACCCTGAAGCTTACATCTTTTAGGACCTCCACAAAGACGCCACCAAGGCCAAACATGATTACGGGCCCAAATGTTTCATCATGGGTAACCCCTATGATGGCATCTATCCCAGGGCTCACCATCTTTTGTACAGAGACACCTGTGATATCCCTTCCTTTGAATTGCGAGACAATCTCGTTGTATGCCTTTTTGACATCAAAATCATTTCGTAGGTCAAGCTTGACACCACCTAAATCTGACTTATGGACCACATCAGGTGAGGCGATCTTTAATACAACGGGATAACCGAGATACCTGGCTATTTCAACCGCATCCCTTTCATCTTTGGCTATCATACCACCAGAGGTCTGGATGCCAAAGCCCTCTAATATCTCCTTGCTTTCATGTTCCATGAGATAAGACCGCTGTTCTATGTCTGCCTTAAGCAGGATATCCTTTATATCTATCTGGTCTTGATGGCCCTTTATAATGGAAAGAGGTTCTTGATAATCATTACCCTTGAAGGATTCTCTTAACTCTATGACGGTATTTGTATTATCCATCCTTTTTCACCACTTTTTGTTTCATTTCGCCCTATGTCTTTACCTTTATGTTTTTCAGGGGCGATTTCTGAATATTATTTAATCATGGGTGGATAAAGGATGAAATCAGCGGGAATCCATTTTTTTTGCCAGTAAAAGATGTGCCCATCTGCAGGTATATGACCTATAAAGGCAAGGTGTTAGGATGACATTGGTAGCGCTTAGCGCTTACCTGTGAGATATTTTGAAATGTATTGATACGTAAATAACGGCAAGAGAGACAAAAAACATGGAAAAATGCTGATAATAGGTAACTATTGGGAGATATTATGAGATTAGGCTATTTCTTACAGCATATAAGGTCAGTTCTGCGTTCTTCTTCATATTCATCTTTTCCAGGATGCGCATACGGTAGGTGCTTATGGTTTTTGGGCTCAAACAGAGCTCCTTTGCGATATCTGTTACGGTCTTACCCGAGGCAAGCATCAACATAACCTGATACTCCCGATTGGACAATGTTTCGTGTATAGGTTTCTCGGAATTTGCATCCAATTCAAAGGCGAGTTTTTCTGCAAGGGAAGAGGTTACATATTTCCCCCCCTGTGAGACCTTTCTGATTGCTGTTATCAATTCCTGGGGTGCACTTGCCTTTGTAAGATAACCTGCTGCCCCTGCACGCAACGTTCTGACTGCGTATTGTTCTTCTGGGTGCATGCTAAGGATAAGCACAGGCAGCCTTGGTTGTAAGGATTTGATGTCTTCGAGAATCTCTAATCCTGATCTGCCAGGCATGGAGATATCAAGAAGGATTAGGTCATAGTGCCTTTTTGTGAGGTAATTGATTACCTCCTGACCGCTTCCAGCCTCATCCTCTACAACTATATCCTCCTGACCAGTCAATATCTGTTTAATCCCCGCCCTGACTACAGCATGGTCATCGGCTATTAAGATCTTTATCATCCCTTCCTTTTTCCTGTAAGTGGTATCCTGACCTTGATGTCAGTCCCTTTCCCTGGTTTACCTGTTATAGAGATTGCGCCACCCCAGAAGTTAACCCGTTCACGGATGCCTATAATACCGAATGATTTTGGGTTATCTATCTGCTCCTTGGTAATCCCCTTTCCATTATCTGAGACATCAAGGTAAAGCCCATCACCCTTCTTTGTAAGATTAACCCTGATAGATGTTGCCTCTGCATGACGTGCTATGTTAGTTAAGACCTCCTGAAAGATTCTAAAGAGGGCTGTAGCGAGCTCTCTCTCTATAAAGCCCTCCTTGAGGTTAAGCCTGGCTTTATAATGTATCCCTGTCCTCTCCCGAAATTCCTGTAATTGCCATTCCATAGCTGCTGTAAGACCTAGGTCATCGAGCAGGGTGGGCCGTAGCTCTGTTGAGATACGGTGCATACTCTCTACGGTCGTATCTATGAGCTCCCTCATATGCTGGATTTTTGAGGTTAGGGTTAAATCCCCGGGTGGCAAACGACTACCCAACCATGCGAGGTCTAACTGTAGGGCAGTAAGGGATTGACCGAGTTCATCATGGATCTTCATGGCAATTCGGGTGCTCTCTTTCTCTCTGACGGACTGGAGGTGCATGGAGAGGTTACGAAGCTGTTCCTGTGAGTTTGCCAGCTCTCTTTCTGCCTTCCTCTGTTCTGTTACGTCTTCGTAGGTAATCACTATCCTTCGGTCTCCCGTCAATATGTCTCCAATCCTGGATGCCCTCATTTTACATAAGAGGTCATCCCCGTTTTTGTGACGACAGTAGAATTCTGATACAAAGGTCCGCTGACTTGTAAGGGTAGCATAGAAGTAACGACCTATCTCTTCAGCCTCCCTTTCGTTCCTATAAAACAGGGTCACGCTCCTTCCAATCAGTTCGTCAGGTCTCCATCCAAATACATCCTCTACAGCTGCGTTTGCAAACTTGATAATACGGTTATGTAGACCTACAATAGCCTGGGGGGCTGCGTCAAGGATAGATGCCTTAAGGGAATCTAATTCCTGGAGTGTCTCTTTTACCTCCTTCTGTTCGGTTATATCCATGGAGTTACCGAGGATTGCCTTTTTTGTCTTAAAGTTTATTAGCGTGGCGGTCTCCATAATCCATCTGGTCTGGCCTGTCTTTGTTATCAAACGATATTCATATGGTGATATGGTCTGTCCTTTTGATACCTGTGTGATATTCCTTTTTACAATGGCCCTATCATCTGGATGAACTATTTTTAGTGGGTCAATCGTGCGTATCTCCTCCTCTGTATACCCTGTATATTCCAGCATCCGTCTATTTACAAGTTCAAATCCTCTATTTTGTAGAATGTAAACGCCTATCTGCAGACCATCTATCAGGGCAGTGTAAAGTGCCTCTTCTGAAGGTTCAATGGTGTGTGAATCTCTGTCTATGGTGTTTTTTTTAATCTTCAGGGCTTTTTGGTCATCCATGATTCAATAACCTTTTTTTAAAGATATTACCATATTACCTTAAATAATTAAAAGATGCATAAGAGAAAGGGCTGAAGATGCATCCAGCCCCTTCCTGTAAAGAAAAAAACATGCTTTTGATACTGCTCTTCATGAAGAAGAGGGCCTTATCTATTCATGTTTAGCTTAGTTTTTTCCTTTCTTCCGTTAGCTCATTAACAACACCTGGCTCAGCAAGCGTTGAAATGTCACCAAGATCAGTAAATTTACCTGCAGCAATCTGCCTTAGGATACGACGCATGATCTTACCTGATCTTGTCTTTGGTAATCCATCGGCCCACAGAATCTGATCAGGTGTGGCTATAGGTCCAATCTCTTTTCTAACAGTGGCTATCAGGTCTTTTTTTAGCTGCTCGCTCTTTTGGACATCCTTTTTTAGCGTCACATATGCAAAGATGCCCTGTCCCTTGATATCATGAGGAAAGCCTACAACTGCCGCCTCTGCTACTGCTGGATGGTGTGTAAGGGCGCTTTCTACCTCTGCCGTGCCTATTCTGTGACCAGATACATTGATTACGTCATCTATCCTGCCTGTAATCTTGTAGTCACCATCTGCGTCTCGCTCTGCACCATCACCACTAAAATAGTATCCAGGATATGGGGCAAAATAATTCTCTTTAAAAAGGTTCGGGTCATTCCATATCCCCCTGAACATGCCTGGCCAGGCATTTTTGATACAAAGCGCCCCACTTCCAGGGCCTACTATCTCTTTGCCTGTATCCACATCGACGATTGCTGGCACCACGCCAAAGAATGGAACCATTGCCTTGGCAGGTTTTATGTCTATCGCACCTGGCAATGGGAGAATCATATGACCGCCTGTCTCTGTCTGCCACCATGTGTCAACGATTGTGCAGCGGCTACCACCGACCTTATTATAAAACCACCACCAAGCCTCAGGGTTGAGTGGTTCCCCAACAGACCCAAGCACACGAAGGGATGAAAGGTCATGCATCTTTACATGCTCGTCCCCCTCCTTGGCCACTGAGCGTATAACCGTTGGGGCGGTATAGAAATTGTTGACATTATACTTTTCAATAACAGCCCAGAATCTATCAGGACCAGGATAGGTGGGGACACCCTCAAAAAGGATGCTTGTTGCACCATTGCATAATGGTCCATATACTACATAGCTGTGACCTGTCACCCAGCCAATATCAGCAGTACACCAATAGTTATCCTCATCACGCACATCAAATGCCAGCTGGTGGGTCATGGAGGCAAAAAGGAGATAACCTGCCTGTGTGTGCACAGCGCCTTTTGGCTTACCTGTTGAGCCAGATGTATAGAGGATAAATAATGGGTCCTCTGCATCCATCTCCTCTGGCTTGCAATATGGTTCTGCCTTTGCCATTAATTCCTCATACCAGATATCCCTGCCTTCAACCATAGGCACCTGCGTCCCTGTTCGTTTGATGATTATCTGCTTTTCGATAGATGGGCACATCTCAAGTGCCTTGTCGGCACTCTCCTTTTGAGGGATTGCCTTGGCACCCCTGTAGCTCCCATCGCATGTAATAAGGAGTCTTGCCTTGCAGTCATTAATCCTGTCCCTTAATGCCTCTGATGAAAAACCCCCAAACACTATAGAGTGGATTGCACCTATCCTTGCACATGCCAGCATAGTGATGGCGAGCTCAGGGATCATGGGTAGATAGATAGAGACCCTGTCCCCTTTCTTTATACCCAATTTTTTTAGGACATTTGCAAACTTATTTACCTCGCGATACAGATCAAAATAAGTATAGATCCGCCAGTCATTGGGGTCATTACCTTCAAATATGATGGCTGCCTTATTTTTTTTGTTCTCAAGGTGCCTGTCAAGACAGTTATAAGAGACATTCAACTTTCCACCTTCAAACCATTTTACATGAAGGTCATCGCCAAATGACCAGTCTGAAACCCTGTTTTTATCAAAGGGCTTAAACCATGTCAGTCTTTTCTCTGCCTCTTTTGTCCAAAAGATCTCAGGGTTTTCGACAGATTCCCTATAAAGCCTTTCGTACTCAGCCCTACTTTTAATGTAGGATTTTTCCCTTACCCGATCAGGAACTGGGAATACCTTGTCATAAAAATCACTTTCGTTTGCCATTGTACCCTCCTCGTTTAATTGTTTTTTAGATAGCTAATTTCTGTCAGCCATGATAATTTAGTTGCCATCTCCATCATTTCTGGTAATTTTTATATCAGAACAGG
>JGI12104J13512_1001442_pt1 | contig 17471 bp, 12 predicted proteins | sample TerdegcTABiofilm_FD_13512 | JGI IMG/M metagenome (IMG submission 13512)
GATTGCCATGAACCACACCGGGATGAAATATTCTCTGGCCAGCAGAGAGCTGATCGCCGACAGCATTGAAGTGATGGCTGAGGCACATCCTTTCGACGGCCTGGTGCTGATCCCCAATTGTGACAAGATCGTGCCGGGGATGCTGATGGCTGCGGCCAGGCTGAATATTCCGGCTATCGTGGTCAGCGGCGGCCCGATGCTGGCTGGCCGCTATAACGGGAAAAATATTTCTTTGAGTAATCTGTTTGAGGCAGTAGGTAAGGTATATGCTGGCACCATGACCGAGGCTGAGCTGCATGAGGTGGAGGAGGCGGCCTGTCCCGGCTGCGGTTCCTGCGCCGGGATGTTTACCGCCAATTCGATGAACTGCCTGACCGAGGCACTGGGCATGGCCCTGCCCGGCAACGGCACCGTTCCTGCCGTTTCTGCCGCCCGGCGCCGCCTGGCTAAAATGACCGGCGTACAGATTGTCAAACTGGTGAAAGAAGGTATCCGGCCGTCCGATATTATGACCAGGGAAGCCTTTAATAACGGTCTGGCTGTAGATATGGCCTTAGGCTGTTCCACCAATACAGTGCTCCATCTCCCGGCTATAGCCCATGAGGCGGGAGTGGAAATGGACCTTGATTATGTAAATATGATTAGCGAGCGGACTCCCAACCTCTGCAAGTTGAGCCCGATGGGGCCGTATTTCATGCAGGATCTGGATGAAGCGGGGGGAATCCAGGCGGTTATGGCTGAACTGGCCCGCAAGGAGCTGATTAACCTGGAAGCCCGTACAGTTACCGGTACTGTGGGTGAGAATATCCGCGGCCGGGAAGTTTTGCGCCGGGATGTTATCCGCAGCGTGGAAGATCCCCACAGCCCCAGCGGCGGTATCGCCGTTTTGCGCGGCAACCTGGCGCCCGACGGCGCAGTGGTGAAAAAGGCGGGGGTGGCGCCGGAGATGCTGAAACACCGGGGGCCGGCCCGGGTATTTGATTCCGAGGACGAGGCGGTACAGGCCATTACCGCAAAGAAAATCAACAAGGGCGATGTAATTGTTATCCGTTACGAGGGTCCCAGGGGCGGGCCGGGGATGCGGGAAATGCTCACCCCCACTGCTACCGTTGCCGGTCTGGGAATGGATAAGGACGTTGCTCTTTTGACTGACGGCCGTTTTTCAGGAGCGACCCGGGGCGCTTCAATCGGCCATATTTCCCCCGAGGCGGCTGAGGGTGGGCCGGTTGCCGTTCTAAAAGACGGGGATATAATTGAGATCGATATCCCGAACAACTCTCTCAATGTGGCGCTTAGCCCGGAGGAGATCTCTGCCCGGCTGAAAGACTGGCGGCCTCCGGAGCCAAAAGTTAAGAAAGGCTACCTGGCCCGTTATGCCCGCCGTGTGACCTCGGCCAGCACCGGGGCAATAATCAGGGAAGATTGATGGAGGTGTGCAACTTGAGACTGTCCGGGGCGGAAATCTTGATCAAAAGTTTGGAAGCAGAAAAAGTAGATACTATTTTCGGTTACCCCGGAGGCCAGGTCTTACCGATCTATGATGCTCTCTACGACGCCGACATCCGGCATATCCTGTGCCGGCACGAACAGGGAGCGGCTCATGCTGCGGACGGCTATGCCCGTGCAACCGGCAGGCCGGGGGTCTGCCTGGCTACATCAGGCCCCGGCGCGACCAACCTGGTTACCGGCATTGCCAACGCCTATATGGACTCGGTGCCCCTGGTAGCCATCACCGGCCAAGTTCCGCAGAACCTGTTGGGAAGGGATTCTTTTCAGGAAGCCGACATTACAGGCATCACCCTGCCCATAACCAAGCACAGCTACCTGGTGAGGGATCTGTCCGAACTGGCGGGCGTTGTTAAAGAGGCGTTTTATATTGCTACCACCGGCAGGCCCGGCCCGGTGTTGATTGATATACCTAAAGACGTATCCGCTTCTGTAGATGAATATGAAGCACCGGGTGAAATTAACCTGCCGGGCTATAAGCCCGTGCTGGAAGCCGACCCGCGGCAGGTGATGGAAGCGGCCAAAGCAATTGCTGAATCGGAACGGCCGGTAATTTACGCCGGAGGTGGGGTGGTTATTTCCGGCGCTCATGAGGAACTGCTTCGCCTGGCGGAACTGCTGGCGGCGCCGGTGGCCACCACGCTGATGGGCCTGGGGGGCTTTCCGGGCGACCACCCCTTATCGCTTGGTATGCTTGGGATGCACGGAACCAAGTACGCCAATTTTGCTGTTTGCGAATGTGATCTCTTGATTGCGGTAGGGGCGCGTTTTGACGACCGGGTTACCGGTAAGCTGGAAACTTTTGCACCCGGGGCAAAGGTAATTCATATCGATATAGACCCGGCGGAAATCGGGAAAAATGTACAGGTGGACATTCCCATAGTCGGTGATGTCAAGAGAGTATTAAAACAGCTCATGGACATAATACAGCCAAGGCTGGGAGAGGCCTGGCGGGAGAAGATCCAGACCTGGAAAAAGGAGTACCCGGTAAATTTCTGCGATACCGGTAAACTGAAGCCCCAGGCTGTAATCCGGGATATTTACCGTCTTACCGGCGGCAACGCCCGGATCACGACCGATGTCGGCCAGCACCAGATGTGGACAGCTCAGTATTATACTTTTACCAAGCCCCGTTCTTTCATTTCTTCCGGCGGCCTGGGCACGATGGGTTTCGGCATGCCCGCAGCTATCGGCGTGCAGGTCGGCTGCCCGGATGATACGGTCTTTAATATTGCCGGGGACGGCAGTATCCAGATGAATATTCAGGAGCTTTGCACGGCGGTTAATTACGAGCTTCCCATTAATGTGGCAATTATGGATAACGGCTATTTGGGGATGGTCAGGCAGTGGCAGGAACTGTTTTATAAGCGGCGTTATTCCCAAACCGAATTGTTAAATCCTGACTTCGTTAAGCTGGCCGAGGCATACGGCGCCGAGGGGATCAGAGTGACCAAGCGGTCGGAAGTAGCCCCTGCTTTGGAACAGGCGATCCGTTCCAGCAAGCCGGTAATGCTCGACTTTATGGTTGAGAGGGAAGAAAATGTGATGCCTATGGTTCCACCGGGCGAGTCGCTGAATAATATGCTAGGTTAAAGGGTTTAAAATAAACCCTGATGCTGGATTTGTTGTTTCTAACGTTTGACGGCCGGCGGCCGGCGGCCGGCGGCTGATCGGGGAGGTTTGGATGTGACACACACGCTTACGGTACTGGTGGAAAATACTCCTGGAGTGCTTGCCAGGGTGGCCGGTCTTTTCAGCCGGCGGGGGTTTAACATTGACAGCCTGGCGGTCGGCCGCTCCGAAGACCCCGGCATATCCAGAATGACAATTGTGGTGGAAGGCGACGACCGGATTTTAGAGCAGGTTACCAAGCAGCTCCATAAACTTATTGACGTAATTAAGATAACTGATGTTACCAGGGATGAGTTTGTTGACAGAGAGCTGGTCATGATTAAGGTCAATACGGAATCTTCAACCCGGGCCGAGATCATGCAGCTGGTGGATATTTTCCGTGCCAGGATAGTAGACGTGGGCCCCAAATCGCTGACGATAGAAGTAACCGGCTATGAAAGTAAAATTAACGCATTTGAAAATTCTTTGCGCCCGTTTGGGATTATGGAAATGGTCCGTACAGGAAAAGTTGCCATGCTGCGGGGCTTCAAATCCACTACTATAAATGATAATCAGAAAAAGGAGGATTAATTAAATGGTAAAAGTTTACTATGATCAAGATGCGGATCTGAGTTTGTTAAAGGGTAAGAAAATTGCCATACTGGGATACGGCAGTCAGGGTCACGCTCAGGCCCAGAACTTGCGGGATAGCGGGATGGATGTGGTGATCGGTCTGCCTGTGGAGGAAGTCCCCAGCCGGCAGCAAGCTGAAGCAGATGGTTTTACGATCTTGCTGCCAGCCGAGGCGGTAGCCCAGGCTGACATTATCCAGGTGCTGGCGCCCGATGAAATTCAGGCCCGGTTGTACCGGGAGGATATTGCTCCTCACCTAGCTCCCGGCAATGTGTTGATGTTCTCGCACGGGTTTAATATTCACTACGGGCAGATTGTTCCGCCGGCTGAGATAGACGTGATTATGGTGGCCCCGAAGAGCCCTGGCCATATGGTACGCCGCTTATACCAGGATGGAAAAGGGGTTCCTGGTCTGGTTGCGGTCCACCAGGATTATTCCGGCAAGGCCAAGGACCTGGCGCTTGCGTATGCCAAAGGTATCGGCTGCACCCGGGCAGGTGTTTTTGAAACCACTTTTAAGGAAGAGACCGAAACAGACCTTTTCGGCGAGCAGGCCGTGCTGTGCGGCGGTGTCACCGAGTTGATCAAGGCTGGTTTTGACACCCTGGTTGAGGCAGGTTACGCGCCTGAGATGGCTTATTTTGAGTGCCTGCACGAGCTGAAGCTGATTGTTGACCTGATCAACGAGGGCGGGCTTAGCTTTATGAGATATTCGGTCAGCAACACTGCCGAATATGGGGATTATATGACCGGGCCGCGCATCATTAATGCAGAAACCCGTAAGGAAATGAAAAAGGTTCTGGAGGAAATCCAAAACGGAGAGTTTGCCAAGCGTTGGATTTTGGAAAACCAGGCCAACCGCCCGGTATTTAACGCCATAGCCAAACGGGAAAGAGAACTGTTGATTGAAAAAGTAGGGGCCGAGCTCCGCGCCATGATGCCCTGGCTGAAGAAGTAGAAAAATTTGCAAGCACTCAGGAGTCAGGAGTAGTAGTCAGAATAAAAGAACCGGTTTTGCAAGAGGCCGGTAAATTGCTGGAAGTGTATTACCGTGATTATTCTGGCTACTGACTACTGACTGCAGACTACTGAATTGGGGGGAATGTGCTTGGAGATTACTGTCGCGGAAGCCCTTGTCCGCTGTCTGGAGCAAGAGAATGTAGAGTTGGTTTTCGGGTACCCGGGTGGCGCAATCCTCCCTGTTTATGATGCCTTATGTAGCTCTACCATCAAACACGTCCTGGTTCGCCACGAGCAGGGCGCTGCCCATGCGGCAGACGGCTACGCCAGGGTGACCGGAAAGGTTGGAGTCTGCCTGGCCACATCCGGCCCTGGCGCCACCAATCTGGTCACCGGCATAGCCAACGCCTACATGGATTCTGTTCCGATGGTCCTGATCACCGGCCAGGTGCCCGTCAGCCAGATCGGCACCGATGCTTTTCAGGAAGTTGATATTACCGGCATAACCATACCCGTAACCAAGCATAACTATCTGATTAAAGACCCAAAACAGCTGCCTCAGGTTGTTAAAAAAGCGTTCCATATTGCTTCAACAGGCCGGCCCGGCCCGGTGCTGATAGATTTGCCTAAGGACGTAGCCCAGGCCAGGATTAAGTTTTCTTACCCTGAGAATGTTCGCCTGCCGGGTTATAAGCCCACTTACAAAGGGCACCCGGCTATGGTAAACCAGGCGAGTAAAATTATTATGGAGTCCAGCCGGCCGGTTATTTACGCCGGTGGAGGGGTCAGGAGCTCCAATGCTGCACCGGAGCTGAGAAAGCTGGCTGAAACCATCTCTGCGCCGGTGACCCACACTTTGATGGGTCTGGGCTGTTTCCCCGGTGAGCACCCGCTTTTCCTGGGGATGTTGGGTCTGCACGGGACCCGGTATGCCAACCTGGCTGTTACTGAGTGCGACTGTTTGATTGCTGTCGGCGCCCGTTTTGATGACCGGGTTGTTGCCAATATTGACGGCTTTGCTCCCGGGGCGAAGATTATCCACATAGATATCGATCCGGCTGAAATAGGGAAAAATGTGCGAGTGGGCCTGCCCATAGTGGGCGATGTCAAGCTGGTGCTGAAATCTCTCTTGCCCCTCCTGGAGAAAAAGGAAAATCCTGACTGGTTGGCGCGGGTGCAGGAATGGAAAAAAAGCTACCCGCTGAGTTATAACAATGATGGTACGTTAAAGCCGCAGTTTATTGTTGAAAAGCTTTATGAAATGTCCGGCGGCGACGCCATTATGGTGACTGATGTCGGGCAGCACCAGATGTGGGTTGCCCAGTATTTTAAATTCAAGGAGCCGCGCAGTTTTATCTCTTCCGGCGGGCTGGGTACAATGGGTTTCGGCTTACCTGCGGCAATCGGGGCGCAGCTGGGGGCTCCCGGTCAAAAGGTTATCCTGGTTACTGGCGACGGCAGTATCCAGATGACACTGCAGGAACTGGGTACTGCTATGGAGCAGAAGCTGCCTCTGAAGATTTTTGTGATGAACAACAGACAGCTGGGTATGGTCCGCCAGCTTCAAGAGTTTTATTACAATAAGCGGTACATGGCAGTTGACTTCCAGTTTGACCTGGATTTTGCGGCGCTTGGGAGAGTCTACGGAATGGCCGGTTACACCATAGAAACAGCGGAGCAATTGGAGGCTTTGCTGCCGGAAATACTTGATTCTTCGGGCCCGGTCATGGTGAACTGCCTGATCAGTGGCAAAGAAAACGTATTACCGATGGTATTAGCAGGATCGAATATCAATGAGGCCATAGATAAAATGGAGAGTTAAGTTTGGAGGAAATTTATGAGCCAGCGTGTTTATATTTTCGATACCACCCTGAGAGATGGGGAGCAGTCGCCCGGCGCCAGCCTGGATGTCAACGAGAAAGTCCAGATCGCAAGGCAGCTTGCCAAACTCGGAGTGGATATCATTGAAGCGGGTTTTCCAATATCTTCTCCTGGCGACTTTGAGGCCGTCCGGGCTGTTGCGCGGGAGGTCAAGGGCGTGACCGTGGCCGGGCTGGCCAGGACCCACTTCGAGGATATCGACCGGGCCTGGGAGGCGGTGCGCTACGCTGAGCAGGCGCGTATTCACACTTTCATTTCCACCTCGGATATTCACCTGGAGCACCAGCTGCGGATGACGAGGGAACAGGTGCTGGAGGCGGCGGTGGCGGCGGTAAAGCGCGCCAAGTCCTACACGGCCGATGTGGAGTTTTCTACTATGGATGCCTCCCGCTCCGCTCTGGACTTCTTGTGTGAAGTTTTGGCGGCAGCTATTGAAGCGGGCGCCACTGTGATAAACATACCGGACACGGTAGGCTACGCCGTTCCTGATGAGTGGGGCAGGTTCATCAACACTATTTGTCATAAGGTAGCCGGTATAGAAAAAGTTATACTCAGCGTGCATTGCCATAACGACCTTGGCCTGGCCGTTGCCAACTCGCTTGCGGCGGTGGTAAACGGTGCCCGCCAGGTGGAGGTGACCATCAACGGGATCGGCGAGCGGGCAGGCAATGCGGCTCTGGAAGAGTTCGTAATGACCCTCCGCACCCGCAAGGATTATTTTGATTGTTACACCAACATCCGTACCGAGGAACTCTACCGGACCAGCAGGTTGGTCAGCAACCTGACCGGGATGAAGGTCCAGCCCAACAAGGCGGTGGTGGGTAAAAACGCCTTTGCTCACGAATCAGGCATCCACCAGGACGGAATGCTTAAGGATCGTACCACCTATGAGATAATGAACCCGGCAATGGTGGGTATTAGCAAAAGCAATCTGGTGCTTGGTAAGCTTTCCGGCCGCCATGCCTTCCGCCAGAGGCTGGAGGAGCTGGGGTACAATCTGTCAAACGAAGAGCTGAAGAGCGCCTTTGCCCGCTTTAAGAAACTGGCTGATAAGAAAAAGGAAATTACAGACGACGATTTAGAGGCTATCATCGAGGAAGAAATACGCCGCATACCACAGACCTATACCCTGCATTACCTGCATATTTCCAGCGGTACCACGGTGGTGCCTACTGCAACCGTAGGTCTTAAGCGGGACGGCCGGTTGCTGGAGGAGGCGGCCTGCGGCAATGGCCCGGTGGACGCTATTTGCAAGGCGGTGGATAAAATCACCGGCCTGAACTGTACCATGGTCAACTGGGGTATTAATGCCATTACCGCCGGCAAAGACGCGCTGGGAGACGTTACTTTGAAAATCACCGCAGACGGTCAGAAGATCTACATTGGACGGGGGATCAGCACCGATATTCTTGATGCCAGCGCCAAGGCCTATGTCAACGCTGTAAACAAACTGGTCTGGGAAGCTGGCTGTGGGGACGGTTCTCGTTGCACGGAGGCAAGTAGTGACGGCGTTACAGGTACCCCCGAAGCGTAGCGAAAAAGGAGGTATTATTCAAATGGGTGTGTTCCCGTACCTTAACCGGGAAGACAGTGGAACCGCCTTTTTGATGTGTTTTACGCTAAGTATCAGTTTTTAAATTAATAGCAAACGGGGTGAAAACAGCATGCCGATGACCATTACCGAAAAAATCCTGGCTGCACATGCCGGCAAAGAGCAGGTAGTTCCCGGTGAATTGATCAATGCCAGGGTAGACTTCGTGTTAGGCAATGATATAACAGCGCCGGTGGCAATCAAGGAGTTTGAAAAAATCGGGGTAGCGGATGTGTTTGACCGGGAGCGGGTAGCGCTGATTCCTGATCACTTTACTCCGAACAAAGATATCAAGTCAGCGGAACAAGCCAGGCTGCTCAGACAGTTTTCTCAAAAGCACAATTTGGTCAACTATTTCGAGGTGGGGCGCATGGGTATTGAGCACTGCCTGTTGCCTGAGCAGGGTTTGGTAGGGCCTGGCGATCTGGTCATCGGGGCGGATTCGCATACCTGCACTTACGGGGCGCTGGGCGCCTTTTCCACCGGTGTGGGCAGTACCGATCTGGCTGCAGCTATGGCGCTCGGGGAAACCTGGCTGAAAGTTCCTGAGTCTATTAAATTTGAATTTGCCGGCCAGCTGAATCCCTGGGTTGGCGGTAAGGATCTGATCCTTTACACGATTGGCGATATCGGGGTTGACGGCGCGCTTTACCAGGCCATGGAGTTCACGGGGCCGGCTATCGAAAGCCTGTCCATGGACGGCCGCTTTACCATGTGCAATATGGCTATCGAGGCCGGCGGCAAGAGCGGCATCGTGGCTCCAGATGAGATTACCAGGGCTTACGTTGAGGGCCGCTGTAAGCGCCCTTACCAGTTTTACCAGAGCGACCCGGACGCCAAGTACGAGAAAGTTTACTATTACGATGCTTCCCGCATTGAACCTCAGGTAGCGTTCCCGCACCTGCCGGAGAATACCCGCCCGGTGAGTGAAGCAGGCAACGTGGAAATCGACCAGGTGGTCATTGGTTCCTGCACCAACGGGCGGATGGAAGACTTGAGAGAAGCCGCCAAATTGCTGAAGGGCAAGAAAGTGCATAAAAATGTCCGGCTGGTTATTTTCCCGGGCACTCAGGAGATTTACCTCCAGGCACTGAGAGAAGGGCTTATAGAGATTTTTGTCGAGGCTGGCGGCGCGGTTAGCACTCCTACCTGCGGGCCCTGCCTGGGCGGCCACATGGGTATTCTTGCTAAAGGAGAGCGTGCTGTTGCTACCACCAACCGGAATTTTGTCGGCAGGATGGGGGACCCGGAAAGTGAAGTTTACCTGGCCAACCCTGCAGTAGCTGCTGCTTCAGCAATAATGGGCCGTATTGCCGGCCCCTGGGAGGTGGATTAGATGGAGCTGCGAGGCAAGGCATGGAAGTTTGGTTCGGATATTGATACCGATGCCATTATTCCGGCCCGGTATCTTAACACTTCTGACCCGGCTGAGTTGGCCAAACACTGTATGGAGGACGCCGACCCGGCATTCCCCACCAGGGTCAAGCCCGGCGATATCATTGTCGCAGGGAAGAACTTTGGCTGCGGCAGTTCCCGGGAGCATGCTCCCATTGCCATCAAGGCTGCCGGCGTTTCATGTGTGATTGCCAAAACCTTTGCCCGGATCTTTTACCGCAACGCGTTCAATATAGGGCTCCCTATTTTTGAGGCGCCTGAAGCTGCAGATGATATTAAAGAAGGCGATGAGGTGACGGTGGATGCCGGTACAGGGACGATTACCAACAAAACCACCGGCAGGACTTACCAGGCCACCCCGGTACCACCTTTTATGCAGCAGATCATTGCGGCAGGCGGCCTGATCAATTATGTAGCGGAAAGGATGAATCAATCGTGTACAAAATAGCTGTGCTGCCTGGCGACGGGATTGGTCCCGAAATTACCGTTCAGACGGTCAGAGTGCTGGAAGCGGTTGGCCGCCGCTTCGGACATGAGTTTAAGTTTACTGAAGGGCTGATTGGTGGAGCGGCCTATGATGCGGTAGGTCATCCCCTGCCGCCCGAAACTCTGGATTTGTGCCACAATAGCGATGCTATCCTTCTGGGTGCAGTCGGCGGCCCCAAGTGGGATAATTTGCCCTCCCACCTGCGCCCGGAAGCGGGAGCTCTCCTGCCTTTGCGCAAGGAACTGGGGCTATACGCCAACTTGCGCCCGGCCAAGGTATTTCCCGCATTGGTCAACGCTTCTACTTTGAAACCGGAAGTTGTAGCCGGGCTGGATATTCTGGTTGTAAGAGAGCTGACCGGCGGTCTGTATTTCGGCAAAAAGTACAGGGAGCCGCTTGACGGCGGCGGCATCCGGGTGGTGGATACCCTGGAGTACACTACTCCGGAGATCGAGCGAATTGCCCGGCTGGCCTTTCAGATGGCCAGAAAACGGCGTAAGAAAGTAACCTCTGTGGATAAGGCCAACGTGCTGGAAAGCTCCCGTTATTGGCGCGAAGTAGTATCGGCAATCGGGACCGAATACCCTGATGTGGAGCTGGACCATTATTACGTTGATAACTGTGCCATGCAGCTGGTGAAAAACCCGCGCCAGTTTGATGTCCTGGTGACAGAGAATATGTTTGGCGATATCCTGAGCGATCAGGCCTCTATGCTTTCCGGCTCTTTGGGGATGCTGGCCTCTGCCAGCATCGGTGGCAACATTGGCCTTTACGAGCCCAGCCACGGCTCTGCCCCCAAATACACCGGCATGCAGCGGGCCAACCCCATTGCTACCATTTTATCAGGCGCCATGCTCCTGCGCTTTTCCCTGAACCTGGAAGAAGAGGCCGACTGTATTGAGCGCGCCATTACCAGGGTGCTGGATCTGGGCTACCGGACCGCTGACCTGATGGAAGAGGGGAAAGAGCTGGTTAATACCATCCAAATGGGTGACCGTATTATTGAACAGATTGAGTCCGGGGTGTAAATGAGGTGACATAATGCATCCTGTGCAGATTTATGACACTACGCTCCGCGATGGCACCCAGGCGGAAGGTATATCTTATTCCTGTGAAGACAAGATCAAGATCGCCCGGCGCCTCGATAAGATGGGCTTTCACTATATAGAAGGGGGCTGGCCTGGTTCGAATCCCAAGGATATGGATTTCTTCTACCGGATCCGCGGGTACACTATGAAGCGGGCCAAGATCGCTGCCTTTGGCTCGACCCGCAGGCCGTCGTCGTCGGTGGAGAATGACCCCAATGTTAAGTCTATTCTCGATTCAAAGGCCCCGGTAGCCACTATCTTCGGGAAGAGCTGGGATTTCCACGTCCGCAGAGCATTAAGCACGACACTTGAGGAAAACCTGGCCATGATTCGGGAAACGGTGGCTTATCTGAAAAGGTGCGGCATGGAAGTAATTTATGACGCCGAGCACTTTTTTGACGGATACAAGGCCAACCCGGCTTACGCGCTGGAAACCGTCAAGGCGGCCGCGGAGGGCGGGGCTTCGACAGTGGTTTTGTGTGATACCAATGGAGGGAGCTTGCCTATGGAGATAATGGAAATCGTCCGGGCGGCGTGCAGTCACCTGAGCACTCCCGTGGGTATCCACGCCCATAATGACGGTGAAATGGCTGTGGCTAATTCTTTGATGGCGGTGCAGGCTGGGGCGGTGCATGTACAGGGTACGGTAAACGGCTATGGTGAAAGGTGCGGTAATGCCAACCTCTGTTCGGTTATCCCCAACCTTACTTTAAAGTGCGGCATTGAAACCATACCGCGTGAGAAGCTGGCCCGTTTAACCGAGTTATCTCATTTTGTCAGCGAGGTGGCTAATGTAAGCCCCGATACCCATAAGCCTTATGTTGGGGCAAGTGCTTTTACCCACAAGGGCGGTGTGCACGTCAGCGCGCTTCTAAAAGATTATAAAACCTATGAGCATATCGATCCTGCGTTGGTGGGCAACTGCCGCCGGGTGTTGATTTCTGAACTTTCCGGCATGTCCAATTTGCTGTATAAATACAAGGAGCTTAACCTCCAGGTGGACCAGCAGAGCCCTGAAGGCAGGCGGATTTTAGAAGAGGTTAAACAGCTGGAAAATCAGGGCTTCCAGTTCGAGGGGGCGGAGGGTTCCTTCGTAATCCTGATGCGCAAGGCCTTTAATGGCTATCGTGAGCCGTTTTCCCTGGAGGCTTTGCGGCTCTTGACCGAAATGAGGGAAAACAATCCTGCTTACTCTGAGGCAATTATCAAATTGAGGGTAGGCGACCAGGTAGTGCATACTGCCGCAGAGGGCAACGGTCCGGTTAATGCTCTGGACAACGCCCTGCGCAAGGCCCTTGAAGAATTTTACCCGAATATCAGGTCCATGCATCTTTCCGACTACAAGGTGCGGGTGCTGGATGAAAAAGAGGGTACCGGGGCAACGGTGCGGGTTCATATTGAAACCAGCAACGGTAAGCGTTCCTGGGGCACTGTGGGTGTTTCCCAAAATATCATAGAGGCCAGCTGGCAGGCCCTGGCAGACAGCATTGCTTATGGCCTGCTTGAAGGCGATGATGCTGCTCAAGATAACGGTGAGGAAACAGATAGTAATAATTCTCCGGCCTAGCGGGGCCGGAGATGTTTTTTAGACGGGTTGGGCAGGAAACAGACTCCCGCTGCCGAAGTTAGAATGAGGTTTTTTCTCTTTATCTGGAGATATAATATTTTTGTATATATTAAGTGAAACCGCTACTAAGGCACGGCGTTATCACCGTTCACTCCAGTGCTCCACGCCGACAGCACTTACGGCTTGCTTCGGGCGAAATTGGACCGCCTTCAACTCACCGTCCTGGTTCGGTGAAGGCTGGCGCGGACGTCCATGTCCGCGCCCCAATTTCGCATCCTCAGCTTCACCGAGTGCTGTTAGCGGCGCTACGCAAGTTGTTCGCTAACGATAACGCCGTGCCTCCACCGTGTTTACTGAGTAGTTACAATATTCCTGGCTGGGCGGAAGGGGGGAATATCCAATGGAGCAGTTCTGGCTCCCCAACTTTGACTATTTGAAGACGGTGCTCAAATTTAACCTGAGCAGTGTTATTGATATTCTAATTGTTGCTTTTGTAGTATACAAGCTGATGCTTTTGATCAGGGGTACCAGGGCGGTCCAGCTGATCAAGGGCCTGGCTGTGCTGTTGATTGCTACTGCCCTTTCCAGTATGCTTGATCTTAATACCATGAACTGGCTTTTGCGGCAGGCCATGACTGCGCTGGTGGTGGCATTGCCGGTGGTGTTCCAGCCGGAGCTCAGACGGGCGCTGGAAAAGCTCGGCCGGGGGAAGTTTTTAACCCATACTTCGCTTGCGTCCTTTGCGCCGGTAGATGTAGAGCGGGTCAAGGTTATTGCCGAGATTACCAGGGCAACTACCACCTTGTCCAAAAACAAAATTGGAGCGCTGATTATTTTGGAGCGCGAAACCGGGCTGGAGGAACATATAGACAGCGGCTTAAAAATTGACGGGATTGTGTCCGCAGAGTTCCTGGTGAATATATTCATGCCCAAAACCCCTCTTCACGACGGTGCAGTGATTATCCGGGGTAACCGGGTGGCTGCTGCGGCCTGCTTTCTGCCTCTAAGTGAAAATTCCTTCTTCACCAGCGGTCTGGGTACCAGGCACAGGGCCGGGCTCGGCATTAGTGAGCACTCTGATGCGGTGGCGGTGATCGTATCCGAAGAAACCGGTATTATCTCAATAGCAGTGGAAGGTGTGCTGAACAGGTATCTGGATGAGGCAGGCCTTCAGGACAGGCTTACGGCGCTTTTGAGCAAACGGTCGGGTACTTCACTGTCATCACTTTGGCCCAGGAGGTAGCAATGGTGCAGTTAGACTGGCATAAAAATTCCATTAAGTTACTTTCTCTGCTGCTGGCCTTTATTTTATGGGTTTACGTCAGCAATGAACAGAACCCGCTCGGTGAAAAAGTATTAAATGTCAACCTGGAGTATACCGGCCTTGCCCCGAATTTTCTAATTACCGGCGGGATGCCTGAAAGTATCAGGGTAAGGGTGCTGGGAAACAAAAACCAGCTGGCCAACCTCACCCAGGAAGACTTCAAAGCGGTGATTAACATACCGGCGGGGAAGACCGGCGAAATCGCGTTACCCGTTCAGGTGAGCGTTCCGCCGGGCCTGCGGGTGGCTCAGGTCAGCCCGGAGGAAGTGCTTATATCGGTAGATATAGTGGCGGAAAAAGAGATACCTGTCGTTGTCAGCCTGCATGGTACTCCCGTCCAGGGCTATAATGCGCTGGCGCCGGTATGCCAGCCCGGTACGGTGACTGCCAGGGGACCGGGAAAGGTGGTAAATGGAATAAATCATGCCTCTGCAGTTGTAGACATCACATCGGCTGTTAAAGACATCGAGCAGACCGTTCCGGTCAGTACGGGTGTAGAGGGTATTTCATTAAATCCGTCAGTGGTCCGGGTGGTAGTGCCGGTAGCTGCAGCTGAATTGTCCAAAACTGTACCGGTCAGGCTGCAATTGGCGGGAACTCCTGCCGCCGGTTTCACGGTAAAGCGCAGTTATTCCGAGCCGGAAACGGTGCAGGTGTTTGGGGGGGCGGAAACGCTCAACGCCATTGCCGATTTGAAAACCGAGCCCGTGGATATAAGTGCCATAGATAGAAACCTTGTCAAAGAGGTAAGCCTGGTAACGGTACCGGGCCTCACCGGTGTTCAGCCGGGCCGCGTGAAGGTGCACGTGGAGGTTGATAGAATTGAGGCGCAGCCTCAGCATCCAAACGGCAGTGGAACTGCTCCAAGAGAACCATGATCTACCTGAGCGGGAGATTGACCGGAAGCCGGCGGATAACATAAAATGTAATATGAAATTTTGGGAAATTGACAATGCCGGGGTGCATAGTTATAATAGTTTGTGATTTTTTTGATGAAAGGGGACCGGTTCCATGGGGATAATGTTCGGTACTGACGGGGTGAGAGGGGTGGCCAACCGCGAGCTCTCCCCGGAGCTTGCCTTCAAACTAGGCCGGGCGGGGGCGCATGTCCTGGCCCGTGATGGTGCCAACACCCGCATGGTAATTGGTAAAGACACCCGTATTTCCGGGGATATGCTGGAAGCAGCGCTGGTGGCCGGTATTTGTTCCGCGGGGGTGGATGTTATAAAATTGGGCATAATGCCCACACCGGCCATTGCCTACCTGACCCGTGAGCTGAAGGCAGCAGCGGGGGTGGTCATATCCGCCTCCCACAATCCTGTTGGCGACAACGGGATCAAGTTTTTCAGCGCCAGCGGTTACAAGCTTTCTGACGAGACCGAGGCAGAAATTGAAGAACTGGTGATGAATGAATGTGCCGGTATCCCTTACCCTATTGGCGGCAATGTCGGGCGTTCATACCAGTTGCCTGATGCTCCGGACCGTTATGTTGCTTTTGCCCGCAGCACTTGCAAAACAAGTTTGAGCGGGTTGAAAATCGTGGTAGACTGTGCCAACGGGGCGGCCTATCAGGTGGCGCCGCGGGTTTTCAGCGAACTAGGGGCGGAAGTTATACCTATCTTCGACTGCCCCGATGGGGTTAATATAAATGACCGGTGTGGTTCCACCCACCCTGAGGCCTTGATGGAAGCTGTTGTTTCGGCAGGGGCGGATCTGGGACTCGCTCATGACGGCGATGCCGACCGGGTGCTGGCGGTAGACGCAAACGGCAGGCTGGTGGACGGCGACCAGATAATGGTTATTTGCGCCCGCTACTTAAAGGAGAGAGGATTGCTGGCGGAGAACACTGTTGTTGTAACAGTCATGAGCAACCTGGGGCTGCACCTGGCGCTCCAGGAGTCCGGGATCCGGGTGGTGGAAACGAAAGTAGGAGACCGCTATGTTCTGGAAGAACTGCTGCGTACCGGTGCCCGCTTTGGCGGGGAGCAGTCCGGACACATCATTTCTCTGGATCATAATACTACCGGTGACGGTATTTTAACTGCATTACAGCTCCTGACGGTGATGAAAGAGAGCGGCCGGCCCCTGGATAAGCTGGCGGCCCAAATGGAGAAATTTCCTCAGCTGCTGGTAAACGTGCCGGTTGCCGATAAGTCCCTTGTCATGAATAGCCCCGTGCTGGCGGACTCCATTAAGGAACTTGAATTAAAGTTGGGTGGAAGAGGACGCATTTTGGTGCGTCCGTCCGGTACCGAGCCCCTTGTGCGGGTGATGGCGGAAGGAAGAAATATGGAACAGCTGGAGGATATAGTCGGCAGTTTGGTAAATATAATAAAAGGTTTAAAGTAGTATCCAGCAAGGCACTTTGATGGGTGGTGAGAATGGGAAAAAGCATCTTTATGCGGACATAAAAACTGAAAATAAAAGCGCCAGAACCCTGGTTTAATTTGATTTTTAAAATTGACACTGTGAAATCAAGGGCTGAATGAGGCTTGCCCGGATCAACGCTAATTTATTCCTTGGTTGTTGGATTATTGATTAAACGATTAAGATTTGTTTGGTTCCGGGTAATTTTTCAGGGTTGACGAGGAGGGGGTTAATCGATTTTTCGGCGGGTTCCTCCCGGTCAGGCCGGACCGTCAGCGGCATTACAAAACCACCGGGTAACCGGTGGGACAAAAAATGCCAGCGGCCAGTAGCGGCATAAACATAGAAGGGTAAGTGTTGCCTTTTTGAGAAAACCCAGAAATTAACAGGTCAGTGCCGTGGCATTAACGTGCCCGGCATTTCTGTTTAAACTTATTTATCTTTCCCTTATATAGAAAGTCCGGGAGGTTGAAAAAAATGTGTGGTATTGTCGGATACATTGGCTCGAAAGAGGCTGTTCCCATCTTGATAGAAAGTCTGGAGAAGCTGGAGTACCGCGGCTATGATTCTGCCGGGGTGGTTATCCCGGAAGAAGGTAAACTTAAGGTAATAAAAAGAGCGGGCAAGCTTGATTCACTAAAAGAGAAGTTGAATGGCTGCAGCTATGGTGCCGGTATGGGTATCGGACATACCCGGTGGGCAACACATGGCAAACCTTCTGACAGCAATGCCCACCCGCATAGTGACTGCACTGGGCATTTCGCTGTTGTGCACAACGGAATCATTGAAAATTACCTTAGCCTGCGGGAATGGCTTCAGGCAAACGGACATACCTTCCGCTCCCAGACCGACACTGAAGTGCTGCCGCACCTGATTGAGCATTATTATAACGGGGATCTGGTGGAGACTGTGTTGAAAGTGGTGCCGAAGCTGGAGGGGTCCTTTGCCATGGCGGTTATTTCCTCACGCGAGCCGGATAAGGTGGTGGCCGTCCGGCAGGACAGCCCGCTGGTAGTGGGCCTGGGTGTGGGTGAAAACTTCCTGGCTTCAGATATCCCTGC
>JGI12104J13512_1001443_pt1 | contig 17471 bp, 16 predicted proteins | sample TerdegcTABiofilm_FD_13512 | JGI IMG/M metagenome (IMG submission 13512)
CGAAGCGGTCTGACGAGCCACTGCCGCCACCGGCGGGTCATCGGCCTCCGTCACCGGGACGGCTGTCTGGCGGAATACCTGGCCCTGCCCCTGGCCAACCTCCACCGCGTGCCCCAGAATATCCCCGACGCCTTCGCGGTCTTTACCGAACCGTTGGCGGCGGCCTTGGAAATCCTGGAACAGGTCCAGATCCAGCCCCGGTCCCGGGTCCTGATCATTGGGGACGGAAGGTTGGGTCTGCTCATCGCCCTGGTGCTGCGGCTGAGCGGCTGCGACCTGCATCTGGTGGGACGACATCCCCGCAACCTGAGTTTTCTGGAGGCCCGGGGGGTTCAGGTCCATCTGGCCCAGGGCTTTGCCCAGGATGATTTCGACGTGGTCATTGAAGCCAGCGGCCATCCCTCCGGGTGGCAAACCGCCCAGAACGCGGTGCGCCCCCGGGGTACCATAGTGTTGAAAAGCACTTATCCCGGTCCGGGGACGGTGAACCCCTCCCAGTTGGTGGTATCTGAAGTAACGGTGCTGGGTTCCCGCTGCGGACCTTTCCCGCCGGCCCTGCGGCTCCTGGCCCGGCGTCTGATCAATCCCAAGAAATTGATCTCCCGGATCTACCCGCTGGCCCAGGCGCCGGAAGCTTTGGCGTATGCAGCCCAGAAAGGTGTTTTAAAAGTTCTGGTGGAGATGCCAACCCATGGGACCGACCTATCTGTGGTATCAGGTTTTACCTCATAGAGACCTGCCCCAAGGAATGGCACCGGTGACCCTCACCGTCCTGTCTCCCATTTGGCAGGGGCCGGCCCTGACCATCGTCTACCCCGATGGTTGGCAGCAAAACCTCCGGGGGCAGACCGCCCAGGCACGACCGTGTGATCTCCGGATCTTTTGGACTGAAGCCGTCCCTGGCGGCCCCCCGGTCTGCTTGGTCATCGGCGGTGACGGCGGCATCCAGATGGACGAGACCCCTGAATCCGGCTCCCAAACCGAGCCGGTCCAGTCGGTCCGGCCCTTTCTGGCCTTGGCCGCCAGTCTGATCCCCCCGGCGGTCCGCCGGGTTATCGGGCCCGCACCGCCCCCCTCGCCCCGCCTGTTGCTTTAAGGTTGGGAGCAAGCTCTCCTGGGCAGGGATAATCCATCCAAGGGGTGACATTATGAGGCGTTGGCAAAGGACATTTCTTCTCAGCCTGATTGTTCTCCTGGCTTTCGTGTTCACAGCTCTACCGGCTTTGGCCGTGAGTGCCTTTGATCTGCAGCAGGACTTTGTCCGGGCCGCGGAACGGGTCTCGCCGGCGGTGGTGAGTATCAAATGTGTCCGGGTGGTGGCCGTGGGACCCATGATGGGTTTTGAGGAGGAGTTTTTCCGGGGAACCCCCTTCGAGGACTTCTTCCGAGAGATGCTGCCGCCCCGCACCCTGCGCCAGCGGCAGGTGGGGCAGGGTTCCGGCGTCATCATTGACTCCCGTGGGTTTATCCTTACCAACCACCATGTCATCGCTGGGGCTCAGGCCATTACCGTCCATCTGCAGGATGGCCGGACTCTTCAAGGTCGCATTGTCGGCAGCGATCCCCGTTTCGACTTGGCCCTGATCCAGGTTCCGTCCGGCAGTCTGCCGGTGGCCCCCCTGGGAAATTCGGACGCCCTCAAACCCGGCCAATTCGCCATCGCCATCGGCAGCCCCTTCGGCCTGGAAAACACCGTCACTGTGGGAGTTATCAGCGCCACCGGCCGCAAGGGTCTCGGTCAGGGCCGGGTCGGTGATTTTATTCAAACCGATGCCTCCATCAACCCCGGCAACAGCGGCGGGCCCCTGGTCAACCTCCAGGGAGAGGTCATCGGCATTAACAGCATGATCGTAGCCCCTGGCCAGGGGATCGGCTTTGCCATCCCCATCAATCTGGCCAAAAAGATCGTCAACCCCTGGCTGCGTTGAACGGCAGCCTGAGATATCCTGATAGTTGCCAGGGAGGGACCCCATGACCGACAACCTGGGGCTGAAACCTGCACCCGACGGCCCGCCTGATTCGACTGCCGCCGTCGTCGGCAAACTCCAGGAAAATTTTGCCCTGATCAAACAGATCATCGCCGAACAGGAGATGCTCAGTCGGGTGCCGGCAGAATATCTGGAATTTTCCCCCCAACACCTGGAGGGATTGGTAAAATTCGCTTACTTCGGCGGCTTCATTCAACTGGGGGAAGCCCGCCAGCTCCTGCTTCTCCCCAAGGAAGCCATCAAGCCCAAGCTGCGCCAATGGTACGAAGAAATCCGGGAACAGGGCTGCTGGCTCTGTTAATCAACCCAGCCGGGAGGACGGCGTGGACCACCAAGACACTCTGGCAACCCTACGGCAACTGGTGATCGCCTTCCGGGAACAACGGGCCTGGCAGCCTTTCCATACCCCCAAAAACCTGGCTATGGCCATCGCCATCGAAGCAGGGGAACTCCAGGAACTCTTCCTGTGGAAAGACGACCCGGAAATTCAGCATGACCTGGACAAGGACTCCTTCCAGCAGCGCCTCCAGGCGGAAATGGCCGATATCCTCATCTTTCTGCTCTACCTGGCCCAAGCCGCGGGCGTGGACCTGTCCGAAGCAGTCAGGACAAAACTTATTGAAAACGATAAAAAATATCCCGTGGCCAAGAGTTTTGGCTGCCATAAAAAATATAATGAATTAAAATAAACAGGCTGCGGGTGGATTAGAAGGCCTCAGCGTGATGAAGACTCAAGGGGGGCCGCGGTGGCGAAATGCCTCCGGCCCCCCCTCCCCGATCTGGCGGTTCCCAGATCACAGACCCGACAGCACCTGCCCCGGAAAGGAAGGTTCAGTGAAAGTCTATCCCATCTTCTGCAATATCGAGGGTAAAGCCTGCCTGGTGGTGGGCGGCGGTGCCGTGGGCGAACGCAAGGTCCAGGACCTCCTGGCTGCAGGGGCCAAGGTAGTGGTGGTCAGCCGCGAGGTCACCCCCCTCCTTCGGGACCAAGCCGCCCGGGGTCTGATCACCCTGCGTCAGGAGGAGTTCCAGCCGGAGCTCCTCCAGGGCATGGTCCTGGTCATCGCCGCCACCGATGACCAACGAACCAACGAGGCGGTGAGTGCCGCGGCCCAGGCCCGGGGACTGCCCGTCAATGTGGTAGATCAACCGGCCCTGTGCTCCTTTGTGGTGCCGGCCACCATCCGCCGGGGGGATCTGGTGGTGGCCATCGGCACCGGCGGCAACAGCCCCGCCTTGGCCAAAAAACTCCGCCGGGAATTGGAGGACCGCTTCGGCCCCGAATACGGGCCGTATCTGGAACTACTGGGCCTGATCCGGGCCGCGGTCCTGGCCCAGCGCCGGGATCATCCCGGCAATCCCTCCCTTTTTTCCGGCATTGTGGCCAGCCCCCTCCTGGAATATTTGCGCCAGGGCCAGACCGCACCACTGGTCGATCTGCTGGCCCAACTCCTGGCTAGTGTGCTGCCGCCGCAGCGTCTGCAGGAATTGCAGGACCGGGCAGCCGCCCTGTGCTCATCCCTGCCCGCGACAGTCTCAGAGTCCCTGGAGGATTAGGTGGAATACTGGCTCTTCATCCTGGCCCTGGTCTCTTACGGCGTCGCCACCTGTATTTGGCTGGGGTTCGTCTGGTTCCAGCGGGACTTCCTGCACCGCTGCGCCGTCTGGACGGTGACCCTGGGCTGGTGCAGCCACACCGCGGGGCTGATCTGGCAGACAGTGGCCCAAGGTTTTCTGCCGGTGGGCGGCCTGGCGGCAGCCCTGAGCCTCTATAGCTGGACTGTAACCACAGCCTTTCTGATCCTTAATTGGCGTTACCCCGTCAAGGTCCTGGGGGCCATGGCCTCGCCCCTGGCGGCGCTGCTGCTGTCCGGCTCCCTGATCCTGCCCCGCCCCCCGGAACTGGCGCCCATCCTGCAAAGCTCCTGGCTCTCTTTCCACGTCGCCGCGGCGCTCCTGGGCAACGCCACCTTTGCCCTGGCGTTTCTGGGCGGCATTCTCTACCTCATCCAGGAACGGCAGCTCAAGGGGAAAAGATTCGGGTTTTTCTACAAACGTCTGCCTTCCCTGGAAACCCTGGACGCCTTGAATTATTATTGTATTAATATCGGTTTTGTCCTGCTCACCCTGGGCATCATCTCCGGCTCTCTGTATGCCCAATATACTTTGGGCACCTTCTGGCAGTGGGATCCCAAAGAAACCATGACCCTCATCGCCTGGCTTCTCTATGCCGGGCTCTTGCACGAACGCCTCATCAAGGGCTGGCGGGGGCGCCGGGCGGCCCTCCTGGCCATTGCCGGGTTCGTGGTCCTGATGGTGACCTTCATCGGGGCAGATTTCTGGCACCGGAGCTATCACCGTTTCGACACCTTCGGACGCCTGCCATGACCCTGGTGCTTATCGGTCTCAACCACAAGACGGCTCCTGTGGCCCTGCGGGAGAAACTGGCGGCCCTGGCCCCCGATCCAGCCGCCGCCTATCAGTATCTCCGCTCCCTGGCCTCCGTTCAGGAAGCCCTGCTTTATGCCACCTGCAATCGGGTGGAAATCATTTTCGCCACCCCGGAGCCGGAGGCCGCCATCCCACAGGTCAGGGATTTCCTCGTCTCCCAGGGCGAAGCCGGGGACGCTGCCGCCATCCAACAGGCCCTCTACGTCCACCAGGAAGCGGCAGCCATCAGTCATCTCTTCCAGGTCGCCTGCGGCCTGGATTCCATGGTTATGGGTGAGCCCCAGATTCTCGGCCAGGTCAAGGCCGCCTACCGCCAGGGCACCGAACAACAGGCCACCGGACCACTCCTGAACCGCCTCCTCCATAAGACCTTTTCGGTGGCTAAAAAAGTCCGCAGCGAAACCGGCATCGGCGGGATGGCAGTGAGCATCAGCTATGCCGCCGTGGAACTGGCCCGCAAGATCTTCGGCTCCCTGGCCGATAAAACCGGCCTCCTCATCGGCGCCGGCGAGATGGCCGAACTGGCCGTGGAACACCTCAAACGCCAGGGAGTGCCACGGCTCATTGTGGCCAACCGCACCCTGGAAAGAGGGCTGGAACTGGCCCACCGCTTCGGCGGCCGGGCCGTCTCGCTGGGGGAACTTCCAGAGCAACTCCTCCACGCCGACATCGTCATCAGCTCCACCGGCGCCCCGGAGATCATCCTCACCAAAGACCAGCTCAAGGTAGTCATGCGCCGACGCAAACAACGCCCCCTCTTCCTCATCGACATCGCCGTCCCCCGGGATCTGGATCCGGCCATCAACGACCTGGATAACGTCTACCTTTACAACATCGACGACCTCCAGGGAGTTATCCAGGCCAACCTGAATCACCGCCAGGAAGAAGCCGTCAAGGCCCAGCGCATCATCGAGGTGGAAACCCAGAAGTTTCTCCAATGGCGGGAAACCCAGGCCGTCACTCCCACCATCATCGCCCTGGTGGCCAAGGCCCGGCAGATCTACCAGGCCGAATTAAAGAAGACCCTGCCCCAACTGGGTTCCCTGACCCCCGAACAACAGAAGGCCCTGGAAGTCCTGGCCGAGTCCATCGCCCTGAAATTGCTCCATGACCCGTTCCTCTATCTGAAGCGCCACCACCACCCCAAACGCCGCTCCCAGGACATTGACCTCACCCGCCGCCTCTTCAACCTGGACCCGGACCGCAACGAAGATCTCCTCTAACCTCCAGCCGTGTTTCGGCAGGGCCGCGGGCGCCCTCCTTGCTGCCGCGCCCTGCCCTGCTCGACATTCCACTCTTGTCAGCAAGACATTAATGATTATTTATTTATTATAATTACTATACGGTTTCCGGTTGCCAGTTTCCGGTTTCCGGAAACCAGTCATCATGAGCCTTCGGCTCAGCTGAGATCATGAAAACCAGTGCAGCAGGCTTCCCTGCACATGCAAGCATCATTTTCAGAACAGAAACCGATTTTTCGGACGCGGGGGGCCGGGGCAGGCAAGGATGCTGGCCCTACGGACTCCCCTCTAATCTCTATGAACTATGAACTACGAACTTTATTTTCTAACTAATTGCCATTATTGATAAAAATCACCCGCGAACCATGAAAATAAAGGTCGCTGCCAGTGGCTACCTTGGGCGGGCACAAAGGCCCGCCCCACTAAAAGAGAAGCTCTTCCGGAAACCGGAAACCTTATTTTCTTGGTAAACCGGAAACCTTATTTTCTGGTAATTGCCATGACTTATAAAAGTCACCCGCGAACCATGAAAATATAGGTCGTTGCCATTGGCTAACTTGGGCGGGCACGGAGGCCCGCCCCACTAAAAGAAAAGCTCTTCCGGAAACTGGAAACCGGAAACCAGAAACCGATTTTTCCGACAACTGACGACGTTATTTTCTTGGTAATTGATTTTCAAAGGAGTTCTTGTGGAAGCCTTAACTCAACCCCCCGAGCTCACTTCGCCCTCATCCCTGGCCCAGGAGGCCGTCGTTTCCTCCCGCAGTCTGGTGGACCTGGTCTGGCAGCTGCAATGGCGGAGTGACCATTTGGAACACACCGAAACCTTCTTCACCGCTTTGAACGTCTGGCGGGAACTGGACCTCTGCCCGGCCGGCCTGGCCCGGGATCTGCCCGGTAAAAGCCGGGGCAGTACCTTGGCTTACCACTTCGCGGCCGGCGAGCTGGTGCCCGATTATGACGCCCGGCAAATCCGGCCCTATCCCCGGCAGTCCTTTGCCCAGGGGCAGCTGGCCCCGGGGTTGGGAAGATTCTATCCCCTGGCCCTGCTGCGGGATTTCCCTCAGATGATCTCTCCCTTCCGGTGTGTGGGACTGGCTGCCGAGACCCTAACCGCAGATTTGAACCACCCGCTGGCCGGCAAACCCCTGGACCTGGCGCTGACCGTGGCCCGTATCCACCGGAAACGCGGAGAAACCGGCGGTCAGTGCCAGGAATGGCTGGCCCACCTGCTGGACGGCCCCGGACAGCAGGCCCGGTGGCGGAGCCAACCCACGGCATTTTTTCAGGATGACGCCTTCGTCCGCCCGGATGAGCGGCCGGACGAACAATTCTATGCCCAACCCCGCCTGGTCAGCCACCTGGACCGCCAGGCCCGCCAGACCATCACCGGCCTGTACGGCAAGCTGCTCCGTCCCGGCTGGCGGGTCTTGGATCTCATGAGCAGCTGGCAGTCACACCTGCCGGAGAGCCACGGCTATACGCAAGTCATCGGGCTGGGCCTGAACGACGCCGAATTGCGGCGGAATCCGCAGTTGACCGGCCACCTCTGCCATGACCTCAACGAAGCTCCCTACCTGCCCTTCGGTGAGGCCAGCTTTGACGCCGTGGTCTGCACCGCCTCCGTGGAGTACCTGACCCGCCCTCTGGAGGTCTTTGCCGAGGTGCGGCGGGTCCTCAGACCCGGGGGCATCTTCGTGGTCACCTTCTCCAACCGCTGGTTTCCCCCCAAAGTCATCCGCATCTGGACGGAGTTGTTGGATTACGAGCGCTTGGGCCTGGTGTTGGAGTGCTTCCTCCAGGTCGGCGGTTTCACTGACCTGGCCACCTTCTCGGCCCGGGGCTGGCCCCGGCCGCCGGAAGACAAATACTTCCCCCAAGTCCGCTTCTCCGACCCGGTCTTCGCCGCCTGGGGCCGCAAGGCCGGCTGACCCGGCTCACCGAGGCTCCTGCCCCTCTCCGACCCGAAAAATCCTCCCAGGCCATGTCCCGCTGCACTGGGACATGTCCCGGGACTCCCCTTGACCAGGGTCAGTGTTCCGATATACTCTGCGGCTGCCACCCATGCAATCATACCGACCTTGTTGTCTTCCGGCTTTAACCCTCCCTGCTCACCCTGACTGGAGCGAATTTTTCTGCTAACCATATTAATTAATAATATTCAATAGGTTGCCATATTTATTCATGACTTCCATAGGATACCTGTCACCAGATTTATCCCCACAGCCGCTGCCGACCCCTCTCCACCGGCATTTTGGCAATCAACTTGCATAATATAAGGCCAAAGTTGGAAGTAGCAGGAGGAAGACCCATCGGGGGGTAAGACTGAACGGCAGCATCCTTGGCCTGGAGGTGACATCATGCTGGTTGCCGGTCAAGTTGGAGAAATTACGGGGAAGACAACCGGTCAGCAACAGGAAGAGCTGGACCGGGTCCTGGTCGCCGGATTGATCGTCGAGGTCATCCTGGACCAGGCCACCTGGCCTGATTCCCGCCCCATCCGGAGGGAGGAGGTAAAACGCCGTCTGCAGGATTATCTGGTCCAGTATTTGGCCGGCCACATCTCTCTGGATCGCTTCCGTCGTTTGGTTCAAAACCTCGATGGCTGGTTTGAATATTATTTTTCCCTGCTGGCTGCCAAGGAGCAGTCAGACCGGTCTGAGGAGTCAGCGGTGGTTTACCGACTTCCCGATGCGGGACCGGTTTATTGTGTCAGTGAAGCCAGAGCCGCCTGGCCGGACCGTGTCGCCCCGGCGCCGCCGTCCGCCATGGTGGGACGCCAGGCGTGTCTGGAAGAGTTGCTGGAAAGCTGGTTGGCAGAGGCCAAAACCGACATGCCGCAGCGCCGTCACCGCAAGTTGACCCCTGACAAACTGCGTTCCTTCCTCTGCCAAAGCGGCGGCCGTTGGTTCCGTCTCCGGGATTTTGAACGGTTTGTGCAAATGGACCGCAAGACTGCCTGGGATTATCTGCAGCAGTTCCTCCAGGCCGGGCTCCTCTGCCACAACCGCAAACAATCCGCCGCGGTCCGCTATTGTCTCGCCCCCTCCTTTCTCAAGGTGGAGGCCGATGCCCTCCGGTTGGCCATCAACCTCTGTCTCCTGGCCGAACCCGAAGACCTGCGGGAAAAGATCGGTGACTTCCTAGTGGCCACCGGCGGGGAGCCGTTCTCCCCGGCGGAATGGGACCAGGAATTCGCCCAGAGCCCCTCCCAAGGTCTGCTGGATACGCTGGTAGCCGGGGAAATCCTCATCAACAGGAGGTTGGTAACCGGGACCACCTTGTTGCAGCTCCACCCCCGCTGGCTCCAGAAAGTCGAGGCGGCAAAGCAGGCCCGGCCATGTGTCTCGGTCTCCCATCCGGCCGCACTCGGGGGTCAGAACCGACCCTGCTGAGGGACTCCCCGACAACCTCAGTCGACCTCATTCCCCCCAAAACAACCTGAGGCCGGGGGGTTCCCCGGCCTCGGGTTGCTGATCGTCACCGTGGCCGCATCAGGAGCAGCGCCATCTCAGGAATGGAGGAGTTGAAGGAGTTTCACCTCCTGCTGGCCCAGAGACCGGAACTGCTCTAAAATCGCCAGGAAAATGGGGGCCGCCTGGGGCGTACACAAGCCCTCCACCAGCCTGGTTTCATGCTCCGTGGCGTAGTCGGCGCAGTCTTTCTGGACTTTTTCTCCCTCGGACTGAACAAATTTCTTCAGGTAATCATTGTTGGTCTGCAGGATGTCAAAAACGGACCGGAGTAGTCCGGCCTGAGTATCAAACAGGCAGTTGGTCTGGGCCACCGCCTTTTCGGAAAACAAGACGCCGTCTTTCACCTTTTTTGCGATGGGATCATGCAGTTTAGCCAGGGTGGCGGTCAGGCCCTCCAAACCCGCCAATACCTTTTCGTACAGATGGAGACGGTCTTGCTCTTCCCCTTTGGCCTGTTGCAGGTATTCGGCCACCTTCTTTTTGGCAGCCGCAATCTCTTGGCGGACCGTCCCGTCCAAGGTCTGGAATTTCTCTAAACTGGCCCGGCTGTGTCGGTTGAAAGCATCCCGAGCCGCCCCGATCATGGCCACCAGGTTTTCCTTGATCGGACCGAAATCCATCACTCGTTTCGCCGCCATTGTCTCTCTCCTTTTTCTAGATGCACCCAAAGAGATATCACCTCGACCGAGGTCAGCTGTTGCCGTGATCATCTCCCTGACAGGAGTGGAAAAGACGAAAAATTTTTTAAAATCGGCCGGCCGGCTCATGGGCGCCTGCCCCAGGGAGTCGGCTGCCGGATTCTCGTGGCTGAGTGGCGTCCAGAACCAGTGGTCTCGGCCTCCACTACCGGCTCCAAGCGGAGGTTGAACCCAAAAGCTTCCTGCTCTCCGGTCTTATAATCCCCGGGGTTACCGAACGGATGGGTGGCAATGGTCTTGAGTTTCCTTCTAATTATCAAAATATAAGTATTGATCGAGCAAAATCCAGGTTTGATCTCATGATAAACGATATTTTTCCCGCAGCCGATGTGATAGGGAGTAGACCCAACCATAGGCCTTGGCCACGGTCTTTTCCCGATCTGGGTTGATCAGGCAGCAGGTGGCCGGACCCAGCAGGCTTTGGGCCAGGATCTGTTCCAGGGGAATATTCGCTTCTCCCAGGGTCGCCCAGACTCCTTCCAGGATATTCACCAGATGGTCCTGGGATTCCCGGTCGAAGGCTTCAAATCCAGTGGGCACCACCCCCCAGGACAAGACCCCCCCTTTATCCAGAAACCTTTTGATATCCTTCCCATAACAGCGGAAAATCTCAGCGTTGGTATAGATATCCATGGAAAGAATGTCCAGATCCCGGTGCAAAAGGAACTGCCAGTCGGGATTGCCGCAGAGATGGATGCCCCGGGGCCGGTCAATCTGGCTGAAAAAGCGGTCCATATCCTCCCGGGCCATGACATCGGTATAGCCGGAGACCGAACTGAAAATAAATTGCAGCCCCGGTTCGTCAATGAACATAAAGGCGCCGGGATGCCGAGTCTTGAGATGGATAAGTTGCGCCTGGGCCCGCCGGGCCATGAAATCCATCAGGACCGGCCGCACCTGCTCATTAAAGATCAACGGCCGGTCGTTTTCGTCCAAAATCTTCATACCGAAACTCACCGGACCTTCCAACTGCCCCCGGATGGCCGGGTAGCGGCTGAGATCCAGGGACAGGAAGCGGTGATAGACCACCGAATATCTTTCGGAGATATCAAAATAGGCCAGGTCATCCCAGTGTTCCAACATCTCGGGCAGCTCGGTGTAGAACTTATCGGTATCGAACCGGAGGCTGTTCTGCTCCGGCAGCAGGATGATGCCGGGAAAATGCTCCGCCGCCTGCACGTACATGTCTTCGTAGTAGCTGACGTGGGGCAGCTGCGGCCAGAAAGGGATATCCAGACTGAGGGCCAAAGCCAGGGCTGGCTCCACCTCGTCATGGGGCAAGATGGCCATGGCCGTGGTTAACAGATTGCCGGGAATGAGTTGGGCCATATCCTCCTCGACAAGTTGCTGGTTCGCAGTTTGTAGTTCATCGTTCGTAGTTCATAGTTAGTGCCCATCCGGAAACGGCCGTCAAATTTTGGGGACTATTGACTAGGGGCGAAGATTCCATGTAGGGACTTTAGTTATCACACCCTTCCAGACGCTTTCCCCGGCATATCCAAACTTTCCCGATGGACACTAGTTATTATTTTTGGAAAAGTTTGGATTCAGTGGTAAGGCCTTAAGCGCCCGCCCCAGTCTGCCGAAGGCAATAACTGGCAGGCTGCACGGGTAACTCGCAGATCAAGGCTGTTAACAAGCTAGTGTCTATCCGGAAACCCGGTTTGTAGAGGTAACAGAGCGCCGGGGGGCTTGATAAATCAAGCCCCTACGATGGGCGCGCCTTTCAACTCGGGCCTTTTCGGATGGACACAAGCTCATCCAGAGTATCAATTATATATTTCATTCTTTTTCGGCTCCCGGCTCACGACTCACGATTCACGGCTCACGGCTCACGGAGCCTGCTGCCGGAGGCCGTTTATTTCTGGGTCAGGGTAGTGGTGCCGTCCCAATCCGGAGGAGGTGGCTCCAGGGCAAAGGTCTGGGTCCGGCTCAGGAGCAGCTTGGCCGGCCCGTCTTCGGGATTGAGGGCCAGGCATTGCTGGAAGCTGGCCGCCGCCCTCTCCCACTGACGCTGGCGGAAGGCCGTCAGCCCGGTCTGGAAGAGCTCCAGCAGCTCCGCCTCCTGGCCCTGGGGTTGACCCTGCCCCCGCAGCTCAAAGATGCTCACCGGCGCCTTTTTCCCCTTGACCCGCACCCGGTCCACCTCCCGCAGGATGAAGGTCTCCGGCAAGAGCTGCTGCGTCGCCGCCGAGATCAGGATGTTGGTGCCATAATACTTGTTAAGTCCCTCCAACCGGGAGGCCAGATTGACGTTATCCCCGATCACCGTATAGTCGAAGAGCCGCTGGGAGCCCATATTCCCCACTGTCATGGCCCCGGAATTGATGCCGATGCCGATTCTCAGCTCCGGCAGCCCCTGAGAACGCCACTCTTCCCAGAGTTCGGTGAGGGTGGCCAACATATCCAGGGCCGTCTCGCAGGCACACTGGGCATGGTGGGGCAAGGGCAGCGGCGCCCCATAAATGGCCATGATGGCGTCGCCGATATACTTGTCCATGGTGCCGTTGTGTCGAAAAACCACTTCGGTCATGGGGTTGAGGTAGGAATGGAGCAGGTTCACCAAGGTCTCGGGCTCCATCTGCTCGGAAAGGGTGGTAAAACCGCGAATGTCGGAGAACAACACGGTCATCTCCCGCTTTTCCCCCCCCAACTTGAGCTTCTCGGGATGCTGGAGCATGATGTTGACCACATCCGGCGCCACATAATTCTGGAACGCGGCCCGGATGCGTTTCCGCTCCCGTTCCTCGGCCATAAACCGCAGGAAGGCCACCGCCACATAAACCACGCTCAAGCAGCTGAACAGATAGAGCATCTGCAGATAGATCTGGTGGCGGCAGAACAGATAATAATTCACCAAAAAAGTAGTAGAGATCATCAGGATCAAGAGGATGAGGCCGTACCAGGCCCGCACCCGGGGTTGGATCCAGCACATCAACAGAGCAAAAACTATTATCACGGCTGCCGTGGGATTCACCAATCCCATGGGGGCCCAGAGGAAGTCTCCCCGCAGGATGTTGTCCATGACATTGGCATGAACCTCAACCCCAGGGAAAATGGCGGTAAAGGGCGTCACCCGAATGTCATAGATCCCCACCGCCGAGGCCCCCACCAACACGATCTTATCTCGGAATGTCTCCGGCGTTACCCTGCCTTCCACTACATCCACAAAGGAATAATAGGGGAAGGTCCGGGCCGGACCACGGAAGTTAATGCGTAATCGGCCATAATCATCCACCGGCAGCCGAGTCCGACCCAGGGCCAGTTTGACAATACCCTGTTCGCCCAAGGTGATCTGCAGCGGCGCCTCCTGGTAATACTGCTGCAGGATGGACAGAGCCAAGGGGGCATACAGATCGTTCTGATACCCGATGACCAGAGGGATCGACCGGATGGCGCCATCGGGGTCCGGCATGGCATTAAAAAAACCCGTATCCGCCGCCGCTTCCGTGAGCTGGGGCAGATTGGTCTCCACCCCCCGGGCCGTGATCAGGGGACAGGGTTCACAATGGGCCGACGTCCAGCGGACCAGATCATAGGTGGAGGATTTGATGATCTCCCTGGATATTTCCAGATCAAAACTTTCCACCCCTCGGGAAACACTTTCCAACCCTTGGAAATAATACCCTAACACCACATTGCCATGCCGCCGCAGTATGGCCGCCAATTCCGCGTCGGGGTCATGCTGTTGCCGTTGCCGTTGCAGCCAATCCCGCAGCTCCGGTACCTGTCGGGTAAAACGCCCCAGATCCCGCTCCAGACGGGACAACCACAGCAAGTTCTGCCCTTCCTCTTTTTCCGCAAAGATAATGTCAAAACCGATCACCCGGGCCCCGGCGCTCTCCAACACCGTCATCAGCCGCACGATCTCCCGGCGGGACCAGGGCCAGCGGCCGATGGCCTTGACGCTGGCATCGTCAATGGCCACAATCACCACCTCCGATCCCACCGGTATGGGCCCCCGCCACTGGAACATCAGATCGTAAAATTTCATCTCCAGATTGTGAATGAACCGGGGATGCACCGCCAGCAGCAGCAGGTGCACCAGGACAATGAACAGCGTTACCTTGAGATACGTGGGCCGCACCAAACGGCTAAAAAAGTTTCCCATAACTATCCCACTAACTTGGAACGACGCGCTCGGTTACCAAGAAAATACGGTAGGCAGTTGGCGGAGGGCAGTAGGCAGTTGGTGGCGCCGGCTTTCCAGCCTGCGCAAGCCCTTACCTTTGGCCAACACCAATTTTCATGGTTTGCGAGTGACTATTATAACTTATTGTAATTATTTTTATATTAAAGCTGTCAGTTGCCAGAAAAATCGGTTTCCGGTTTCCTGTTTCCAGTTTCCCGAAGAGCCTCTCTTTTAGGCTCTCTTCTAAACTCTCTTCTAGTGGGGCGGGCCTCCGTGCCCGCCCAAGCTAGCCAATGGCAGCGACCTTGATTTCCAGGGCTCGCAGGTGACTTTGATAACTAATGACATTCATTTAGAAAATAAAGTTGCCAGAAAAATCGGTTTCTGGTTTCCGGTTTCCAGTTTCCAGAAGGGCTTCTCTTTTAGGCTCTCTTTTAGGCTCTCTTCTAGTGGGGCGGGCCTCCGTGCCCGCCCAAGCTAGCCAATGGCAACAACCTTTATTTTCAGGGCTCGCGGGTGACTTCTATAACTAATGTCAATTATTAATTTTATCCAGTAAATATCTCGGGTAGTCCTCAGGAATCCAAATAAGTCCAGCTGATCGGGGCTGGAAGGCCAAGGCCGGCACTCCCGGCCCACTCCTTGCCGCAGGCATTATTCCAGGAGCCCGATGCAGGCTTGCCATGTTATACTGATAATGTTCCGGGGTGCCTCCATCGCCGGGGAGGTCCCGGCAACGGCTGCTGCCGCGGCCGGAACCGTCCCTAACTCTGGCAGTCATTATACCTCAAGATGCGCCCTTCGGGCGGAAAAATCCTCAGGGAGGCCATTATGATCAACCGTCGGCGCTTTTTACACCACCTGGGCGCCGCCCTGGCTGTGGGCGCTTTGAATCGGCCGCTGGGCCGCTTCTTTCTGCAGCCTCAGTCGGCCGCGGCTGACCTCCAGCCGAACCGGCACCTGGCCCTGCTGGCCGATGCTCATGTCAGTCGGTCCCCCCGGGGCCTGGCTGCGGCCGCCAACCTCCGGACCGCCGTCGCCGCCATCAATTCCCACCGCCCCCCCATTGACCTGGTGTGCTTTCTGGGCGATCTGGCCGATACCCCCTATCCTGCCGACCTCCAGTTGGGTTGGGAGATCCTCTCCACCCTGAAGCCCCCGGTCTGGTTCCTCCGGGGCGAGCAGGAACCGGCGGGGACGGCGCTGCCACCCTCCGCCTCCATTGCCGGCGGCCCTTGGTCCCGACCCTTTGCCGGCACCCACCTCATTGCCTTTGACCTCCCCAGTTCCCCGGAGGCGACGGGAGCACCCCCCTTCTGCTTCACCCCCCGACTCCTGGACTGGCTGCTGACCCAACTGGCGCACCTCCCCCCAACCTGTCCGCTCCTCATCCTCTCCCACGCCCCCTTGTACCCCCTCTTTCCACCCTGGGACTGGTACACCGCCGGCGCTGAACCGCTCCTGGAAGCCCTCCGCCCCCGCCCCCAAGTCCTGCTGCTCCATGGCCATGTGCACCAACACCTCCACACCCGGGTGGAAAACCTGATCTTCCAGGGCGTCCGGGCCACCTCCTGGCCTCTGCCCGATGTCCGGATGGGCACCACACCGACCTGCCCCACCCCAGCCGCCCTCCCTTCCCCTCTGGGCTGCGGCTGGCTATTATTGACCATCTCCAGCACCGGCACCGTCACCATGACCGATCAGCCCCTGACAACCTGAGGCTGCCGACCCCTGTTATAGTTTTTATTTGCATTTATAATAATTACAGTTTAATATTAATATTTTGAATTAATTTTAGTCTCGCTCTGGGGCCGCCTCTCTAGGAGTTCCAGGCCGGGGGGAAGGTTGTCTGCCGTTATGCTGATTATCCCAGCGGTTGATATTAAAGATGGGAAGTGCGTCCGTCTCCGTCAGGGATTGAAAGATCAGGCCACTGTTTATGGGGAGGACCCTGCGGCCATGGCGGTGAAGTGGCAGGAGGCCGGAGCTTCTTGGCTGCATGTGGTGGATCTGGACGGCGCTTTCAGTAAAAAACCAGTTAATGTCAAGGCGGTGGAACAGATCCGCCGGCGTCTGACCATCCCCCTGCAGCTGGGAGGGGGACTGCGATCTCTGGAGCATCTCCGGCTCTATCTGGACCTGGGGGTGGACCGCCTCATTCTGGGAACCGCGGTCCTCAAAGACCGGCAGTTGACCGAACAGGCCCTTCAAAAGTTCCCCGGCCGAATCGCCATTGCCCTGGACGCCCGGGACGGCAAACTGGCGGTGGAGGGGTGGGTGGAGACCAGCGATCAGGATGCCGTGGCCATCGCCCAAGCCCTGTCGCCTCTGCAGCCCGCCGCCTTTATTTATACCGATATTCACCGCGACGGTATGCAGACCGGCCCCAATCTGGCGGCCACCCGGCGGTTGGCCCAGAACGTCGCCATCCCAGTGATTGCCTCCGGCGGCGTCAGCAACCTCACGGACATCGCTAATCTGCTGCCGTTGGCCCACGATGGGGTTATCGGCGTCATCACCGGCAAGGCCCTCTACGCCGGCACCCTCGATTTTCAGGAAGCCTTGCGCCTTGCCCGCCAGGCTGCCACGCCATAATGTCGGTCTCCAAGAATCAGGAACACCCCCCTCTGTCCCAAATCCTGGCCCAGGTCCAAAAACCCGCCAGATATCTGGGGACGGAGTTTCATGCCGTCTCTAAAGATCCCCACAGCGTCGGTCTGCGGGCCGTTCTGCTTTTTCCTGATCTTTATGAAATCGGCATGTCCCACCTGGGTCTGGAAATCCTCTACCACCTCCTGAATCAGGAGGAGGACATCTGGGCGGAACGGGCCTATACGCCGGCCCTGGACCTGGAAGAACTGCTGCGGCGTCACGGCCGGCCCCTCGCCAGCCTGGAATCGGGAACGCCCATCAAGGATTTCCATCTGGTAGGCATCAGCCTGCAATATGAGCTCAGTTATACCAATGTCCTGACCATGCTGGAGTTGGGCGGCATCACTTGGCTGGCCGCAGCCCGCGCCCCCCAGGAACCGGTGGTCATCGCCGGCGGCCCCGTCTGCGGCAACCCCGAACCCGTGGCGCCGTTCTTTGACGCCATCCTGGTGGGCGACGGCGAGGAGGCCATCCTGGAGATAGCTGAAGTGGTGCGCCAGTGGCGCCGCAGCCAGGGCAGCCGCCAGGAACTTTGGCGGGCCTTGGAAGCCATCGAAGGGGTCTATGTCCCCGCCCTTTTCGAACCCCTCTATGATGCCCACGGCCGCCTCCAGGAGATCCAAGCCCTGGGTCGACGGCAGCAGATCCGCCGCCGCCTGATCCCAGACCTGGACCGGACCTGGCGCCCTCCCCGCCCCCTGGTCCCCCAGGTTCAGATTGTTCACGACCGGCTCAATGTGGAAATCGCCCGGGGCTGTACCCGGGGGTGTCGGTTCTGCCAAGCCGGGATGATCTATCGGCCGGTGCGGGAACGGCGGCCCGAAGCCGTCATC
>JGI12104J13512_1001450_pt1 | contig 17386 bp, 16 predicted proteins | sample TerdegcTABiofilm_FD_13512 | JGI IMG/M metagenome (IMG submission 13512)
GGACAGGACGGACATCGAAATCGATGTCTCTTCTTTGGAAGATGAAGTTGAGCTAGAGGCTGAACCGGAAGCGTCTTTCAGTTGATGCACAATACAACGATAAAACGACAATCGGGTAGTATGAATAATTAATTTTAGTTTAAAACCTAGATTCCAATAACAATGATTTAGACAAAAAATAGCGGCACGGTCCGCGCCCAAGATCTGAAAGGAGGGAAAGGGGGCGGTCCCGGTGGCCGCCCCTATCAAATGCCGAGAAAAACAAAAAAAGAAATGATAGCCTACATTACGGATTATAGCTCTTACTGGACTATGAATAGCTGGAACGGCCTCATCGGTTATAGCCGGTGTATTAAAGTCTACAAGCTGCCTCTGACTAATGAAGAAATGGACAATGCTTATGAGATTATTTGCGATGATAACCTTTGTGAAGTCCTCTGGGAGGACCTGCGCTGGCTGATCCAGGAGTTTAAAGATGAGACCGGTATTAGCGTATACACCAATGGGCGAAGCGGAGGTTACCTAGTGATGGAAGGCCTTCTTAACAGCCATATTCGCGATGGGTTTCCTGTAAGAGATGAGCAAGAACTGAAAGAAATGCGTTATGATGATGTTAAGGCAGTTTATAAAACGCTCAGGCGGTTTGATTGTTTATATAACGATATGGTGGCAACCCTTAAGCATTATTGCACTCTATCAGTAGAGGAAGAGACATATACGGTTATTAAGACCCGCAAAGTTTTCAAAGATGTTGCTTAGGGGGAGGTAAAGTTTGAAACCAACACCTAACAGAAGCGGATAAAGGACACAAAAAGGAACCGTAACGAAGTTACAGTAATTGGGGAAGGCATGTGGAACACTACTAAGAAGCGATAACGCCATCGGAATCCACGACCAGAAAGCCGTGACGCTGAACAAAAGCGACAGCCTGCTCAATGGTAAAAGCCCGGTTAGCGGGGAGGGATACCACCTTTCTATAGAGATTGGGGTTGTAGACTTCGGATTTTTTGAGGATGGCGTAGATCGCGGTCAACAACATCCTGCAAATGGCAATGATGGCTTTCTTGTGCCCACGACGCTTTTTGAGCGCAAGATAACGGTTTTTGATTTCGGGGTGCTTGTCTGACTTGCAGACGGTAAGAGCACACTGAACCAGAAGCGGCTTTATGTAAGCTCCGGAACGGGCAATGCGTGTACTCTTCTTCTTGCCGGCACTCTCATTGTTCTGCGGAACAAGACCAGCCCATGAGCAAAGGTGCTTGGCCGTTGGGAACACGGACATATCCACGCCGATTTCCGCGATAATGGAGATAGCGGAAAACAGTTGGATACCCGGAACGGTCATGACCAGCTCGATTTGAGCGAGGAACTGTTCAGCAAGCGAGAGAATGACGGATTCAAGATTGCTCTTGCAAAGCTCCAAGCTATCCATGTGGGAACGGATGATTTTGAGCTTTTGAGCCTGCTCGGAGCACATCAAGCCGTCGATGGCAGCCTGAACCTTTGCCGGAGAAGCCTTGCAGCGGCGGTCCATAAACGGAGCGACGTCAAAACTGCCGTCGGGATGCAGCAAGAGCTGATCGGTGATAGCGGAAGCGCTTTTGCCGAAAACGTCGGAAAACACATCATCCAGCTTGATGTTGGAAACGGTCAGACAGTTCTGGGCACGGTTTTTCTCGCCAACGGAGAAGTTGGTCAGCTTGCCGCGATAGCGCATGAGATCGCGGAGCTGCCGGATGGCAAAGGGCGGGATAAAGCTGCCGGAAACGAGGTCGTGCTTAAAGATGTCGGCGATCCACTTTGCGTCCCGAATATCAGTTTTCTTGCCGCGGATGGCTTTGACGTATTTGGGATGAGCGAGAACCACTGTACAGGTCGATTCGAGCATGTTGTAGACGGGAATCCAGTATTTCCCCGTAGACTCCATGCAAACATCCCGGCATTCATGATCCGCAAGCCATTGCGCAAGCAGGCGGAGGTCACCTGAGAAGGTGGAAAACCGGCGCCGTTTGTAAGTCGTAATGCCCTTGTCGTCGGTTGTCGCGATACAAGCGACGACGAAGGACTTGTGGACGTCGATTCCACAGCAGACCGGGTAAACGATTTTGAGTGCCATATTCGACCTCCTCGCAAAAGAATGCGAGGATACCGACAGGGACTGACCGCTCGCACAAAAAACGAGTAGCGTCTTTACAAAGATAAGTTTACGGGCTCTATGTCCCACTTATTTGTGCTTCAATGAGCGGTCGACACACATAGATATTCGGTCAGCGAAACGCTGGGCCCACTCACCTCCGCGTGCTCTGTAGTATGCCGGTATCCTCGCTGATATTGTACAACAAACTTCAGCAAGGGCCGACGGTTTCATCCCGTTTTGTGCCTTTCGCAGAAAGGAATGGTCATAGATATGAATTCAGAAAAACTAATCCTTTATTTGGAGCGACTGGATGAAGTTTTTCAACACATAGCCCGGCGGTTGCATGCCGAACTGGCTCAAAATATGATTAGCGGCATAACTATGAGTCAGTTTGTTGTGTTGAAAAAGCTCAGAGACAAGGGGAGAGTCACCGTTTCTGAAGTTGCCGAAGATTTGAACGTTTCTTTGAGCGCCATTACCGCTCTGGCCGACCGGCTGCATAAAGCGGGTCTGGTGGACAGGAGCCGCGATGAACAGGACCGGCGCCTGGTATGGCTTACGTTAACCGAAGAAGGGGAAAATACTGTTGCGAACTGCCGGAAATCCCGCGCGAAGGTGGTTGAAAAATACGTGGGCCAGTTGCCGGAAGAAGATCTTGAAAGGCTTATTCAGATATACGAGAAAATCTTGGCCATTATGAGGGCTGAAGGTAAATGAGTATAGGTACATAAATTGCTGCCCCTTGGCTTAAAATAAAATAAAAAAGCGGAGGGGTTCATATGTTCCGGCACCCTTTAACCAGAATGCTCTTGCTCCTGCTTGTCACCATGATACTCGCCGCGGGTTGCGCCGCCGGGCCGGCGCCCAAACCGGCGCCCGACCAGGTACCGCAAGGTGACGAGCCGACGATTTCCCTTTTCGACAACAAGACTGGCGAGCGAAAAAACATTAAGCTGGAGGAATACGTGCAGGGAGTGGTTGCGGCGGAAATGGACACCAAGTGGCCGGTTAACGCCCTTGCCGCCCAGGCGATTCTGGCCCGTACTTTTACCATGGAAAATATTAAGGCCGGCCGGGTTAAACAGCTGCATGGCACAGATGCCTCCACCAGTGTGGAAGAGTTTCAGGCTTATGATCCGTCCAAAATCAACGATAATGTCCGCCAGGCGGTAGAGCGGACGCGGGGCAAGGTGGTTACTTACGGCGGCAGCTTTATTCATGCCTGGTTTTCGGCATGTGACGGCGGGATTTCAGCCACCGCGGAAGAAGGACTGGCCTATACAAAAGAACCCACCCCTTACGTGAAGGAGGGCGTCCAGGACGGCTGCCTGGCTATCACTGACCCGAAAAACAAGTCCTGGGAAGTGAGAATCCCCGTCAGCCAGGTCAGGACGGCGGTGCAGAAAACAACCGGCAAGGACCCCGGCCCGATTACCTCGGCTTCCATAGCGCAAAAGGGGCCTTCCGGACGGGCGGAGCGGCTCAAAATAGGCAGTGAAACCGTAGGCGGTCCTGCTTTGAGACTGGCCCTGGGCAGTGAAAAGGTACGGTCCATGCTTCTCTCGGACATCCGGGTGGAAGGCGGCGAGCTGGTTCTGACGGGGAAAGGCTTCGGACACGGAGTCGGCATGTGCCAGTGGGGGGCCAGGCTGCTGGCGGAGCAGGGCAAATCCCCGGAAGATATAATAAAAACTTATTTTAAAGACATTGAAATTCAAAAACAGTGGAAATAAAAAAGGGATGTAAAGAAGGCGAAACGCCTTCTTTTTTTTGGCATAAATGAGTTGACCCGGCATATGATTGAAGTAGGTTTCTCCATCACTTTGCAAGCCACCCGCACGAAAGCGGGCGGCTTGAAGGAAATGAGACCTTGCCAGCTCAATGATTAATAAGGAGTGATGGAAAATGAATGAACAGGTTGGTCACAGCGCGGCCATTTACGGGCGCAAACAGTTGATCATGGAAGGCGTCCAGCACGTTGACAGCTTCAACGAGTCGGAGATAACCCTGGAAACCAACATGGGTATGGTGATTCTAAAAGGTGAAGGGCTGCATATTACCCAACTCAACCTGGAAACCGGCTCCATTGAAGCGGAAGGGTTTTTTGCTTCTCTTCAGTATGTGGAAGGTAAGGGAAAAGGCAAAGGCAAAGGGAAAAGATTGCTGGGCAGAATATTAAAATAAAGCGCTGAGGCGCTTTTTCTTCACTTCATTGCATAAGCTGGTGTTGTATATTGCTGGTTTGTCTAAAGGAGTATTGCCATGGAACCGCTTGCAAATCAGGTATGCGCTTTCGCGGCTACCTTGGTGATCGGGATGGTGGCTGGCTTTTGCTACGATTATTACCGGGTGGTCAGAGGAGTATTCAAGCTGAAAAAAGTGGGTACCTGCCTGGGAGATATGGTTTTCTGGCTGGTTACCACCGCCTTGGTGTTTTTTCTGCTCGTTTTGGGAAACTGGGGAGTTGTCCGTTTGTATGTTTTTATCGGTCTCGGTCTGGGCGCTTTCTTTTATTTCCAGTTTCTCGGCGGTGTGATCAGGCGGTTGCTCAGGTTTAAATTTTACGTGTTTCACGAAGCCTGGAAGTCGATAGTAAGAATAACGCTGTTCTTACGGAAAATCATCCTATGGCCTGTCCGGCTGGTAATTCTTGTTTTATCTTACCCGTTGAATTTTATGTGGTTCCTTTTAAAAAAACCCGGACGCGGGCTCAAAAGGATATTCTCCAACCTTGTGGGGAAACGATTGAATATAATAATTATTAAACTGAAGCCGAGATTGTCCGCCATGGTTTTTTGGAAAAGAAAAAAAGATTAGCTAAGCTTTAGGAAAAACTGATCCTGTTCTCCTAAGAAAACAGGATCAGAAGACTAGGAGGTGAAAAATTTATTTAGTAAATCCAATATCCTGAATCGAAATTCCACCTGAACATGATTATCGATGGATGTCGCGTCATTAACGTTTTCTTCGGCCGTGGCGATTTTTTCTACTGCCGTGCCGGCCGGTGTTCGTTCTGCCGCGGCGTTTCCGGCAGGCGCGGGTATAGATGAGGCTGAATTGAAGTTTTCCGGTAAATCGAAGTTTTCCGGTAAATCCACCGCCGTTTCTCTTGGCATATCCACAAAACAAAGGGGTGGAAAGAGAACGCACCACCAATTAGCCCCGCCGCCCGAACCGATGACTACCCGCACCGACTCGTAATCACCCGCCGGGAGCACAAAAGGACCGTAGTGCTTGGTCGGGAAAGTGAAATTCTCAAGCCTGACCTCCACTGAATAATCTTTTCCTGCAGCGTTGATTTCCCTGGAAGCGATTTCTTTGATGTTGCCCAGGTTGGCCGCGGCGATTTCCCTGGCCGCGAGGATATTTTGCGCTTTAAGAAATTCCGGTGAAACACTCCGGATTATTTCGTCGCGCACTTTTCTTTTTAGTTCCTGGTCGGCCGCGCAGTCGCTGTTAGCCACAACATGCAGGCGGATTAAACGATCGGGCGGATATGTCGTATCCGAAGTTTTATTATGCCAGGCAGCTACAGAGAGAGTTGCTGTTAGAATGATCAGGCCCAACGGTATGAGTTTTTGCTTCCTGCTCAAATTCAAAGTAATCCACCCCATTCCATGCCCGGGTTTATTGTTAATAATATCATTGCCAATTTATTGATATTTAACCATATTGTTGGTTAATAAAATTATACTTACTGTAAAAAATTTTCATTTGCGAGCAGGAATATCATGACCAATGTAGAAGATATGTAATTTATTTGTACTTATTTTGTGGACAACCAGGTTGAAAAGGTGCTGGGGCGTGTAGTATGAAGATCGAAATAAGAGGAGTGGAGAGATTAAGCTTTCGGGAGCGGCAGGTAGTAACGCTAAAGGAAATGGGTTACTCCTCCAACCGGATTGCCAAGCAGCTGGGCTTAAGCGCCAGTACAGTGAACACTCTGTTTAGTCGTGCCAGAACCAAGGGCTACGAGGTGGTAATAGTAATTCCCGGCAACAACCTGGGTTTATTCGGAGTTGATGATGAAAACGAAGCTAAAGGGGAGAATGAGGATTGAATCAATCAGCGAGAAAAGAACAGGAAATGTATGTTTCCGTTCCTGCAAGGCAGGCTGAACGCCCTAAAAAACAGGTAACTTTCAATTTATCCAGGAGCAGGCTCCCGGCTCTGGTAATTGTGCTGCTGATGACTTATTTGGCATTTACCTTCGGCAGCCAGTTTAGCTCACTCGCGTCCATGCGGAGAGATGTGAGCAGTATTGAACAGCAAGTGCAGGATTTGAAACAAAGAAATGAAGATTTGCGCAACGAATTGCAGCAGGTGCAAAGCGATTCTTTTATCGAAAAAGCGGCCCGTGAGAAACTCGGGCTGGTTAAGGCCGGCGAGACCAGGGTGATTCCCGTGCCTGAGGGAACCGAGATCAAAAAGATAGAGCCTCCCGTCGATGATAGCGGCCCGGCTCATTAGGGACGGCAGGTATTAAAATGTTTATTGCTATTATCTGCTATTTCCATAAATACTAACTTGTTTATGTTTATTTGTTAAGTTTTTTTAGTAGTATAAGATTTTGAAAAACGCAGGTGCTTCTTGACACTTTCTGTTTAGTTCGCATATAATTGCTCTAGGTTATTTTGATTGTTTCTTGCTGTGATTAAGGGGAGGAATTTGGTTCATTATGCCGATCGAACTGGGGAGCGTCGTGGAAGGCACTGTTACCGGAATAACCAATTTCGGCGCGTTCATCGAATTGCCCGGGGGTGAAACAGGACTGGTTCATATCTCGGAAATTGCCGAGGTTTATGTGAAGGATGTAAATGATTTTTTAAAAACAAGCGATAAAGTAAAAGTAAAGGTAATTTCAGTAGATCCCAAAGGAAAAGTAGGTCTTTCAATAAAAAAAGCAAATCCGGCGCCGAACCGTGTGCCAAAGAAGAAGATACAGGCTTCTTTTGAAGATAAATTAGCGAAATTTCTGAAAGAAAGCGAAGAGCGTCAGCAGGTTTTGAAACGGGGCAACGAGTCCAAAAGAGGAGGGCGCGGCTCTTGCCGGTAAGTATTAGGGAATTATTGACAACAAATTAAGTTATTGACATTACTTGCCGTAAAGCGGCTTTTTTTATTGCTAAGGGGGGTAAATTAAATGGTCCGGGTCGCGGCTATTGATATAGGTACCAACTCGACCAGACTGCTGGTCGCGGACGTATCCGGCGGGAGCGCGCGGGCAGTAGAGAAAAAACTCATGACAACACGGCTGGGGGAAGGTATTAACGCAGGCGCGCTGTTGCCCGCGGCTATGGAGAGAACGCTTGAGGCGATTGGCGCATGCTATGAAGCATCTTTGCAATTAGGGGCGGAGCGGGTGGTTGCAGCCGCTACCAGCGCGGTGCGTGACGCGGCCAACCAGTCGGCGTTTTTGGAATTGGTTAAACAGCGTTTTGACCTTCCGGTGCGGGTGCTCAGCGGGCCGGAGGAGGCTGCTTTGAGCTACCGGGGAGTTCTTTCCGGGCTGCCTGTCGACCCGCGCTCTACCGTAGTTGTGGATGTGGGAGGCGGCAGTACCGAACTGATTTGGAACGGAAACGGCCGGCCGGAATGTGTCAGCGTGAAGGCCGGGGCGGTGCGGATGAGCGGTTCCGGGTGGAGCGAACAGCTTATAGCAGAAGTTTTAAAGCCGGCTTTGGATATGCTGCAGGGGTGCCGGGCAAGTTGTCTGGCGGGAGTTGGGGGAACCGTTACCACTCTGGCGGCGGTGGATCTGGCATTAGTGGTCTATGACCCGCTGCTTATCCACGGGTATCGCTTAACCGCGGAATCTGTTCAACGTATTTACGACATGCTGAAATCTATGAATATTAATGAACGCAAGCGGTTGCCCGGCCTCCAGCCGGAAAGGGCGGATATCATTGTCGCCGGTGTTGCCATTGTTAAAGCGGTGCTGGATGGGATCGGGCTGGATAGCTTGCTTGTCAGCGAGTGTGACATTCTTCACGGATTGGTCCTGGAAAAGTCGATATAAAGTTATTTTGCGTCTACTCTAAATGACAAATATTTCCTGCCCGTTGTACTATAATAACCCTATTGGTGAAAAGTACAAGGGGTGGATTTGGTGCTCGAAAATTTCAAAATCTATCCATACCGGAGGACCGGAGAAGACGGGTATAAACGGCGGACGTTTTTCCGCTCAAAAAATGCGGAAAAACGTCACCATTTCCCCCGCGTTAAACTTGGGAAGCTAACGTTAGCCGGCGGGCTTTGTTTTTGTTGCGCAGGTTTTTTTCTGGGGCGGGCGGTTTTGCTGGGTGATCTGGTGCCCTTCGGAATCGCCTTTGCCGTCGCCGCCGTTCAAGTTTTCGGGCGGTCCGGGCTGGTATCGGCGCCGGCTGTAATCGCCGGTTTGATGACAATCAGCAGGGGCATGCCCCTGGCCGGTTCTGTGCTGGTAGTGGTTTGCGCGTTGCTGTTAATGAGGGTGATCCCCTTTGAGCCGGGAAGGCGGTGGTTAATCCTGCCCTGCCTCGTCCTGGCTGTGACGATAATTATTAAAACTTCGCTGCTGGTTATTGCCAACCCGTTAGCGGCTTCTTACAGTTATTTTTGTGTGTTGTTCGAAGCGATATTCGCGGCGCTGCTCACCCTTGTAACGATGAAGGGTCTCGCGGCGTTGAAGAAAAGGGCCAGGAGCGGACACATCTTGAACAGTGAAGATGTGTTTTGCGTATTGCTTGTGTTTGGGGGATTGATCGCGGGAACCGGCGACCTGGGGAATGAACTGGCCAGTGTGAAAGGCACGCTGAGCCGGTTGGCTATTTTATTGGCGTCCCTGGTGGGAGGCGCCGGGGCCGGCGCCGCGGCCGGCGCGGTGCTGGGAGTGATCCCGGGGCTCGCTTATACTGCGGTCCCGACGCTGGCGCCCGCTTACTCCTTCGCCGGGTTTTTAGCCGGCTTTTGCAGGAGCTTTGGCAAGGCCGGAGTCGCCACCGGGTTTCTGCTGGCTAATATCATCTTAACGGTTTACGTAACCGGTTACGGAAATATCGTTTCAACCCTGGTCGAGAGCGGCCTTTCCACAATGCTTTTCCTGCTGGTCCCGCCTTTTATCATTAAAGAAGCAATTTCGTCCGTGGGTCTGGAGGTGGCTGACGATAAGGAAAATCCGTCGGGGAAGTTATTATTGAAAGAGGCTTTTAAAGAAAAGATAAGGAATTGGACCCTGGTTTTTCAGGAATTGTCTCAAACTTTTGAACAGCTTTCATCTACCGCCGGATCACGCGAGGAACAGAAAATACAAGGATTGATCAATCAGATCGGGCAAAAAGTTTGTGACGGCTGTTCTTTCTGCCGTACTTGCTGGGAGAGGGAGTTTTACAGGACTTACCAGTCTCTGATAGATCTTCTTGCTCAGGTGGAGGTGTACGGCAGCATCACCCGGGACGACCTCCCGGAGGAGATCAAGAAGCGGTGCGCAAGAACAAAGGAGCTTGCCGTCGCTGTCAACTGCCTCTATGAAACTTATCAGATTAACCGCTACTGGTCCGGACGGCTGCTGGAAAGCAGGGAAATAGTATCGGAGCAGCTTAGAGGAATAGGGGAAGTGGTCGCCGGACTGCCCGGCGAGTTGGAATTCAATGTGGAAGCGGGAGACTTGGGGTTCTACCTGCGCAAGAAGTTAAAGAATGCCGGTGTGAGGGCGGAGAGTTTATCGATCAGCGGCCAGGGTCAAGACAGGATTGAAGTTTCGCTGACCCATCCCGCCTGCGGCGGCAAGATGCGGTGCCGCAGCACAATCGCCCCGCTCTTGTCCGCGGCGCTGGAGCGTGCTTTTTTCCCCGCAGCAGCCGGATGCGCCGTTAATGAGGACGGTTCGGTTTGCCGGCTGAGGTTCTATAGTGACTTGAATTACCGTCTTGTTTTGGGCGTTTCCGGCATGGGCAAGGGCGGGAGTTTGGTTTCGGGAGACAACTATGCCTTCTTTTATCTGAAGGGAGGGAGATTTGGCCTGGCTCTGAGTGACGGCATGGGGGTTGGGCCAAGAGCGGCCCTGGAAAGCGGCACCACGCTCTCTCTCCTGCGGCACTTGCTGGAATTGGGATTTGGCCAGGAGTTGGCGATCAAGACGGTTAACTCCATCCTGGTGCTGCGCTCACCCGGAGAAAGCTTCGCCACGGTGGATCTGGCCATGATTGACCTGTACAACGGCCAGGCGGATTTTTTAAAAATTGGCGCTGTGCCGACGTATCTGCTGCGCGACGGGCAGGTAAGCCAAATCAAGGCCAGTTCCCTGCCGGTGGGGATTATTGAGGAGTTTGAAATAGTATCCCAGGCCAGATTGCTGGAACCAGGGGACATGCTGGTGATGCTCACGGACGGCATGCTCGAAGCCTGCAAAAGCGGGGGCGAGCACGGGGAATGGATTGCCGGTGTGCTGGAGGATGCGGCCGGCCTGCCGCCCCAGGAGATGGCCGAGTTGCTGTTGAAGCTGGCCCAGACAGGCTCGGGCGGCGCCGCCAGGGTGCCGGACGATATGACCGTAGTGGTGGCAAGGCTGGAGAAACAAAAAGAGACTGTAAAGCGACAAGCCGGGCCTAATTAGCCCGGCACAATAGTTCAGAGAGCTAATGCCAAAAAACCTTGATCGAATTACAGTCCTCTTTATATGAAGAAGATTGGCTTCAAAATGCAGGTGATCGTTTTTCAAAAAAAGCTTTAACACCTTCACTGATATCTTCACCTTTACACAATTGTCCTAATAATTCTGCTTCCGCAGCTAAACCGTCACGTAAAGAAAGCTGCAGACCGAGGCCAACGGCACGTTTAATGGCCTGTATTCCCAATTGTCTCTTAGAGGCTATCTTTTCAGTTAGTTTAATTGCTTCATTCAGAACCTGCCCGTTGGGGACGACCCGGTTGATCATCCCTATGCGGTATGCTTCCTCGGCAGTGATGGGTTCTCCGGTGTACAGCATTTCATAAGCCTTACCCAAAGGAACCATTCGGGATATCCGCTGGGTTCCTCCAAAACCAGGCATAGCGCCAAGGTTTATTTCTGGAAATCCGAAGCGGGATTTGATATCGGCTAAGCGAATATCGCAAGCTAAGGCCAACTCGCTCCCCCCGCCTAGTGCCGCGCCGTTGACGGCGGCTATGGTCGGAATAAGCAAGTCTGCAATCCTTTGCATTATGGCCTGGCCGCGTTGCATAAAATTCCGCCCGGAGACCTCACTTAGAGAAAGAAGTATCTTGATATCCAATCCGGCTATAAAAGTATCCCCTGCCCCGGTTATGACAACGGATTTTATATCGTTTGCCGCCGCAATATGGTCAAGAGCATGGTCTATGGCATTAAGGGTTTCCATGCTTAGGGCGTTTACAGGCGGATTATCAATAGTTAATACAACTGTGCTGTCAACTGTTTTTAATCGCACAGGCTTGCTATCTTCATTGAACATGTTGTGCCCTCCTGGTCATTAGAATGGAATAGCTAGTCCGTATCTTTTTATTGAAAATTTCAAATCTTTTTAATTCATATTATAATAGCATACTTATTAAAGTAAACCCTTTCCATAAATATAATTTCAAATAGAGGCGAAAGAGCCCGAACAATTATGGATCCCCGAACATGAGCCGCGCATGACAGCCCAAAGGTCTTATTTTCCGTCATTTGCAGGAAAAACTTTCATCATTGTTGAATATCAATGAACTATCGTGTGAAGTATTTTGTGGAGAGGTTGGAGCCTGATGGATCTGCTCCGCGAGGTTCGCGCATATATTGAACGCTGCCGGATGGTGGAGCGGGGTGACCGGGTGGTGGTGGCGGTTTCCGGCGGCCCCGACTCAGTCGCGCTGCTGCATTTGCTGCACTGTTTAACGCGCGATCTGGAGATTTCCCTGCACGTGGCTCATCTTAACCACATGTTCCGCGGGGCTGAATCAGAGGCCGACGCTTTGTTTGTGGCCGGGGTGGCCGGGCGCTACCAGTTGCCCGCCACAGTTGAAGCTGTTGACGTACCGGCGTACCGGAGCGCAAGAGGACTTCCCGCCCAGGTAGCCGCGCGGGAGGTGCGTTATCGCTTTCTTGAAGAGGTGGCGAAAAAAAACGGGGCGGGTAAAATAGCGCTGGCCCACCAGGCCGATGACCAGGCCGAGACTATTTTAATCAATTTTCTGCGGGGCGCGGGCACAACGGGGCTAAAGGGCATCATGCCGGTGCGGGATAATTATATTATCAGGCCGCTGTTGGCGATACGGCGGTCTCAAATCGAACGCTACTGTGCGGAAATGAACCTGCCCTTTCGCAATGATTCCTCAAATTTGAAGCCTGTATACTTGCGGAACAGGGTCAGAAGGGAACTGATTCCTCTGCTGAAAAACGCGTATAACCCGGGTCTGACTGCCTCTTTGCTCAGGCTGGGCGAGATTTGCCGGGAGGAGGACGGCTACCTGGAGGAACAGGCGCTGAAAGCGTACCGGCAAGCCGGGCTAAATGACGGCGACGGGGTAATCAGATTGTCTCTAGCCCGCTTGCGGGAGATGCCCAAGGCCGTCGTGCGCAGGGTGGTCAGGCTGGCCTGGCGCGATTTGACCGGTTCAGGGCGTGATCTGTCTTTTACGCACACAAAAGCCGTGCTGGATTTGCTGGACAGTGAAGCAACCGGCTTGAGCGCGTCCCTGCCGGCGGGTATTGCGGCAATCCGGTCTTATGCGGCTCTCGAGCTGCGCGCGGAGCGGAAAAACCCGGAGCCCGGCCATTACCTTTACCCGCTGAAAGTGCCTGGTTCAACCTACATACCTGAGTTGGACCGCACTGTGCGCGCTTCCTTGACAGCTGTTGAGGACGCCCCGGAGCCGCGTTTTTTGCCGGCTACGGAAGCATTGTTGGATTTTGCCAAGCTGCCGCCGCAAATATTCGTGCGGCGGCGTTTGAAAGGGGATGTTTTTTGTCCCTACGGGCACAGGTCCGCGGTAAAATTAAAAGATTTTTTAATCAAACAGAAGGTTCCCCAGGCGCAAAGAGACTGCCTGCCACTGGTTTGCACGCCGGAAGAAATAATCTGGATTGGGGGTATACGGGTGGGGGAAAAGTGGAAAATTGATAATGACACTGCGAAAATACTGCATTTGGAACTGGTGCGGGGCGCGCCTGACTCTCAGGAGTCAGGAGACAGAAGTTAGTAGTCAGTAGATAGGAATCAGGAGACAGGAGTGAAGAGTTGGGAATAGGAGCCAAACGTACGTGAAGCTTCACTTCACCATCTGAAAAATAGAAAATGGTAAAGATTTATTTTCGGGGCAGAATGAGAGAAACAGTTTATTCTTCTTTGAATTATTTTGAATGCTGACTCCTGACTTCCGGCTTCTGAGAGAGTAACAAAAATAACCTTTAATATTTTGCGCATCATGGTATAATTATAATTGTGGGTTTTTCTGTCCCGACTTTTGGAGAGGAAGTGGCATATTTGAATAAGGTTGTAAAAAACCTTAGCATATATTTGTTGATCGTAGTCGTTATTATCTTTTTGCTTAAATATGCGGTGCCACCCAAGAATCCCGCCGAGGTGGAGGGTTATAGCAAATTTTTAGATGAATTGGCCAACGGCCAGATTAAAATTGTTGTAATCCAGCCGGAGAATTATACTAATATAATCACCGGGGAGAGAATAGACGGGAGCAAGTTTGAGACCATAGGGCCCGCCATGGATACTGTCCTGTACGAGTCCCTCAAAGAAAAAAAGGTTGACTGGAGGACAGAAGAGCCGGCCCAACCCGGCTGGTGGACCGGGCTGCTGACAACGCTGCTGCCGATTCTCTTGTTTGTGGTGCTGTTCTTTTTCCTGATGCAGCAGACCCAGGGGGGCGGCAACCGGGTTATGTCTTTCGGCAAGAGCCGCGCCAGGCTGCAGAATGACGAAAAGAAGAAAGTCACCTTCACTGATGTGGCCGGGGCGGATGAAGTAAAGGAAGAACTGGAGGAAATAGTCGAATTTTTGAAAAGTCCGCGGAAGTTTCACGAGCTTGGCGCCAAGATACCTAAAGGGGTGCTTCTCTTTGGGCCGCCCGGCACCGGCAAGACTCTTCTGGCCCGGGCGGTGGCAGGCGAGGCGGGTGTTCCCTTTTTCAGCATCAGCGGTTCGGACTTTGTGGAAATGTTCGTGGGCGTAGGCGCTTCGCGGGTGCGGGATCTCTTTGAGCAAGCAAAGAAAAACGCTCCCTGCATCGTTTTTGTGGATGAAATAGACGCTGTGGGGCGGCAGCGGGGCGCGGGCCTCGGCGGCGGCCACGACGAGCGCGAGCAGACCTTGAACCAGCTTCTGGTGGAAATGGACGGATTTTCGCCGAACGAGGGCATAATTATTTTGGCGGCCACCAACCGTCCGGATATTCTTGACCCGGCGCTCTTAAGGCCGGGGCGATTCGACCGTCAGGTAGTGGTAGACGCGCCGGATGTCAACGGGCGTAAAGAAATTCTCAAAGTGCATGTGCGCGGCAAGCCTCTGGATACAGCGGTAAATTTGGAGATTATCGCGCGCCGGACCCCGGGGTTTACCGGCGCCGACCTGGCCAACCTGACCAACGAGGCGGCGCTTCTGGCGGCGCGGCAAAACCGCAAAAAGGTGACGATGGCCGACCTGGAGAATTCCATTGAGAGAGTGATCGCGGGACCTGAAAAGAAATCCAAGGTAATCAGCGAAAAAGAAAAGTGGCTGGTTTGCTACCACGAGGCCGGCCATGCCGTGATGGGCTACCTGCTGCCTAATACCGATCCGGTGCACAAGGTTTCAATAATACCGAGGGGCCGCGCCGGCGGTTACACTTTGCTCCTGCCCAAAGAGGACCGCTATTACGCCACCAAATCACAGCTCATCGATCAGGTAACCATGCTGCTGGGCGGGCGTGTGGCCGAGGCCGTGGTGCTGAAAGAAATCAGCACCGGCGCGCAAAACGACCTGGAGCGCTCCACTGATATAGTGAGAAAAATGGTAATGGAATACGGGATGAGCGACCTGGGTCCGATGACCTTCGGGCGCAAGCAGGATACTCCGTTTCTTGGCCGGGACCTGTCCAGGGACCGCAACTATAGTGAAGAAGTGGCAAACGCTATTGATATACAGGTAAGAGAGACAATAGATCGTTCTTATAACAAAGCGAAGCAGCTTCTGGAGGAACACCTGGAAACCCTGCATCTGGTGGCGAAAACGCTTTTTGCCAAAGAGACTGTTGAAGCTGATGAATTTGCGGAGTTGATGAAGCAAGCCGGCGAGGCGGAGCGGCTGGACAGAGTTAATTAAAGTATATCCGTGGCCGATTCAGGCCCTGTTTTTTTGATCATTTCCCGGGTCGCGCGGTGTAATTGATGCCGGTGCGGAGCCGGAGACTGCTGAATAGTCACAGGAGGTAATTACAGGAATGCAAAAGGAACGCACATATCTTATGGTTAAGCCCGACGGCGTGCAGCGCAATCTGGCGGGAGAAATTATCTCCAGGTTTGAGAAAAAGGGATTTAAAATTATCGGCCTGAAAATGTTTAAAATAACCAGGGAATTGGCAGAAAAACACTATGGTGAACATGCCGGCAAGCCCTTTTTTGAGCCACTGGTGGATTTCATTACTTCCGGGCCGGTTGTGGCCATGGTAATTGAGGGGAAAAACGCGATCAGCGCCGCCAGAGAGATGATGGGGGCGACCGATCCTTTGAAAGCCGCGCCGGGAACGATTAGAAACAGCTTTGGGATTGATATGGGGAGAAACGTAATCCACGGATCAGATTCGCCTGCCAGCGCCGCCAGGGAAATCGGCCTGTTCTTCAAAGAAGAGGAATTAGTTGTATACGATCGGGATCTCGACCGGTGGATCTACGAATAATCTCCGAAGATACAAGAAGATATTAAGAGGAACATTCATAAGAGGAACATTTTATGCCGTATGACGCGACAAGAATGGCTGATTGGCAGATTGCCGAAGAAGCGGAAAAACACATGCCTACGCCGGAGCAATGGCGGGACAGGCTTTTTTTAGAAAAAGACGAGGTTATCCCTTACGGAAGAGTGTGCAAGCTTGATTTCCTGAAGATTATCAACCGCTTAAAGAACAGGCGGGACGGCAAGTATATTGAAGTTACCGCGATCACGCCCACTCCGTTGGGTGAGGGGAAGACGACTACCACCGTGGGTTTGCTGGAGGGGCTGGGCAAAAGGCACCAGAATGCGGGCGGCTGTGTCAGGCAGCCGTCGGGCGGACCTACCATGAATATCAAAGGTACGGCCGCCGGCGGCGGCAACGCCTTGCTTGTTCCCATGACCGAGTTTTCCATGGGGCTTACCGGTGATATAAACGACCTCATGAATGCGCATAATCTGGCCATGGTAGCCCTTAACGCCCGGATGCAGCACGAGGCGAACTACAGTGACGGGGAACTGGCAAGCCGGAATCTAAGACGCCTGGACATCGATCCGAAACGGGTGGAAATGGGCTGGGTCATTGATTTTTGCGCTCAGGGCCTGCGTAATATTGTTATGGGCATAGGCGGCAAAATGGACGGCTTCATGATGTCGTCCAAATTCCACATCGCCGGCAGTTCCGAGATCATGGCTATTCTCGCTATTGTCCGTGACTTGCGGGATTTGCGGGAAAGACTGGGCGAAATCGTTGTGGCTTACGATAAGCGGGGCAACGCGGTTACCACTGCCGACCTGGAAGTTGCCGGCGCCATGTGCGCCTGGATGAGCAACAGCATTAACCCGACTCTGATGTCGACGGTAGAGCACCAGCCCTGCATGGTGCACGCCGGACCTTTTGCCAATATTGCCGTGGGACAGTCTTCCATTATCGCCGATCGCATCGGCTTGAAGATGTTCGATTATCACGTAACCGAGAGCGGTTTCGGGGCGGACATCGGTTTTGAAAAATTTTGGAATGTAAAATGCCGGTTAAGCGGGCTTGTGCCCAGCGTTTCAGTTGTCACTGCTACCATCAGGGCTTTGAAGATGCACGGCGGCGGACCCAGGGTTGTGCCGGGCCGGCCGCTGGCTGAAGAGTACCGGAAAGAGAACCTGAGTCTTTTGGAAAAAGGTATTCCGAACCTGCTGCATCATATAAACACCGTTAAAAAAGCGGGGATCAAGCCGGTTGTCTGCATTAACGCTTACGGCACGGATACCAAAGAGGAGTTTAACATGGTGCGCCGGTATGCGGAGCAGGCCGGCGCCCGCTGTGCGCTTTCCAGACATTGGCGGGCCGGCGGGGAAGGCGCTC